>Ga0315283_10000741_pt1 | contig 24634 bp, 22 predicted proteins | sample YL17G09_0_MG_FD_204541 | JGI IMG/M metagenome (GOLD analysis project Ga0315283, IMG submission 204541) | Sediment microbial communities from Yellowstone Lake, YNP, Wyoming, USA - YL17G09_0 | ecosystem: Environmental > Aquatic > Freshwater > Lake > Sediment | place: USA: Wyoming | collected...
GGCCGCCCCCCGCCGGGCCCGGGCCCGGCGGCCCCAAGAGTGACCGCGGGCGCCGCGCGCGCGGCGCTCCGCGCCACTCCCGCCGCCGCCCCCCCTCGCGCCCACCCGCCCGCCCCAGCATGGAGCCTGATCCCGCCGTGCCGGGGTTCGCCCGCCCGCGCCCGCCGCCCCCGGCGCACCCCCCCCCCCCCCCCCCCGACGCGCGTGCCGCCGCCCACGGCCGCGCGGCGCGCGCGGCGGCCGCGGCGGCCGAGCAGGCCAAGTACCTGGAGAAGGAGGCCGCGTGTGCCGCGGCGGCCGCCAAAGCCGCGCTCGACGCGGCCGCCAAAACGGCCGACGCGAAAGCGGCCGACGCGGCGGCCGCCGCCGACGCCGAGCTCGCGGCCGCAGCGCGCGACCTCGTCGGCGTGCGCCGCTCCGACTTTGACGCGCGCCGCCAAGAGGCTGCCGACGGCGAGCCCGCCTTCGAGGCGCTGCGCTCGGCCGCCGAGGCGGCGGCCGACCGCGCGGCGCGTGCCCGGCGCGCTCTGGAGGCCGCCGTCACCCAAGCAGCCGGCTTGGCGGTGCGCGCGGCGGGGAGAGAGGGGGAGGAGAGAAGAGGCGGACGCGGGAAGAACAACCCACCCCCACACCCCTTTCCTCCAAGGACCAGGCCGACGGCGCGGCCGCGGCTGCCGCCCGCCTCGGCGCAGCCCTGGGGTCGGCGCCCGCGGAAGCGAAAGCGGTGGCTGGAGCGGCGGCCGAGGCGGCCGAATGGCGCGAGAAGGATGCTGCGGAGGCTGGCGCGGCGCGCGACGCCGCGAAGCGCAAGGAGCGTGCCGCCCAGGACGCGCTGCAGGCGAAGCGGGTGGCCGCGCAAGCTGCGGCCGACGCCGCGGGCGCCTCGCGCGCCAAGGCGCGCGAGGCGGCGGCTGACGCCGACGCAGACGCCGACGCGCGCGGCGCGGCGGCGCGCGCGGACGCCGCCGCCAAAGCGCTCGACGCCGCGCTGGCCACGCTGGAGGACGCCAAAGCGGCGTCCGACAAGGCCGCCGCTGCGGCGGCGGGCGCGGCCAAGGCTTTCGAGGCCGAGCGCGCGGCGGCGGCGGTCAAAGCGCGCGCGCAGGCGGCCGCCGTCGGCGCCGCCTCGCGCGCCGCGGCCGACGCGACCGCCGCGGGCGAGGCGGCGCGCTCCCGCGCGGCCGCCGAGCGCGAGGCGGCCGCGCGCGCGGCGGAGGCGGCGGTGGCCGAGGCGGCGGCAGCGTCCGCCGCGGCGGCCGACGCCGACGCCGCGCGCAAGGCGGCCGCCGACGCCGGCCGCGCCGGCGTCGCGGCGGCCGATGCCACGGCCGCCAAGGCGCGCGCGGACGCGGCGACCGCGCGCCGCGCGGTCAAGGAGTGACGGGGGAGAGACGAGGAAGCGACGCGCAGTGCATGCACCAACCCGCACCCCCTCCCACCTCACCCCCCCTCCACCCCCGCCAAGCAGCGCGCCACCATGTCGCGCAAGTTGGGGTTCTCCAGCGCCGCCGCCACGCGCTCCTTGTCCGCCAGCTGACGGTTGACCGCGCCTTCCGTCGAGTGCGCCCCCGGCGCGATCGTCACGCCCACCTTGAACCGCGGCGGCAGGGCCGCGGCCAGCGCCGTTTTGAGGCAGAGGCCGATGAGGGTGGCCATCGAGCAGTGGGCGACGGTGGGCGTGAACCGCACGGCGACCGTCCCGCGCGCGTCGCGCACGTCGCAGTCGGCCACCGACACGACGCCCAGCGCCTCCAGGGTGTGCGGGTGCTCGGGGTCGGCGATGCCGCGGATGTGCTGTCGAGGGGGGGGGGGGGGGGGGGGGGGGGGCCGGGGGGCCCGGCGCGCGGTTCCAGCGTTGTCGGCCCCCTCCCTCCCTCCCTCTCCCTCCCCCCCACCTCAAACACTTCCAGGGCGTCGATCGGCTCGCGGTCGGGGTCGTCGTCAGCGAGCGGGCGCTGCGGCGGTTGGGGAGGGTGTCGGCGCGCCGTCGCCGCGCGCCGCCCCACTCCCCCGCCACCCGCCCTCCTCGCACCGTGACCCGGGTCGTCGCCGCCGACGGCGCGTGCAGCACGGGGTTTGGATTGATGAGTGCGGGCGCGCCGTCGTCCGCCATCGCGGCAGCGGGCGCGCGCCGCGGGCGCGAGTCGCGCGGCGCGGGGAGGCGGTGAGACGTTGGTGTGTGTGGCGTGTGTGTGTGGTGTTGCACGGCGGCGGGGTGTGGGCAAAATCAGGCGCCACCGGCGCGGCACTCGTGTCGTCTCTCGCCGCTCCTCCCGTCTCTCTCTCCTCTCGGACAAAATTGTGGGCGCGCCGGCCGCCGACGCCGCGGGCCCGGGGCGGCGCGGCGGCCGGAAAGAAAGGGGTCTCGCGAACGCGCGGCGCCCCCGCGTCGACTCTTTCCCTCCCTCGCTCCCTCTCTCTCAACGCCGGCTGGACACCAGTTGGACGTTGACGATGGGCGGGCGCGCCGCGGGCGCGCCTGGGGAGGAAGGAGACAGGGGGGGGCGAGGGAAAGCTGGGTCGGCGCCCGTCCTCGTCACCGGACCACGGGGACGCGGCGCAGCCGCCGCGGCCCCTGGCGGCCCCGCCGCGGCCTCGCGCCGCGCCGGGCACGCTCGTGCCGCGTACGGCACGCGCCGAGGGAGCGCGACGGGCGCGCGGCTCGCCCCGGCGCGGCGCCGCGCCGCGCGGCAAATTGCGCGCCCGCGCCCCGCACCGCACACCCTCCGCCCCGCACCGCACCGCGCGCCCTCCGGCCCGCACCGCTCCCCCGTCTCGCTGCTCTCACCCGTGGCGTACGACTTCAAGTCGTCCAGGGCGTTGCCGCCCGTGGCCAAAGTGTAGAAGAAGCCCGCCGCGATGGCCGACGGCAGCACGACCCGCGCCGCGGCGCTGTGCTTGCGGGCGAGGAGGTCCGCCAGGCCGCGCATGGTGGTCGAAGGGTGGGGGGGCGGAGCGGGCTGGTGGAGCGGCCCGCGCGCGATGAGAGTGAGGCGAGCTCGACGGCCGTCTTACTCCCGTTGCCTCTTTGCGGCACGGACGCTCGCGCCCCACGCCTCTCCCTCAACCCTCGCACAATGGAGCCCTCCGACTCGGTCAACGGCTTTGAGACGGGCGCCACGCCCTCCTACCCAGGCGCCGCGCGCCCGCACCGCCCCGGCGCGGTCGGCGCGGCGGCAACCGCCGCCGTCGCCCTCTCCGCCCTCATCCTGTTTCTGGCCATCGCGATCGTCAAGGAAACGCGCGGGCTGGGGGCGGCGGTGGCGGCGGTCAAGGGGTGAGAGAGGCGAGGGGAGGGAGGGCGCGAGGGTTTTGTGGGCCGGTGCCGCTCTCTCTCTGTTGCACGCCAGCGATCACCATCATGCTTCACACACTCACGGCAGCGGGCCGGGGTGGCGGCAGGCGCGAGAAACGGCGGCAGAAACGGCGGCCTTTGCGCCGCGGCGCCGCTCTCCCGCCCCGCGCGCTCTTCCCACCGCCCGCACCTCACTGACCGCGCAGCGTGCGGCTCGCGGCGCGCACCTGGGACAGGGCGGCGACTGGGGACGGTGGGCGGGGCGGGCGGCCGCGTCGCTCGGCCCCCCGAGGGGGGACAGGAAGAGGGCGCGCCGGCCCTAGCTCCAGGCCACGCCGGCCGTCCGACACGCGCGCACGCCGGCGGGCATGCACCGCACCGCCTCGGCCGCGCACCAAAAATGCAGGCCGCCAGGGCGAGCCCCGCCGCGGCGGCCGCGAGCGCGGACGCGAGCAGGGTGTCGCGGGGGCGGGCCATGGTGGGCTGGCGGAGCGGACGCGGGGGCGTTTGGGCGCGCGCCTGCGAGCGACGGACTAGTGGGACGGGAGGACGCGGTAGGCGCAGCGCCGCCGCCGGCGCAAGTTCGTTCGCGCACACTCTTCGCGGCGGCCCCGCTGAGGGGCCCCCCATCCCCCCCACATCAACACACCCCTCCACCATGCAAGCCCCCGGCGTGGAGGAGCACCCCGGAGCCGCCCTGGCCCGCACCCTCTCCCACCGCCCGTCCGGCATCCCGACCGCGGGCGGCCCCTGCGGCGCCGGCCTAGCCCGCCACCTCTCGGTCATGTCCGAGCAGGTGCAAGGCCTCATCGCGGAAGCCGCCGCGCCGCCGCCGCCTCCGTCGCTGCTCTCGCTCGCGGAGGCTGTCGCGCTCGTCGCCGTCGGCGCCCTCCTCGCCCTCTACGCCCCCACCTCGGTCGGCTGGCGCGCAGCGGGCGCCTGGCTGCTGGTCGAGTGCGCGGCGTACGTAGCGTTCAAGTCGAGGTGAGGGAGGAGGAGGGGGCGACGCATGGCCTCCCGCGCGCGGAGCTAGCGGCGTGGAACGTGGGCTTGCGCACGATTGGCGCCTGCCTGCGGCGCCCACGATTCTGATGGCCGCGTTGGCGGGCGGGTTGGGGTCGGCAGCGGCCGCGGTCGCGGCCGGTGGGCCGCGTGCGCGAATCTCCGCGCGAGCTGGCGCGCGCACGCGGACGCCGGCCGCCGCCGACACCCGGGCGCCACCCTCGGCGTCATTCTGTGTCGTGCGCGCCATGTGGGCGGGGCGGACTGCCCCAATCGGGCCCTGGCGCGCGCCGGGCGGCACACGCACGCGGGGCCAACCTCCAAGCCCCGCGCGCGGGCGGCCGCATGCGGGCCGCACGCCGCCGCAGCACCCCCGCCTGCCCCGCGCTGGCCGCACGTCACTCTAGGCGCCCTTTGCAAGGACGACTCCGGGGCGCAGGCGGCCCCCGTGCGCCGGGCGGCCAGCGCGCCGGCGCTCCCGCCGGCCCCGGCCTAGTACCCACCTCCCTCGCTCCCACGTGTCTCACTCCCCGCGTCCCACCCCTCCACTCCCAGGTACGCCGAGTCCAACACCCGCCTCGACTACCCGTTCGACCCCCAGCAAGTCGCCACCGCCCTGGCCCGCTTCCTCACGCTCGCCGACGTCGTGTGCATCCGCGACTTTATGTCGGGCTGGTTCCACGGCGCGCCCCCCGAGTCCATCCGGCGGGGCAACGTGGAAGATTTTGTGGCCTACGGCTTCTACACGGCGACCAAGGCGGAGCTGCCGCGCGAGCAGCGCGACGCGATCGAGGCGTACGTGCGCGAGATGGAGCGCCGCTGGGGCGTGACCTTCCCCGCGGGACGCAACCCCAACCTGCGGTTCATGGCCCACCTCTGGGAACCGCTGCGCGTGATCCACAAGCCGCTGGCGCTGCACGCGGCGTGTGAAGCGGGGGTGGTGGCGTGCCGCGCCGCGCTCTGGCTCGCCGGCTTCCGGTCGGCGGCCGTCAACGGCTTCGACTACTGGGTGCGCGCTGCCAAGCCCGGCGCGGTCGCCGAGGCCGCCCCCGCGGCCGACGCGGCCGACGGGTCGTCCTCCTCGGACGACGCCGACGCCACTGAAGGCCCCGCGTCGCCCACCAGCGCGGCCCTGTACCGCCGGGGCGACTCGTTCTCGTCCCTGGCGGCGGAAAGCGCCGCCCGGCGCGCGGGCGGCGGCGGCGGCGCGGACACCGCCACCCCGCTCCCCGCCAAGCAGCGCCCTGTCGTCTTCATCCACGGCGTCGGCCTCGGCCTGGTCCCCTACCTGGGCCTGCTGCTGCAGATCGTGGCGGCGCTGGGCGCCGGGGTGCCCCTGATCCTGCTCGAGGTGCCGCACGTGTCCCTCCGCTTGGCGCCGCGCCGCGCGTCGCCCGTCGACGCCGTCGCCGACGCCGCCGTCGCCGTCCTGGACGTGCTCGGCCACGACGACGCCGTGTTCGTCGCCCACTCGTACGGCACCTTCTGCGTCTCGCGCGTCTGCCAACGCTTCCCGCGCCGCGTCGCGGCCGCGACGCTCATCGACCCCGTCTGCTTCCTCACCTGCTACCCCCACCTCCTCTTCAACTTTGTGTACAAGGTGCCGAGCCTGGTGGAAGCCGTGCTCGGCGCGGGCGGCGGCGCGCTGTCGGTCGCCAGATTCCTCTTTTCGCGCGACCTCACGATCGCGGAAACCTTCTGCCGCCGCTTCCTGTGGCACGAGCTCATGCTGTGGCCGGACGACATGCCGTCCCGCACCCTGGTCGCGCTGTCGCACGACGACGACCTGGTGCCGTCGCCGCTCGTCGCGGCCCACCTCGCCGCGCACGCCCCCGCCGCCGACGTCCTCTACCACCCCACCGCCGGCCACGGCGGCATGCTGCTCGACTTTGCGTTTCAGCGGCGGCTAGTGGCCAAGCTGGCGCGGCTGGTGCGTTGTGAGAGGGGGGAGAGCGGGTCGCTCGAGCCGGGGGACGCGGGGGACGCGGCGGCGCCGGCTGCGGCCACGACCGCCGGCAAGCCGCCCCTCGCCGTCGCGGCCGCGGTGGCCGGCGCCGGCGCGCGGCGCCGGCGCGCGGCGGTGTCGTGGGGGTGAGAGAGGGGCGCGAGGCGGCTCCCGCCTCGCCCCCGCCCTCGCCCCGCGCGACACACGACAACTCTTGATGATTTTTTGCGGCGCCGCGCCCTTTGCGCCGCCACCCGTTTGCACACGCACTGCTGGAGAGAAGAGGCCGGAGAGGCCCGCCAGACGCGCCGAGGCGTCGCGGGAGGGAGCCCGCGCTCCCGCCCACCCCTCGCACATCACTTGCTCCGCGCCACACACGCCCCACTCCCATTTTTGGTCGCCGCAGCACCCCGCCCACAACGCGCCAAACAAGAAATCGCTCCCCGGTTTTTTTTTTCGCTTCCGCCAGCGCCGCACCGCAGCCGCCCGCGGGCGCGGGCTTGCAACCACCACACACGCTACCAATTTCGATCTCTCCCAGCGGGGAGGAGGGGGGTGGAGGCGGGGCCGCGGCGCAGCGACCCCCTTTGCCTTTCCCGTGTCACCCGAACCGGTACACGCACACCGCGTGCGCCTCGCTAAAGTTCATGGTCAACAGCACGGTGGCGTCGGGGTCGGTGTCGAGCGTCGGCACGGGTTGGGACGTGACGACGGCGACCGGCCCGCCCCACGCGCGCGCCCACGCCGCAAACTGCTTCCCGTGCCGGGCCGCGACGCCCGGCGGAAACGCCAGATTATTGGTGAAGAGCAGGGTGGGGGTGCCGGGGGGGGCGGAGGACGCGAGGAGGGTCAAGAGGTCGCAGTCGCCGACGTCGGCGTGGTGGATGGCGACCCGCGCCCGGTCCCCGCCGTCCATCGCCTCCAGCATGGCGTCGCAGCGGACCAATGGCTCTCTGCAGGGTGGGAGAAGGGTTGAGGGACGCGCGGGCCGGCGCGCCGACCGCCGCCGCGGGTCGGCCCGTCGCGCCGCCCCGCGCCTCGTTCGTGCCTGTACTTTTCGATGCCTGCCGCCGCCCCGAATCCGCCTTCCGTCACGGCCGCAGCGCACAGGGTGCCGTATCCGGAGCCGACGTCGACGAAGAGGCCGCGATTGGGGGGGGGCGCGCCGGCGGCGGGCGCCGCGCGCGGGCCCGGCGCCAGGCTGAACAGGGTGCCGAACGAGGGCGGCAGCACCTCGCCCATGGTTCTGGCCATGGCGGCGGGGCGGCGGGCCGCCAGCCGCGGGAGTGGGGAGGCGGAGAGAGACGAGGAGAGAGACCCGCCCTCCTCCTCCTCTCTCTCCGTGTCGGGGGTGGGAGAAGAAACTGCCGACTGCATAGTAGGGGCGGCCTCGGGGAGAGGGGTCGCGAGGCGGGCGAGGCGGCGCGCGCGGGGGCGAGAGCGTCGCCCCCGCGCGGCGACCGCCGCGCGCCGCGCTCCGGGGGGAGAACGAGGTCTCGGGGGCGGGCGTACGTACGTGGAGGGGAGTGCGTGTGTGTGTGCGCGTGTGTCGCGGGCGGGAGGACGGGGTCCGGGCCGTGCGTTGGTGGCGGCCGCGCGCGAAACGCGCGCGGCGCCGAAAATTGGTGCCGGGCCACGCGCGGTCGTCGCCTCCTCACTTCTTCCAGGCCGGCTTGGTCAGCTGCAGCCCCGCCAGCAGCGCGGTCGAGTCGCCGTAGTAACCGCGGGCGAGGCCGCCCATCGACCGCAGGCGGCGCACGTCGTTTTCGTACTGCGCCGCTTTGGGGTCGCCCAACGCCTTGAGCAAGGCCCACGCGGGCGCGGCAAAGGCGACGGCTTCGTACGTCTCCAGGGGCTGCATCTCGGGGAGCTTGTAGCCGGCGTAGCTGCGAGGGGAAAGGGGAGGAACGAGGGGGTGACGGGGTCGGCCTCTCTCTTTCTCCCGCACCTCCATCCACTCTTCCCACCGCCCCCCTCTCCACCAGGACGCACAGCTTGTCCTGGCGCGCGTAAAAGTTGGCCAGCTTCTGCCCCACCGCCCGCGCCTGCGCGTCGGTCGGGTCTTGCACGATGCGCGCGGCGACGCGCCACGGCACGCGGCACGAGTTCCACGAAAACTCGGAATCCGTGTATTTTTCGAGCAGAGTCACGCCGCGCTGGGGGCGCATGACGCGCTTGGCGGCGGGGTCCCAGACGGTGAAGTCGGGCGGGAGCGCGGCCTCGCCCAGCAGGGTGTCGAGGGACGACAGCCCCTGCGTGCGCGCCCGGGCCCACTTGGCGGGGTCGCCCGCGCCCGCCTTTTCCAGGACGGAGAACGCGGCGGCGGCGGAAAAGTCCGACGGGCGCGACACGTAGTGGAAGAGCTTCGGCCCCAGCCCGCGGTCCTGGTATTCAGCCGGGTTTTTGGCCACCCAGTCGCCCAGGTTGGGCAGGCCGGACTCCGGGTCGAGCGTCCAGGCTTGGAGTTTTTCGCCGACCGCTTTCGCCTTGGCGAGATATTTGGGGTCGTTCCAGCGCTCCGCCGCGTACACCAGGGCGACGGCGGCATCCAGGTCGCCGTCAGTCGCGGAATCGTTGCCGTAGCTATGAAGTGAGGAGGGAGGGAAATGGTGGGGTCGTCAAAAAAAAGAAAACAAAATCCTCTCCTTTCCCTCTCCCCCCCTCTCCTATTTGCTCTTACGCGAACTTGTCGTCGTTGAACTTGAGCACGCCCCCCCGGTCGACGATCTGCCACCCCATCATGCCGGACCGGTCGTTGCGGAAGGATTCGTACATTTTCAGCAGGGCGTCAAAGTCCGATTTGGGCCCCGCAATCACGGACGCGAGCATGCCAAAGCCGACGGATTCGGAGACCGCCACCGCGTCGGCGGGCTTGGAGATGCCGTCCTGGTTGTAGTGCACGTACGCGCGGCCGTCGTTCGTGCGCTTGAGGTACAGGCCCGCCCACTCGTAGTAGCCCAGGGGAAGGCTGGAGGGGGGGGAGAGGGGGTGGCGGTGAGTGTGGCCGTCGTTTCGCGCGCGCGCGCGGCGCGGCGCGCACGACCCCCGCCCGTCCCTCCCTCCCTCTCTCCCTTCCCACCTCATGTCCTGAGGCGGGGGCGCGTCCACCACCTCCGCGGTGGCGACTTCGGGCTCCACCACCTGCACGGTGGCGGCGGAGGAGGCGTCGGGGGCGGCGACGAGAACGGGCGCGGCCGCGGGCGCGGCCGCGGCGACGAGAACGGGCGCGGCCGCGGGCGCGGCCGCGGCGGCGACCGCCACCGCCGCCTCGGGCGCGGGCTGTGACGGGATGGCGACGTCGGGCGTCGTCTGGGCGGCGGCGTGGCTGGGGAGGAGGGAGGGAGAAAGGGAAGGTCAGGGTTCGATTGGGAGCTGCAACGACCGCCCGCGCCCGCTCTGGCGCGCGCGCTCGCGGCTCCGCCGCCAGTGCGCAGGATCAGGACTGCTGCCGCCCCTCGGGCCGCAAAGGGGGGTCTCCCGCGGGCTGGCCGGGCGCCGACGCGCACATGCCGCAGGCGGCCAGCCCCCGCGCCTAACGGCCGCCGCCCGCGCGCCGCGCGCAAGCCGCCTTCGGAAGAAGGGATAGCGTAGACCTCGGCCGCGCGTTGTGGGGCGCGCGGCCGGGCGCGGCGGACGCGGCGCGGCACACGGGCACGTCCTCGCGTGCGCGGCGCGCATGGCGCGCGCCGCCGGGCGCGCCCCCGCCCTCTCTCCGCGCCCGCTCCAGCGCGCACGCACCCCGACAGGGCCATGGCCAGGAGGGCCACAAGGGCGAAAGACTTCATGGCGGGCGGCATTGCGTCGCGGCGCGCGGGGTGTGGCCGCGGCGGGCGACGCGGGCCGCCGCTCCGTCTGTCCGCCCGGGGCGGCCGGCGGCGGCGCCGGCGACGGCCTGGCGGTCGCATGCCACGCGTCCGGCGAACCGAGGGAGTCGCGCCGCCGGGCCGGCCGCTAAACGGCGGCGGCGGCCGTCGCGGCCGACGGAAGAAAAAAAAACGTTTGCTCGCCACCCGCCCTCCGCGCTCACCTGTCGGCGACGGTGCGGGACGCGTGGTGCCTCATGGCGGCCGCGCGGGTGTCGAAGAGGGAGGGCGGCCGGGCCGGCCGCGGCGCGGGTCGCGCGCGCGGGACGGGCGAGCGACCGCCACCGGCACACGGCAGTTGCTCGGGCGCCGTCGCGCAGGCCGACGCGCCTCGGCCGAGCCCCCTGGCGCCTCGCACGTGCGCGCGGTCTGCCCAGCGCCGTCGGAGGGCGCGAGCCGCTACCGGCGGCGGCGGCCCACCGCGCTCCCACACCCTCCCGCCCGCCTTTTGACACCCGTCACCCCAGGTGCGACCCCCGCGGCCGCACCCGCACCCGCCCGCCCCGGCGTGGGCGCGCCCAATCGGCGGCTGCCCCGAACCGGCGCGGTGGGCGCGCGGGGGGTGGCGCGGGCGCGATCGGCCCCCTCTGACCCCGCGCCAATCGCCCGAGCGCGCGCAGGCGACGCGCCGATGCGTCAGGGAGGATGCGCGGCCGCGCGCACGCCAACGGCGCCCCCGCGGGCCGCGACGGCACGCGCGGCCGGGCGTGAACGCCGCATTGGCGCGCGCCCGCTCCCCCCTCAGGGCACCGGCGGCCACCACTCAATGCGAGCCGTGCCGGCCGCGGTGGCGGGCGGGCGTCGCTGACCGCGGCGGGACCGCGCCGCCAACCGCCGCTCGCAACGGCGAGCGCGGAGCGCAGGGCCGCCCGCCGACCGCGCCGCTCCCCGCGCCGTGGGCCGCGGCGGCGGCGCGTGGAGGGGGCGCGGGTGGAGGGAGCACGAAGGAGGGCTCGCCCGGCCTCGAGCAGCCGCCACGTGCGCGCGCGCTTGAGCCGACCCCGCCGCCTCCCTCCCTCCCTCCAGCCCCTTTCCCGCCCACCATGAACGCCGGCGGTATGACCACGGTCCCCATCGCCACCCCCGCCGCCGCGGCCGTCGCGTCCGGGTCGACGGACGGCCCCGCCGCCAAGACGTCCCGCCTCGCCGGCGCGCGCGCGAAGGCGTCGTCCGCCGGCAAGGCCGCGTACGGCTGCGGCGCGGCCGCGTGCGGCGGCTTCCGCGATTTCATTATCCGGGGCAACGTCGTCGACCTCGCGGTCGCCTTTGTCGTGGGCGCCGCGTTCACCAAACTTATCGATGCGATGGTCACCTCGTTCATCACGCCCCTCATCTCCGCCATCTTTGGCGGCAAAGACAAGGCGTTCGACACGCTCTCGTTCACGCTCAACGGCTCCGTGTTCACGTACGGCAAGTTCATCAACGCGCTGATCTCGTGAGTGGGAGGCGGGAGGGGGGGGAGCGCGCACGCGCGCGCGCGCCGCCGACACCACCACCCCTCCCTCTCTCCCCAGCTTCCTCGTCGTCTGCCTCATCGTCTACTTCCTGGTCGTCCTCCCCATGATGCACCTGCTCGAAGCGATGGACCCCAAGGCCGCGGTGCGCCCGTGCCCCGAGTGCCTCTCCATGATCCCCGGCGGCGCGCGCAAGTGCAAGTTCTGCGGGTCGCAGGTGCCGCTCGGCGCGTCGTTCAAGAAGAAGATGAAGGAGGACGACTCGGGCGACCTGGCGGCCGACCTCAAGGCGACGCAGGCGTCGCAGGTGTGAGGTGGAGGGCGAGGGGTGGGCGGGGGGCGCCCGCTTTGCGGGCGGCCGCCCCGGTGGCGTCGTCTGTACCGGGGGTCATGCCGACACCCTTTGCGCACGACGCACGACGGGCCCCGGCGCGCGAGCGGCGGGCGGGCCGCGCGTTTCGCGCGCGCGCCTGCCCGCCGTCGCCGCTGGGACGAGAGAGGAGCGAGGGGAATGGCGAGGGGCGACACTCTTCGCGCCGCTGCCGGTCGGGCTGGGTCTAGGCGGTTTTTCGCGCGCCCGCCCGTGCAAGCCGTGCGCGCCTAGCGCGCTGCGCGCCTCCCCAAATATTGGTCGTGTCGTGTCTCTCTCTCACGACGGTGGCGGCGTCAGCCGCCGTCGGCCGCCTCAAACGGGGTCGCTCCAATCGGGAGCGACTGCGCCGCTGCCGGCCACAATCCGCGGCCCCGGGGCCCTCCCGCCCTCCGGCCATATGCGGTTGCGCCGGCCGCCGCCCCGCCCTCCGACCGCGGCCGCCGCCACTGCGCCGCGGGTGCCGCCGCCGCGCGCGGGCCTGGCGCTCGAGGCGGCCGGCGTGCGCGTGCAGTACGGCGACACAGAGGTAGGAGAGGCAGAGAGAGAAGGATGTGGGGCGTGGGGTGTGCGGCGGCTTCGGGCCGACCCCTCCCTCCTCCCCTCAAGGCCCTGCGCGGCGCGTCGCTCGCCGTCCCTCCTGGCGCCCTGCACGTCCTGCTCGGCCCCAACGGGTGCGGCAAGAGCACGTTGCTGCGCGCGCTGGGCGGGCTGGTCGGGGTGAGCGGAGGGACGGTGTCGTGCGCGGCCCCCATTTCTTTCGTCTTCCAAAACCCCGACCACCAAGTCGTCATGCCCACCGCCGGCGCCGACGTCGCGTTTGGCCTCGGTCGCTGGCCCCTGTCGGACGCCGCGGTCGACGCCGCGGTGGCGGGCGCGTTGGAGGTGGTCGGGCTCGCGGGCGTCGCCGCGCGGCCGACGCACGAACTCTCGGGCGGCCAAAAGCAGCGCGTCGCCATCGCCGGCGCGCTCGCGTCGTCGCCCGCCGTGTTGCTGTTGGACGAACTGACCACGTTCCTGGACGCCGAGGACGCGGCGGCGGTCCTGAAAGCTGTGAAAGCCGCGACGCGCGCGCGCGGCGTCGCCGCGGTGTGGGTCACCCACCGCCTCGACGAGCTGGCGTCCGCCGATTCCGCCTCCCTCATGGAGGCCGGGCGCGTGGTGGCGACGGGCGACCCGCGGGACGTGGCGGCCGCGCTGCGCGCGCGCGGCGCGGTCGTGCCGCGCTGGTGAGGGGAGAGAGGAGAGAAGAGCGGCGACTGTTTTTCTCGTGCTGCTTCCATCGCGCACCCCTCACTCGCCCCCATCCCTCTCCTCCTCGGCCGCAAACATGGCCTCAATCTCTTCCAACGTTTTCCCTTTTGTCTCCGGCACCGTCGCGGCGATGACCGCCGCCGACGCCGCCGCGACGAGCGCGAAGCCGGCGTACGTGGCGGCGGGCCCGGCGGCGGCTTGGAGCGTCGGCAGCGCCAGGGAGACGGCGGCGTTGGCGCCAAAGTTGGTGAGCGTCGCGAGCGCCGCCGCGCGCGAGCGGGCGGCGAGGGGGAAGACTTCGCCCACGATGAGCCACGCGATGGGGCCGAAGGAGACCTGGAGACAGAGTGGGGGGAGGGGGGGGAGGGTTTGGGGAGGGGTGGTGGAGGTAGGGGGGATTGTTGAGGTTGGTACAGCACATCCTTTTCCGCTTCCCGCCCCCATTACCCCTCTCCCTCCTCCCTCACGCACCTGGTACGCCCCCACGTACAGCAACAGGGCCGCCACCGACGCCCAGGCGGTGCCGGGGCCGCCGGCGGCTTGGGCAGCGGCGAGGGCGGCGAGCGAGGCGGCCTAGAGGGGCGAGGGTGGTGGTCGGGGCCGCGCCGAGGCCGCCGCCGCCTGGCCCCACCTCCCTCCCTCCTCACCATGACGCACACCCCCCCAATCAGCAGCGGGCGCCGCCCCGCCCGGTCGACCGCCGCGACGGCGACGCCGGTGGCAAGAAGCTTGAAGACCCCCAACCCCGCGGCCACGCTCGACGCTTGCGCGCCCTCGGCAAACCCGGCCGCTGCAAAGATGGAGGCGGCATAGTAGAGGACGGAGGGTTGGCCCGTGACCTGCTGCATGGTCACCAGACCCAAACCAACCGCGAGCGGGCGCCGATAGCGCCGACTCCCCAGGAGCTCGCCCAGCGTCGGCGCCCGCACGCTGAGCTCGCGCGCGGCGTCGGCGGCAGCCATCATGCCCGCCAGCTCGGCGTCGACGGCGGCGGGGTCGGCGCGCGCGCCGCCGCGCGCGCGCGAGAGCGCGGCGCGCGCGCGGTCGGCGCCTTTCCCGGCCAGCAGCAGCCAGCGCGGCGAGTCTGGGCCAAAGGCGGCCATGCCGCCGGCCAGGGCGAGGGCGGGGATCAGGGTCGCGCCGTATATCAGGCTACGGAGGAAAGAGGGAAGGGGGTCGCGGGCCGCGCGCGCGCCGCCACTCTCCCTCCCCCTCTCCCACACCACCGACTCACCGCCACGCGCCCTCGGTATCGACCGACCAGACGACGCCCGAGACAAAGCCGGCCAGGATGCCGCCGACGATCGCGGCCTCCTTGAGCGACACCAACACCCCACGCACCGACGCCGGCGCCGCTTCCGCGATGTAGGCCGGCGCCGCGTGCATGGCCAGCCCGATGCCGACGCCGTACAGGGCGCGGGCGGCGATGAGGAGGGGGAGGGAGGGGGCGGCGGCCATCGACGCGGCGGCGGTGGCATAGAGGCAGCCTGCCCCCACGAGCTCCGCTTTGCGGCCCACGGCGTCGCCGATGACAAAGGCGATCGCGGAACCCACCAGGGCCCCGACCAGGGACGAAGACACAACCGCCCCCGTGGCGAGCGGCGTGAGCGACGCGGCCCACGGCGCGCCGCTCGCGGCCGACTGGAGCGACAGCAGCGCCCCCCCGGTCGCTCCGATGTCGTACCCAAACAGGGCGCCGCCCAGGGCGGGGAAGGCGAAGACGAGGGCGGTGGCGCGGAGGTCGACCGAGGAGGGGGGCGGCGTCGGGGTCGGGGGCTGCGAGAGAGAGGGTTGGCGGGCGCCGAGTGGGCCCGCGCGCGCCGTGGGGCGCCGGCACTAGTCCCACCACCACCATCGGCCACCCACCAGGAGCGCGTCGCGGCCGCCGGCGGCAGCCGCGCGGCCGGCACGCGGCCATGGGGCGCGGCGGGCGCCCGCCGCGCCGCCGGCCGACGCGGCGCGTCGCGCGGGCGACGCTGCCGCCGAGAGCGGCCTCTGCATGGGCGGGCGGGGGGCAGTGCAGGGGTGTGGAGCGGGAGAGGGGTGACTGAGAGCGACGCGCCGGCCAAAGAAACAACAGCGCCCACCCTCTCCCTCTCGCCCTTGCCCCCACCCTCTTCCCTGATTCAGTACCGAGGCACGTTCGGGTCGACGAGGCGGGAGTAGGCGTCGATCCCACCGGACACGTTGAACACTTTGCCAAACCCCGCGCTCCCCACTAGGTGCGTCGCCACCCGCATCGACCGCATGCCCGCGTGGCATAGCACGTACGTGGGGGCGGTCGGGTCGAGCGTGGTGGCCACAGATGGGGCCCACTCGGCAAAGCGGGAGAGGGGGAGGTGGACGAAGCGCGCGCGGTCGATCGAGGCCGTGTCGAGCTCACCCTCTTCCCGCACGTCGACAAACTGCGCACCGTGCGGCGGATTTGCCAGGGCTTCCGCGAGGTCGGTGACGCCGGCCTGGGACACGGTGGGCGTGCCGGCGCGGTCGGCCTCGACGGACAAGAGGTGCTCCCCGAATTCCGTCGTCGCCCGCGCCAGTCCGCCGACCGGGCAGTCCATGGCGGCCGCCTCGAACTCGGGCACCGTCGCGCCGCGCTCGATCCAGCCCAGGGAGCCGCCCGCGGTGGCCGAGGGGCACGTCGAGTGCTCTTTCGCGGCATCCGCCAGGCTCGCCTCGCCCGCCTCGACCGACGCCTGAATGGCGTCCAGCAGGTCGGCCGACCCGGGGGGGAGCAGGACGTGGGAGACTTTGACGGCGCGGCCGGGGAAGTCGGCGCCGGACGCGGCGGTGGCCGCCATGCGGGCGGGGCGGCGGGTCGTGGGGCGGGCGGCGACCGCGCGGCGAACCAGCTGGGCGGCGGCGGCGCGCATCGCGGGCGAGTTGTGGCGTCGCTCGGCGGAGATGGGCCGCCCGCCCGCCCTCCCCTCTCTCACCCCCGCTTTCTTCACATCACGGCGCACGCCTTCCCACGCCCCTGTGTCTCCCCGTCGTCCGTGCGGCGCCGCTTGCGGCCGCTGGCCGCGTCGTCGGCGCGCGCCGCGAGCGCGGCACGCGCGGCCGCAGCGTCGCCCGCCGCGTCGTCCCGGCCGGCGCGCCACTCGGCCAAGGCGGACGCCGTGAGGACGGCCACAGCGGTGGTGCCGGAAAGCTCTGGGGCCGCCGCCAGGGCGGCGGCGACGAGCTCGGTCGCGGCGACGACGGCCTCCCGCCCTCCGCTGCGCCCCTGTTCGGCCGCCTCGAAAAGCTCCACGCTCGCCGCCGCCCCCCCCAGGCGCAGGCTCACCCGCACCCGGCGGCTGCCCGAGGCGCGGCACGCGACGGCGTGCAGGGACCGGGCGTCGAGGGAGGGGGGGAGGGGGAGGATGGTGAGGATGTGCGCGTCGGCGCGCCCTGGGTCGGGCGCGCCCGCCGAGACGGACGCCCAGGGCGGGGAGACGCCGTTCGTGTAGACGAGGCCGCGGAAATCGGCGACGGCGTCGAAATCGATGCGGGGTTGTGGCGGCCGCGGCGCGCGCGGCGCGGCGAGCGCGGCCACCAGCTCCCGCGGCGACCGGGGCTCGGCCGGCGCCGGCGCCGGATCCCGCACCGCCACGCCCCGCGCGGCCAGCCCCGCAAACGCGACCGCGGTGAGCAGGGCGTCGAAGCCGGCCTCGTGCTCGCCCGCGTCGGTGCCCGCCGCCGACGCGAGCGCGACCGCGTACCGCTCGCAGCCCGGGGCCAACGTGGGGGTGACAGCATCCCCCGCCTCGACGACGCTGTCAAACACCGCGCGCAGGGACGTGCCGCCGCCGCCGCGGCGGCCGCCGTCGCCGTGTGGGGCCGCTTCCGCCATCGCTTTCGTGTCGTACACGCCGCCGGGGAACCAGACATCGACCATGGCTTTGAAAGCGGGGAGGCTTGGCGGGAGGCGGCCGGCAAAGGCGGCGAGGCAGTGCGCGACGTCGCCGCCGCCGTTGTGCACCACGACGGGGGCGCCCGCGTCCCGCACCGCCTCAAAAGCCGCCACGAAACCGGCCGTCGCCCGGATGTCGGCCTCCCACTCGGCCGCGCGCGCGGTGGCGGCGGCGGCGGCGCCGCCGGGGGGCGCGCGCGTAAGCGAGACGGGCGCGCGGCGTGCGCGCGGCGCGTCGGCGGGGCGAGCGGTCGTCGCAACGAAAGGGGGATCGTCTCCGTACACATCTCGCAAGGTCTGGTACGTCAGCGCTCGCTGGAAAGCGTTGCCCGCCGGGAGTTCGAGCGTCGTCGCCGCGTCGCCCGCGGGGAGTTCGAGCGCCGTCGCCGCGTCGCCCGTTTCGTCGCCGCGGGCCAACCAGGCCGCTACGTCCCGCTTCACGCCCTCCACGAGCGCTTTGTCTTCCTCTCGCTCGGGCACGATGGGCGGCCGCGCGTCGTCCCGCGCACGGTCGCCGGCGGCGGCGGCGCGCGCGAGCGCACCGTCGCGCCACGCCGCGGTCGCAAACGGGACGCCGTCCCGGATCCAGGAGTTGAAGTCAAAGTTGCAGGTCGAAAGAAACGCTAGCGACGATGTAGCGGCGGTGAACTCGGGGCGGTCGCCGGCGGGGTGCGGGAAGACGGGGACGTTGAAACAGCGCGCCGACCACCCCGGCCCACCCTCGGACCCGCAATCAGTCCCCCAGGAACATACCGCGAGGCCGACCTGGGTGACAACAAAGCGGGACGCGGCCGCGCGCAGGGACTCGTAGCGGTCGCCGTCGTCGGCCGCCGCGCCGGGCGGCGGCCCTGGCTCCACCCCTGTAAACTCGAGGTCCAGCGCGATAAAGTCACATGTCGCCAAGGCGGCGCGCAAGGCGGGCAGGGCGGCGTCAAAGGTGGACCGGGTGACCTGAAAAAGAGGAGGTGGGGGATGGGCGCGCGGGCCGAGCGTGCCGCGCGGGCGTCGGCAACCGGTCGCGGGGCTCACGTCCATGGCCGGAATCGACGGGAGGCAGAGGGAGGGGGAGGAGGGCGCCTGCGCGCGGCCCGATTGGCCGCCGCGGCGGCGAAAGTGGCGACGGCCGCGCGCGGTCACACGAAAACAAGAGCCCCCCGCCTCCCTCACTCGGCCGCGTCCGCGGCCGCCAGCAGCTCGTCCTCGCTCTCCCCCTCGTCCGGCGGCGGCGGCAGGCCCTCGGCGGCGGCGAGCAGGTCGTCGGCCGCCGTCTCGGGCGGCAGCGGCGCTTGCGAAGGGCCGAGGGGGGGGGCGGGGGCGGCGCCGTCGTCGTCCATGAGCGCGACCAGCTCGTCCTCGGCCTCGGCCGCGGGCAAGGTGGGGGCCGCGGCGGCGGGAGGGGCGGGAGGCGCGACCGCCTCGTCCGCCGCGTCGACCGCCGCGGCAAACGCGTCGCCCCCCCCCGCCTGCAGCGCCAGCAGCTCGTCGCCCTCATCATCGTCGCCGTACGGGTCCGCATCGTCGCCGACGAGCGCAAATGCGGGCGGCGGCGGGGCCGGGGCGCCGTCGGCAGGCGGCGCGGCGTCCGCCCCGCCTCCGCCGAGCCACGCCGCGGCCCCATCCTCCCCCACTTTCGGCTCCAGTGTCGACAGCGCCGAGTAGCGCACCTCCCGCATCTCCAGCTTGAGCGCGTGCGTTTTTCCCACTGCCTCGAGTTGGTCGACCACCACCGGGAACGACGCGCCCGGCAGCAGCGCCGAGCCCCACGCGCGGTACATTTCGAGCAGGGTGCCCAGGTCGGCGGCCTGGTGGTGCGGGAGGGCGGGTTGGGGCGGGGCAGGCGGGGCGCGTATCCCGGCGCCGCGCGCGACCCCTTCCTCCCTCTGCCTCTCCCCACCTCGTGCCCGCGCCCGCGCCGCAGGCTGCGGAAGCGGTCGCAAAACGTGGCGTACACCTCGGGGATGCCGTTGGGGGCCTGAGGAAGAATGGGGGGCGCGCATCGTGCCGTGTTGCGTCGCCCTGCCCCGCCTCGCCGCCGCCGCCCGCCCTCCACCTCTCCTCACACCTTCAAATCGTCCAGCGTTAGCTTGCGCTTGCGCTTGACAGCGCCCGGCGGCGGCGGCGGCGGCGCGGCTTTGGCCGCGGCCTCGGCGTCGCGCGCCGCCGCCTTGAACGCGTCCACTTCCGCCGGCGGTGCCGTGCAGTCGCGCGCCAGGTGGCGGCCGCCGCACTTGAAGCAGCGCATGGGGCCGGAGCGCTGCTGCGCTGGGGCGGCGCCGGGCACCGGGCGCGCCGCGGGCGTCGCCATCGGGGGCGCGAGCTGGGGCGTCGCGGACGGAAGGTGGCGCGCGTGCGCTGGCCGGGAGGCGGCGGGCGGGCGAGAGGGGTGTGCGAGCGCCCGACCCCACGGCTCGCTCAAACTGCGCGCGCCGCAGACTTGACACCGCTCCAACCCTCTCGTTCTGTCTCCCACCACGGTCACGCGCTCGCGCCCAGCAGCAGGGGCGCCAACCGGGCGTCCAGCAGCGCGGCGAGCGCGGCGCGCACCGCGGGGCGGCCGTCGCGCGCCAGGGCGGCCAGCTCCGCGCCGAGCCCCGCCGCCGCGCTGGACGCCCACGCCGCCGCCGGCGCGGCCGCGGCCGCGTCCAACGCGGCCATCAACAGGGCCCCCACCGCGTCGTCGTCCCAGTTGGGCGGGTGCGCGCGCGGCGGCGCGCGCGCGAGCGCGGCGCGCGCGGCGGCCAGCACCCGGCCGCCGCCAGAGTCCAGGCGGCGCAGGGTGGCGAGCAGCAGGGCGCCGCCCTCCGTCTGCTGGCGCACGAGGGCGGGGGCCGGGGGGTCGGCCCAAGGGTCGGGAGGGTCGGCGTCGTCGCCGTCGTTGGCAGCCCTTTTCTCCCCGTCCCAGTCGTCCCCGCTGAGCAAGGCCGCCGCCGCGGCGCGCGCGTCCGCGTCCCGGTTGATGACGGCGGCGCGGGCGACGGACGCCTCGAGCAGGGCGGCCAGCGCAGTCGCGCGGTCGGGCGGCGCGGCCGCCCCTACGCGCTCCAGCGCCCCTGCCAGCGCGCGCTGCGCCAGCAGGGCCGACCGCGCCCGCGTGCGGGCTGCACCCGCGGTCGTGGCCGCGTCGGGCGCGGGCGGGAGGCCGCCGAGCGGGGTGGCGGCGCCCGAGCCGACAGCGACCGCGTCGGCCCCGGGCGCCGCGCCGCCGCCGCCGTCGTCGGCCGCCAGCCCCGCCAGCACATCGCCTCGGGACGCGGCCGACGCGGCGGCCAAGGTCGAAGCCCAAGCGTCGCCGTCCCTTGTCGGCAGCAGCGCCGCGAGCGCGCCCTCGAGCGCGTCGGCCCCTGCCGCCGCGACGCGGCCGTCGGGCGCCAGGCAGAAGCGCACGATGAGGGAGAGCAGAGGGCGAAGCGCGGGACGAGAAGCGGGCAGGTGCGCCGCCACCAGGGCCGCGGCCGTGCGCGCGTGCGCGCGCGCGTGCCGCACGAGCCGCGCCGCGCCCTCGGCCGACCACCCCACCGCCCGCGGCGCGGCGGCCGCGTCGGACGGCGGCGCGTCGGTGGGGCGCGCGGGCAGGTCGAGGCAGTAGCGAACGGCGTGCCCGCCAAACGCGCGCCAGCCGGCCGCGCGCCAGCGCGGCGCGACGTCCGCCGCCACCTCGAACAGGGCCGCCGCCGCCGCGTCGGCCACCATGGGGCGCGGGTCGTGCCGGGCGACGGTGGCGAGGGCGGCCAGGGTGGCGTCCCAAGGGGTTGTGGAGGGGGTGGCGGAAGCGTCGGCGTCGCCCTCGCCTCCCTCCTCGTCCGCCAGCAGCCGGGCCAGCGCCTGCAGGCCAAACGCGGCCGCGATGCTCAACTGCTCGTGCCCCGGGTTGCGCGCGGCCGCGCCAAAGCAGGCGGCGAGGCCGTCGGCGGCGGCCGCGCACGTGGCCGCGCCGGCGCCGCTCAGCGCGTCCACCGCCGCCCCCGCGCCGTCGAGCGCCGCCGACACGACGCCGGGGGACGCGACGTCGGTCGCGCCGGCGGCCAGCACGCGCAGGGCGGCGGCCCAGGCGGGGGGGGGGAGGCGGCGGCCATGCGTGGCCAGCGCGCGCGCCGCGGCGTCGACCGCGGCGCGCCGCACGTCGGCCGTCGCGCCTCCCCGTGCCGCCGCCTCGAACGGCTTCAGCAGATCAGCCGCCGGCAGCGCGCACCCGCCCGCCGCGCCGCGCGGCAGCAGGGCGTCCGCCAGCCGCCCCAGTGCCGCGACCGCCGCGTCGGCCGCGCGCGCGTCGCCGCTGCACGCCGCCGCCGCGAGCGCGGCGCCGGCCACCGCCCACACCCGGGCCGCGTGCGCACGCACGCCGCGCGCGGCGGTCAGGGCGGCGGCGGCGAGGGCGGCGAGGGCCCAGACGCGCGGGGGGGTGGCGGACTGTTCTTCTGTGGAGACCGCTGCGAGCGCGCGCGCGTACACGACGCCGCCCTCGCCGCCGAGGGTGGGGCCGATGTCAAGGACGGACGCGACGGCGGCGGCGCCGGGGGGGCTCAGCGCCCAGTCGGCCAGCGCGGCGCCGGGGCCCGTGTGGCGGCCGGGCGCAGCGGGGGCGCCGTCGGCCGAGACGCCGTCGCCCAGGCCGACCGCGCCAAAGAGACGGGAGAAAGTGGTGGAGGAGCGGGAGGTGGAGGGCGGGGGAGGAGGCGGTGGCGGCAACGGCGCGCCCGCCGCGACCGCTGCCGCTTTGACCGCCGCCGCCACCGCGGGCCCGCCCGCCAGGCCGCCGCCCGCGACGCGGGCGGGAGAGCCGTCGGCCGGCGTGCCGGCCGGCGTGGGGGCGGCGGTGGTGGGCGACGGTGGCGCGTCGGCGTCGTCGCCACCACCGCCGCCCCCTGCCGCCGCCGACGTCGCGCAGAGCTCGTCCAGCCCGCTCAACGACCGCAGGACGGGCACCCACCCGCCGCCCAGCCCCGCGGCCGCGGGGCCGGCCGCGACGCCGAGCAGGGCGGCGAGGGCGGCGACGCCGACCGACTCGCGCGGGGCGCCGCGCACGGGGGGGGCATCGAGGCCGACCGAGGCGGCGAGGGCGGAGATGGCGGCCTCGACGAGGGAGTCGAGCCCCAGCAGCGCCCCCAACCGCGCCGCCGTCGCCAGTGCCGCCAAGTGCGGCGCCGCTGCCGCCGCGTCGGCCGCCGCGCGCGCCGCAGCGGCCAGCCCCGCCACCGCCGGCCCGCCCCCCGCCATCAGGATGGGGCGCGCGTGCTCCGCCTGGGTCGCTGTGTGCCACAGGTGGGCCGCGCCGCCGCCGGCGTCGAGGGCGGCCCGCGCGGCGGCGAGCGCGCGCGCGCGCTCGGCCGCCGACGCCGCGCCCTTGTCCCACCCGGACCGCGCCGCCGCGCCGGGCAGTCCCAGGGCGGCCGCGAGCCGGGACGCGGCTCCAGCACGGCGGGCGGATGGAACAGGGGCGGCGGCAGCGGTGCCGGGTGGCGCGATCTCCTCCGCCGTCACGCGATCAAACATAGCATCCAGCTCCCCCCGGTCGAGCCCGCCCCCCACCGCTGCCTCGCACATGCCCGCAAAGTCGGCCCGGGTCAGACTGGCGGGGGCGGCGGGGTGGTGGGCGTCGGTGTTGAGCATGACGAGGGCAAATGCGACGAGGTAGGCCGCGTCGGCGGAAGCGAGCGTGGAAGAAGAAGGCGCGGCGCCCGCACTCCCGCCACCCTTATTTTGCTCCTGCTGCTGCGCCGCGTACGCGTCCGCAAACGTCTGCACGATGCGGTCGATCTGTTGCGCCTCGCCGGGCAGGCGGAAGCCGGACAGGAAGGACCGCAGCGCGGCGTCCAGGGGGAGGCCGCGGTAGTCGATGGCCGCCGCGTGGGCGCGCAGAACGGCCTGGGCCGCGGGGTCGGGCGAGCCGAAGAGGACGCCTAGAGCGGTGGGGTCGACCGCGCCGCCTTGAGCCTTTAAAAAGGCCGCCAACGCCGCCGGATCCGGCGGCACGCAGCCCGCGGCCACAAGCGCGCGCACGCCGGCCGCGGGGTCCCGGTTGAAGACGGCGACGCCGGCCGCGAGCGAGTGCTTGCGCTCCTTGGCGGCGGCAAACGCAGCCGCTTCGCCGTCGGCGGTCGGGCGCCGCGGGAGCGGGGGCGCAACCTCGGCGAGCGCTGCCGCGCCGTCGGCCGACGCGAGCGACGACGCGGACGGCGGGCGGGCGGACGGCGTCGGCGGCTCGAGCGCGGGGCCGCCGCCCGCGCGGTCGCGCGCGTCCGCGTCGGCCAGGGGCGCGGCCCACGCGTCGAGCGAGGCGAGGCCCGTGGCGAGCGCTGCGGCCCCGGCGGCGGACGCGGCGTCGGCGGGGGTGGCGCCGCCGCCAACGCCCGCCCTCCCCGCGGCGCGCGCCGCGGCCTTGAGCGTGCGCTCCACCAGGTTGGCGGCGTGCAGGTCGCAGTCAAAGTTGACAAAGAGGTCGACGAGCGCTTGCGGGCGGGCGAGGGCGGCGCGCGCGGCGCGCAGCGCGGCGGCCGCGCCGGCTGCGGTCGCGGCGTCGGCCCACCAGTCTCCCTCCGCGGGGCGCAGCACGAGTAGAGGGTAGAACGCTCCCACCTCGGCTTTGAGCGCGGCGCGCAGGGGGCGCGCGCGCAGGGCGGCGGCCAGGAGGGCGGCGCCCGCCGCGGCGGCGGGCGACCCGGGCGGCGCGGCCGCCGCGGCCAGCAGCACGCGCGACAGGGGGACGCGCAGCGCGTCGGCCAGGGAGGCTGAGACGCCGTCCCACGCGTCGGCGGGGGCATCGAGCAGTCTGAGCAGGAGGTCGCTGGCGAGCGCGCGCGCGGCGGCCGCCGCGGGGTCGCCCCCGCCGCCCGCATCCGCGGCGGCCATGCCGCACACGGACGAGATGAGCAGGACCAGGTCGCGCTCGGCCAGGGACAGGCCGCGGCGGGGGGGGTGCCAGGGGCGGGGAGGGGTGGCGGAGGAAGAAGACGGGGGTGGGGCGGCCGCGGTCGCCGCGCGCGGCGTCGCCGCCGCCGCCACCGCCGCGTTCTCCTCTTCTCCTTCGTTGCCTCGCTCCGCTTGCAGCGCGTCCAGGGCGGCCGCCACGGCAGCGACGTCGCCGCGCTCGGCGAGCGACGCGAGCTGCGCCGCGCGGGCGGTCCCCATCGCCGCGTCCAGCTCGGGCGGCGCCGCGCCCGGGGCGGAGGAGGCGCCCGGGGCGGCGGGGGTCGGGGCCGTGGACGGTGGGGTGCGCGGGGTGGCGGGGCCGGGTTCGGCCGCCGTCGCCGTCGCCGTCGGCGCGGGCGCGGCCGCAACCGCGGCCGCTCCGTCGCCCGACGGCGCGCTCGCCCCGAGGTGCCCCCCATCCCCCGGCGCCCACCGCGCGCGCGCCGTACCCACCACCAGGTCGGCGGCCGACCCGTCCCGGGAAAGGGGGCGCTGCGTGACGCGGGCCAGCGCCGCGGCGAGCGTCTGAGCGAGCGCGCCGCGCGCGGCGGCGCCCACGCCGCCCGCGCCGCCGCCCAGCGCGGCGCCAAACTGGGCGCGCACGGCAGCGAGCAGGGCGTCGCCGTGGGGGACGAGGTGGTCGGCGGTGC
>Ga0315283_10000743_pt1 | contig 24601 bp, 25 predicted proteins | sample YL17G09_0_MG_FD_204541 | JGI IMG/M metagenome (GOLD analysis project Ga0315283, IMG submission 204541) | Sediment microbial communities from Yellowstone Lake, YNP, Wyoming, USA - YL17G09_0 | ecosystem: Environmental > Aquatic > Freshwater > Lake > Sediment | place: USA: Wyoming | collected...
ATGATAGGCGTTATTTATGCCCTGATCCTGGGCGTATTTGTCTATCGAGAGATTCATCTGCGCGATCTGATGCCTATTTTGGTGAATACGGCCTCATTGACCGGTATGATACTGCTCTTGGTGGGAACAGCATCACTCCTCTCCTGGATTTTTGCGGCGGAAAGGGTTCCCGGTTTGCTTGCGGACCTGATCATGAAACTATCGAGCAGCTCAGCGCCGTTTCTGTTGATAACGATCGCCGTGTTCGTGGTGTTTGGCGCATTTCTCGAAGGACTCCCGGCCTTGATCATTTTTACGCCGATCCTTTTCCCGATTATGAGCCATTTCGCCGATATTGTCCCGCTGCACTACGGGATTATTATGATCACTTCCTTGGGAATCGGATTATTTCTACCTCCTATGGGGATCGGTTTTCTGATTGCCTGTGCGCTGGGTAAAGTCAATGTGGAAAAGGCCACACGTGCTTATGCACCTTACTTATTAGTGTTGTTGATTGGGGCATTGATCGTAGCATTTGTCCCTTGGTTTACCCTCGTGCTTCCACGCATCATGAACCTCTAAAGGAGCGGGTATAAACACCAAAGAAGAGAGGAAAAAAATGAAAATTGACCTGGAAAAATGTTTGGGTTGTCAGAAGTGCGCTGATTATTGTCCGGTAGGCGCGATTTCCCATGTTCCGGATGGAAAGAACCGCAAGAAGAAAAAGGGGGTCATCGACCTGGAAGAATGTGTGGAATGCGGAGTGTGCTTCCGCGCCGGGGTCTGCAAACCCGAAGCCATCTTCCGCCAGGAAATCGGATGGCCGCGCAGTGTGCGCCTGGCTTTCAGCGACCCCATGATCGAACACAAGAATACCGGCGTCCCGGGAAGAGGTACGGAAGAGATGAAGACCAACGAAGTTACCGGGCGGTTCAAGAGGGGTTCTTACGGGATGGCCGTCGAAGTTGGCCGGCCGGGTGTGGCTGGCAGACTGGAAGACCTGGAGAAGATCGCCGTCGCTTTAGCCAGAATCGGCGTGGAATTTGAACCCAAAAACCCGGTGACATTCTTGTTTGAGGATGTGAAAACCGGAAAGCTCAAACCCGAGGTGCGCCAGGAGAAGGTCCTCTCCGCGATCATCGAGTTCGTGGTCAAACCCGATCAGTTGCGGCCGGTCCTTCAATCCTTGAGGGACATCTCCGGGAAAATTGATAGCGTTTTTTCTCTAGACCTGATCTGCTTCCCCGAAGAAGCAGAGAAAGGCCCGGCGTTGAAAATCGTTAAAGAAATGGGCTTCCCGGTTTACCCTAACGGAAAAGTAAACTTGGGATTGGGCAAAGTTCTGAACAAATGACTTAAGGCACTTTAGGCACTTCGAACTTTAGGCACTCAAAGGAGACTACCTATGACCCACACCTTACATCGCACTGGCGACTTGGAGAGTATCCGGGAAGACTTTCCCATGCTGACCCATGTGTCCCGGGGGTTTAACGACGTAGGCGCAAACCCGCGATTGAAGCAGATTGCCCAGATCATGACCAAATATACCGACCTGCACTTCGGCGATTGCAAAGTGGGCAATAAATACCTCATGGACCCCGCAGAGATCATGGACCGGCTTTCGGTAGGTTGTCAGGTCGTCTTCAAGGATAAAGAAAGCCTGATTGGCTGCATGAAAGAATTGAAGGAAAAAGACCAGGGGATTTCGATCGTGGTCTCCGGCCTTTTCGACGAAGTCTTCGATTGCTGCCGTAAGGCCGGAATTAATCCCCCCCTAATCGAGTTTGCCTTGGGCATCCACGGCAACACCAAAAAGCTCTGGCCCCCCGAGATTCTCGATTTTGTCACGATGTGCGGGCATGGATTGGTTTCCGGCAGATTGGTAAAGAAAATGGTCGCGGATATCAAAAAGAAGAAAATCAGTGTGGAAAAGGCAGCAATCGAGCTGGCCAAGCCCTGCCTGTGCGGGATCTTCAACCCCCACCGGGCAGGCAAACTTTTGCAGAAGATGGTGGGGTAGGGGCGACCGGCCGGTCGCCCTGGAAAGGAAGACCCATTTGAATACGAATCAAGGACAACGCCCTAAAGTAGCGATCATCATGGGCGATGCCACTGGCATTGGGCCCGAGATCGTAGCCAAAACTTTATCTGCCGAAGAGACGTACCGAATCTGTCCTCCGGTGGTGATCGGCGACGCCAGGGTGATGGCTGAAGCGATTGTGCTCACCCACACCTCTCTGAAGATCTTTCCCCTGAAAAATTGGGAGGATGTTTCCGGGCAGGCAGGCCGATTGGAAATGTTTGACCTGGCGAATCTGGACCCCAAAGAATACAAGATGGGAGAGGTTAGTCCCCGGGCAGGCAAAGCCTGTCTTGAGTACGTGGAGTGGACCATTCCTCAGGTCATGGCTGGGCAGGCGCAGGCTATGGTTTTTGCCCCCTTGAACAAGCAGGCCATGCGCCTGGCTGGTTCACCCTACAAAGGCGAATTGGAACATTTTGCTCACCTGACCAAGGCGGAACTGTTTGGTGAGATTAGCGTGCTGGACCCTCTGTGGACTTCGCGCGTCACCTCACACATTGGTTTCCGGGAGATCTGTGATCATCTCACTCCGGAACGGATCCTACGGGCCATTACTCTTCTGCACCGGACGATGCGCCGTGCCGGAATAGAAAACCCGCAGATCGGGGTGGCGGCAATAAATCCCCATGGCGGGGAGAAAGGTCTTTTTGGCCCGGAAGAAGAAACGATCATCCGGCCGACAGTGGAGAGAGCCCGGCAACAGGGGATGGATGTTAAGGGGCCTTACCCTGCGGATACCATATTTGTCCGAGCCCGTAAAGGTGAGTTTGCCGGCGTGGTGACCATGTTCCACGACCAAGGGCAGATCGCCACAAAGCTCTTGGGTTTCGATCGCGGGGTCACAGTCTCTGGTGGTCTTCCGATAGTCATCGCGACCCCGGCCCACGGAACGGCCCATGATATCGCCGGTAAAGGGATTGCAAATATCGGAGCTTTTCAGGCCGCATTACGGATCGCCGTCCGCATGGCCCGTTCATCCTCTTAAAAAGAGGAAACATCCAAATTCCAAATCTCAAATTCAAGATAAATCCTAAAACTCAAATTCCAATAGCAGAACGAACAAACGCATGTTTGGAACTTTAGGTATTGGAATTTGAAGTTGTATGAAAAATGGCCTTCAAATCTACCCAACTCCCCTGAAGCTGTGAAATAATCCCCTAAATCACCCCCACCTTGCCCCTCCCCCATCAGAGACTGTGTCGCAATTCGTCATCTCCGCGTAGGCGGGCATCCGTGCGCCTGGGAGCAGGCGCGATCTAAGGGGTGGAAGTCCCCTTCCGGGAGATGCCCGCTCCCGGTAGCCGAAGGTAACTGCGTCGCCACGAGACGGGGTGGAGAGCAACCGGAGGCGAACCTGCAGTCCGTAGGATAACGAACACGATTCGGCCGCACGTAGCGACGAGCTTGCGGATAAAAGGCGAAGTCCAGACCTGGATAAGAGGCCAGGAAGCCTGCCACGCTGGGTGGGCAGCGGAGAAGCGGTGGTAGGGCGCGTCAGGTGTTTGGTGACGGAATGCAGGGAAGGTCGTGTGGTGTGAACCAGGGAGACCTGCTGGCCAATAGAGACGGTGTTCATGCCCGAGGAGGCCGAAGAGCCGGGCGAGCAGGAGTCAGAGCGCCCATAGTAGCGAGGAAGGGCCGTAACGGGCCTGGAGCGAAGGGAGCGCAGGAAGGTGGAGGAGTAGTTCCGCATAGGGCAGAACCGAAACCAGTGCGAGTGCCGGGAGGCTAAGCAAACTGGAGATTCTTCATCGAGTGCACGGATGGAGACATTGTCCACTGCGAAACTGCACCTGTTGACGACCCTTTTAAGTTTAGGGAAGAAGCCGGTATAGCTTGCATCCCAGAGACTGAACTCTATCGGTTCTTTGAGCATGCTTCGTCAATCCTCTTTGAGGTAAAACCACCAACTGGAGAGCCGGATGCGTTATGTTGCGTAATTAATTATGTGGCGAGGATGCGGTAAGGCCTTGTCTTAATTGCCTACGAGGCCGGGTCTTCACCACATAATTCGGGGCGTCTAACATGGTGTAATTCCTTACAAGGAGGTGCACACCATGTTCCAGACGCTTTTTTCTTATCCGGCAGTTCTCCAGCGTCATCGTGAAGGGCCTTTCGCACGGGAGCGAGCTGCCTACCTCGAAACCCTTGCCGCTCGCGGGGCAGCTCGCGGCACCTTGCTGAGACAAGCACGCTATTGTCTCTGCGTGTCCAAGGAGCTTACGAAGTGGCCCGGGGATCACCGCTTTAGCCCTGATAAACTCAACGCAATGGCGGCTTCTTGGGCAGCGGACCGCGTAGCGATGGGCCGCGCAGGTGACTTAAGGTGGCCACAGCAACAGTTTCGTTCTGTGGCTACGGAGTTCATCGAAGCGCTTGGCCGACTCCTGCCCGCCTCTCCCCGCCCGTCGTGTCGCTACGACGCCCTTATCGATGATTTTCTCACAGTTCAGCGCCAAAGAGGATGGCTGTCCGCCTCAACCCATCGCTGCGCTGACTGGCAGGTTCGACGATTCCTCTCCTATCTCCACCAGCAAGGCCACGAACTACAGAACATCAATGCGGTCCATCTCGATACCTACTTCCAGCACGTCGCGCCAAGGTGGAGTCGGGTTTCGATCGCCACGGCGGCCAAGTTTCTGCGTAGTTGGTTGCGCCATTGCGAGAGGAGAGGCTGGGTGAGGCTGGGACTCGCAGCGACGATTATTCCCCCGCGAATCTACCGTCACGAAGGACTTCCCCTTGGACCTACCTGGGACCAGGTCAGCCGTATGATTACCCAAATCAAAGGGGACAACCCCACCCCACTGCGCGACCGCGCCCTCCTTCTTCTGCTTTCCGTCTATGGGCTACGCTCCGGAGAGGTACGTCGACTGCACCTCAAGGACATAGACTGGCAAAGAGAACGGATTTCCATCCTGCGCTCCAAGACTTTACACCAGAACATTTTTCCCCTGGTCCCTACAGTAGGCAACGCCATCGCCTTTTACTTACGTCAGGGACGACCCCAAAGCGATAACCGCACTGTGTTTCTAACGACACGAGCCCCCTTTCGGCCTCTTTCAGCAGGGGGCCTCTACCACATCGTCCGGAAGTATCTACCCCAAGAGGCTTCCTGGGGCAAGCACCTTGGGCCTCATGGTTTACGCCACGCCTGCGCCCGTCATCTGCTGGAATCAGGACTTAGCTTCAAAGAAGTCGGAGATCACTTAGGACACCAAAGTCCAGACGCTACTCGGATCTATGCCAAAGTAAATCTGACGTCCCTGCGCCACGTGGCCCTCGAGGATCTCGGAGGTTTATCATGACGCTCCTACCGGCCATCGAAGCCTATATCAGTCTCAGGCGCTCACTGGGTGCCGTCTTTACCACCGATGCAAGGATCCTGCGATCTTTCGGCCGCCGTCTCGGCGATATTCCCCTCGATACCATCCGTTCCGAAACTTGCCATGCCTTCTGCCGCGGCCTGGGTCCCCCTACACGCTTCTGGGAGAGGAAACACGAAACGATGCGCGGCTTCTTCGCCTACCTGGTCGGGCGTAGTCATCTGACCGCCTCCCCCTTGCGCCAGCCCCATCCACGGGTGCGAAGGACCTTTCAACCTTACATATTTTCCCCCGTTGAACTTCAGCGCCTGCTTGCCGCCACCGCCACACTCGTCTCCAACCGAGGTCCCTTGGCTCCCCTGACGTTTCGATCCCTGCTCTTGGTCCTTTACGGGGCGGGCCTTCGCCCCGGGGAAGCCCTCCGCTTGCGCTGTTGCGACGTAGATCTGCGCGACCGCTTGTTGGCCATCTGGGATACCAAGTTTTTCAAGTCCCGGCTGGTGCCCATCGGAACCGAACTAACCCACATTCTTAAGCTCTATCGGTATGAACGTGGGTCTCTACCCCTGCCGGCGGCAGATCGCTCAGCTTTCTTCGCCACTCCAACCGGTAACCCCATTACCCCCGGGAAACTGGAGCGGGTCTTCACCCGACTCCGCCGCCAGGCCGGCCTCCGACGGCCTCCGACAGAGCGATGGCAACCACGACTTCACGACCTTCGCCACGCACCGACTCACCGCTTGGTACCGTGCAGGCGCCAACGTACAAGCTATGCTGCCGCTTCTAGCCACCTACCTGGGCCACCTCAATGTCTCGGGAACCCAGGCCTATTTAACCATGACCCCAGAACTGCTCGCCGAGGCATCCCAGCGCTTTGAAAACTATGCCTCGGTGGTGAAGGAGATTAGCCATGAGTGAATATCACCGGCTCGGACCTTATGTGCGCCAATTCCTGCTCCAAGACCTCATTGCCGACCGCAACCTCAGCCGCAACACCCAGAGGAGCTACAGGGATACCATCCGTCTACTGCTTCGTTTCATTGACCAACAGCATTCGACTGATCCTACCCAGGTTACGGTCGAACAGGTCAACGCCGACCTCGTGCGCAGCTTTCTCACCTACCTCGAACAAAACCGCACCAACTCCGTGGCAACTCGAAACCAAAGGCTCGCCGCGATCCACTCCTTCTGCCGTTTCATCGCACGGCAAGTCCCCGAGCTCCTCGATCAGGTCAGAGAGATTCAAAGTATCCCTCTACGTCGGAGTGTTGTGCCCTGCATCGCCTACCTCGAGAAGGAAGAAATCGACATTGTCCTGGCCACCCCAGATCGGAGCCGTCCCCAGGGACAACGGGACTATGCCCTGTTACTTTTCCTTTACAACACCGGTGCCCGAGCAGACGAAGCGGCTCATACCACCCTGGGAGACCTAAATCTCGGACCCCATCCGTCTGTGCGAATCTTCGGAAAAGGTGGCAAAACCCGCCTCTGCCCACTCTGGTCCCACACCAGCAAAATCCTGCGTAACATGCTAGGGCCACGCCTCGATGGCTCCCGGGAGGCTCCCCTCTTCCGTAATGTTCGGGGCCAGCCCATGACCCGCTTCGGTATCCACACCCTCGTCAAACGCACGGCAGCCAAAGCTGCCCAAACTGTCCCATCGCTGCGGGAAAAGCGAGCTACCCCCCATACCATTCGACATACTACAGCGGTCCACCTCCTACGCTCAGGAGTCGACATCAACACCATAAGAGCCTGGCTAGGTCACGTCTCCCTCGAGACTACGAACCGATATGCTCAAGTGGACCTAGAAATGAAAGCCAAGGCCTTGGAAACCTGCGCTATCAGTCAAGCCGATCCATCACCGGAGCGTACCCGTATTTGGCGAAAGGACCCCGACCTTCTCGCCTTCCTTAATTCGCTATAGGCTCCCCGAAGCAAAAAATTATGTGGCGAGATTCTTGCCTAAAATGAAGGAACAACACTGACTTCCCACCCCTCTCGCCACATAATTAATTACGCAACATAACGCACACGGCTTTCCGATCATCTTCCTCCAAAGGCTTTCGCAGTCTGAGTCCATGGAGCGGTGGTCGGTATCTTGTACAAATATGGGGACGGGGGGACGCCCTTAAGTAATTCAATTGACATAGAAAGACCTCGCATAACCCGGGACATCGGTGCAAAGTGAACTTGCTTGTAATGCCGAAAAGAGGGGGGAAAGTGAGCGGGTCTTCGAACATGACTTTTGGTCACTTGAGGAAACAAATCTATGGCCGGGAAAGATGGGAATAGAAACTGGGTGATGGTAAACCGGGCGCCGGTGCTGACGCTTTGGGCGGCGGTGGTGGCCGAAGTCTTGGGGTTCGAGCATGATGAAGCGCTGACCCTCGGGAGGGCAGTGGCAAGCCTAAACGCCTACTCCAAGGGGGTTTCCTTTGGGCCCGGAACGCGTCTTGGACGATCTGGTGAGCCATCGAGTAGTCCGCAATCTCCGCTATAATCCTATCTTTGGAATCTCTCTTTCTCTGATGCTGGTACGCACAGGCGATCGTTTGAATCACTGTGAGCACCCGATTCGCTGCCCGTCTGGTGGCGATTGGAAGATGTGGAGTCTGTTCTATGAAATCCATTATGGAAGGGGCGAAAGGGACTACCACATCCACGGGTTTCAGTGATTCATGGAAGAGTTTCCATGCATGGGCCTTCTTTGGGTCCAATCCCTCGAAGATTCCCGCTTTCTGCTCCGCTATCATCCTCCCAACCGCCTTAGTCTGAGCGGTGGACTCATCTGGATGGACTGTAAACAACCTGTCCTCCATCTGAGGTTCCAGCGACTCCATGATGGTCGTGGTGATGACATTGGAACCGGCTTGCGCTCTTGGCGCGAAATAAGACTCGCGACCTACGCTTTTCCCCCCTTGCGCCCTCGCGACTTGCGCCTTACGCTATTCTGCAAGGGGATGACTTAGGGATGCAGATATGAGTGGCAGGCCATGGATACACCGAGCGGGCGGTTGCGGATTTTCTTTGTTTGCCTTTTATATCCGCGAGTGGAATAATGAAACCAATAAATGTGGCCACCATCGATACCTCCACGGAGTGGGCACCAGAGGGCTGGACTTCCTCGCGCCTGTAAAAGAAAAAGTAAGCCGGATGCTTGGACCCTGACGCAGGTTGAACCTAAAGAGCACGACCGTTGTTTCTGAAAGCGGATATTTGGAATGAAGGGTGGCCCAAAAGCGCTGCCTGTTTTACCAGGCCGCGGTGTTGGGACCCGATGTTCCTGTACCGCATCCCAATCATTTGGCCACTGAACGGGCGGCCCAATTATTTGGTTGCGCCAAAGTAATGGACCCTTACGCAGCTTCGTTCGCAAGATGCCGAGAAGGGGCGTTCTATTATTTATGCGAAGGGCCATCATTTGACTTTGAGGATGGAAGCCATGCGATCCAGTGAAGTTTCTCAAGGGATTCAGAAGCCCAGCCCGGATGACGAACGCGTGGTCCGCACGGTTTGCCGCATGTGTCACGGCGGCTGCCGGGTCCGGGTCCACGTGCGCAATGGAAGAGCCGTGAAACTAGAAGGGGATCCTGAGGGACTCATCAACCTCGGGTATGTTTGCGCGAAAGGCCGGGCCTCGATTGAGTATGCCTATCACCCGGACCGCGTTCTCTACCCCTTGCGCCGAGTCGGGAAACGAGGGGAGGGGAAATGGGAACGGATCAGTTGGGATGAGGCGCTCGACACCGTAGCCAAGGAGCTGCGCCGGGTAAAGGAGCAGTACGGCTCAGAGTACATCGCCCGGGCGCCGGGTACAGGAAGGGAATGGAACTACTTCGGGGGTCGTTTCTTCAACGCTCTGGGCACTTCCCTGAACGTGGGTCGCTCGCCTCTGTGCTATTTCCAGCGCATCGCCATCTCCCGCACTACTCTGGGGGACTCCATACCCATAGCCGATTACTACGGCTTCGGCGGAGAAAAACCCAAGTGCGTGCTCTCCTGGGGGAATAACCTGACTCTCGTGAACGCCGACGGGATGATCGGACATCGTTTGGACCTGGCGCTCCAGGCGGGGGCGAAGCTCATTTCCGTGGACCCGGTGCCGAACAATCTATCCGGCAGGGCTGACCTCTGGCTTCAACTACGGCCAGTGACCGATGGGGCTCTGGCCTTAGCCTTTTTGAACGTGGTCCTCACCGAAGGTCTCTACGACCGAGACTTCGTCGTTCGCTGGACCAATGGACCCTTCCTGGTCAGGGTCGATAATGGAAAGCTTTTGACCGAAGGGGACATCCAGAAGGGGGGCAGAGGAGATCGCTTCCTGGTTTGGGACTTGCGATCCGGCCAGCCTCGACCGAGCGATGAAGCGGGGTCTCAGCCAGCATTGCTAGGCCAGTACCGGCTGGCCGGGTTCGTGGTCAAGCCGGCATGGCAGCTTCTGGTAGAAAGAATTTCTGCTTACAGTCCAGAACACGTCTCCGCGATCACCTGGGTTTCGCCCCAGCAGATCCGCGAGGCCGCCCGGCTATTTGCGACCACCAAGCCCGCAGTCATTCAGTGGGGCAACGCCTTGGATCACCTGGGGGTGAATAGCAGCCAATGCATTCAGACCCTCCTCATCCTGATGTCCATCACGGGCAATCTGGATGTTCCGGGGGGCATGGCTCTCTGGGTGGACGGGCCGTGGGTACAGGCCTTCGCTCCGGCTCACTCCCGGCCCGATCTCATGCCGCCGAAGTCCCGAGAAATGGCCATGCGGTGGGGAGGAAGCCAGTTCCCCCTACTGAATGGATCTCATGCTTCATTGGTCAACCGGGCGATCGCTGAGGGCAAGTTGCCGGTCCAGGCGCTGCTGGTGGTCGGGCATAATTTTGTATGCTCGGCTGAAGACACCCGGCTCATATACCGCACCATCGAGCGTATTCCCTTCATCGTGGTCTTTGATCTCTTTATGAACCCCACCTCCGCTATGGCCGACATTTTTCTCCCCGTTACCACCTGGTTGGAGCGAGACCAGATTAATGGCCAACACTTTCGCTTTGCCATCCAGTGTCGGCAGCGGGCGATCGAGCCGCTGGGGGAAACCCGTTCCGATGAGGAAATTTTCCTGGATTTAGCCAAGCGTCTGGGTTTGGAAGAGCACTTTCCCTGGCCAACTTACGAAGCCTATCTGGATTGGCGGCTGGCGGGGGCCGGTATTACCTGGCAGCAGTTCAAGGAAATCGGTGTGCTGACCAGCCCGATGCAATACCGCAAATATGAGACCGACTTCTACCGCCCCGGCGGCGGATTCAACACCCCCACCGGGAAAGTGGAAATCTACCACACCGGCTTTCAGCGATTGGGCTTTGATCCTCTTCCCTTCTACACCGAGCCGCCCGTGGAAACCCCGTACAATGAAGAGCTGGCCCGCGACTACCCCCTGTTGAACACAACGCGGAAGATTCCCTTCTTCTTCCATAGCGAATACCGTCAAGTGTCCACCCTGCGCAGCGCTTGTCCCGATCCCATCACGGAAATCAGCCCGGTGACCGCAGCCAAGCTGGGAATAGAAGAGGGCGACTGGGTCTATGTGGAAACTCCCCGCGGGCGTATTCGGCAACGGGCTCGGCTCATTCCTGGACTTCATCCGAAAGTCGTATGCTCCCAGCACGATTGGTGGTTTCCGGAGAAGCCCGGACCCGACTTCGGCGTCTGGGAGTCGAACTTGAACGTCATCACCCGCAGCGACTGGGACCAAGGGTTCGACCCCATCTGGGGCGGACCCCAGCTGCGGGGCTTTCTATGCCGGGTACGCAAAGCCGATTGACCGAGCCCGGTTTTCGGCAGGGCCTAGGGATGAGGGCGGGCCATGAGTCCATTCGCTGCGGATGACGCGGAGATGAAGTTTGTGGGCGGCGAGGCCAGCATCTGCCGTATCGTGGCTTTTCTGGAAGATTGAGGTTTTCCCTATTTAACCGCGTTCTTCAATGCCTCCCTCAGCTTGGCGGAACCCGGGTTGCTGACCGCCTTTTTCGCGATGATGTCCACGAGACTCACCGCTTTCCCATAGTAGGCCTTGTTCGAATCATCGCTCACTCTGACGATCGAACCATCATAATTGAGCCCGGCGAATAAACCCTTGCATCGGGCAAAGGAAAGCACATCGCCCGTAACATTCCACTGGGAACCCACGCCCACCGGACCCGCCGCAACGGAGGCATCACCACCCAGCTTGAACATGTTCTTGTACAGGGCGTCCAGAGCTTGCCGGCTCCGGATCATCATGATGACTTCCGCAACCCCTCCTCCAATCTGCAACCCAAAAGTCACCGAACGCACAGTATAAAATGCCGGCTGACTCCAATCTTCCGCCTTTTCATCCCAGGCAACGAGGACTCCGCTTCCTCCCGACCCGCCCAGGATCAATCCAGCTTTCAGCAGATTGGGAACAATCAAAAGCGCCTTGGCATCTTTCACATGGTCGCGGAACCTACGCTTATTGGCCAGGAACTTCTGGAAGGTTACCAGGGCCTTATCCACGGTCCCCTGCTGTTCCACGGCGTCCGCAGCCCATACGGGGCTGCTCAGGAGAGCCGCCATCACCACGACCAAGGTCAAGCCTACCTTACCTGAAAATCGATTCGCTCTGGTTTGCATCTTTCTCTCCCTTATTGAAAATTTCCTGCCCCCGGCCCGAGGCGTTTGCAACCATTTCTTCATGGTCATGAATAAACGGTTCGAAATTCTCTTTCACCATGTCCTTGCCGTGCACTTCCAGCAAATTACTGTTTCTTCTATTTGCTCGACTATTTCGATTTTTCCTTCCCATAGGCCAGCACTTTCTCCTTAAACTCGGCCACCGTTAAGACCCATCCCAGACAACGGGCTATGTTCTGGAGGCCCAGCACATGTAGGTCTTTCCCATACATAGAAGCAACACAATCGGAAATGACGATCGTTTTTAAGCCGCGGTTCGCCACTTCGAAGGCCCCGCATTGAACGCAAGTATTGGTATTGATCCCGATGAGTACCACAGTATCAATATCCAGGACTTTTAACAGGTGCTCCAAATCCGTGCCCATAAAAATGCTAAGGGTCTTCTTGTTATTGATGACATAATCCCCTTTTTCGGGTCCCACTTCCGGCATCAGCTGGGTTTGCACACTCCCCTCGAGGTTATGCGGCACTCCCCGTTTCTGAGCATCGGTTTTGGGCGCAACTTTGGACAAGGTAATCCGGGCCGCGGTGACGCGGGGATTGATCTGATCAACCTCCACGGGCCTCCAAACTAAGATGACGTGAATGACCGGGATTTTTTGATTCCGGGCAAACGATAGGATGTCCTTAGCATGCCGCAGGACTCTGGCACTCTCGTCCATCGGGACCGGCAGAGTGGCCTCAGAAGGATCCAGGTGCCCCCGATGCATATCGACGGTTACCACGGCAGTTCTCTTGGGGTTGATCTGGAGCCAGTTTTTCAGGGCCTCCAAGGTCGAACTTTGATCTTCGATTTCCACTTGCATCATCGGCATCTCCTTTCTTATTTTTTGGATATTCATATGAATATCCAAACGTAGAGGGGGAGAAGAATATCTTCTCAAGAAAGATTGCCAAAAAGTGCTCACTTATGGCTTGGCTTTGTCTCGTTCAATTTGGCCAAGAAAACTTTTGGAAAGATGGGTTAGGTAAAATAGCTGCTCGGGGGTTAGATTTTGCCTTCTTCGTTCTTCCCGTATTTTGTCCGCCAAAGTTTTCATGGGAAGCAAACCTTCCCCCTCGGTTTGCCAGAAAAATATTTCCGGGCATTAATTTCTAGCGTACTTTAGTCATACCCATTTCCCCTGTCAAGATTTTTTTGATTCTCATGAATCTTTCAACATTTTTAATCGCTTTGATTTCATACTACTGGATAGGATTCCCCCATACGGAAAGGGGGCAAATCTTTATTCTTGACAATAATGAATCGCTCCAACGACAATAGGGGCTATGGTCAGGCCGCTGCCGACCCAATTTGAAAATGACTACTACCATGGCAGAATCGGAGACGTCGGTTCAAATTCCCGGGATTATCCTCCCCTGAAACCTTGAAGGTGGGGAGAAAGCGGGTTGATATCGATAGAGCGAAAATCGATCCGGTTAAAAAATCATGGACAAGACGTCCATCTAAGGAGGCAAGAAATACTATGACGAACAAGAATATTGCCGTCATCGGTCTGGGGGCCATGGGGAATCCTTTGGCCGCACGCCTGATGAAAGCCGGCTATAGCGTGACCGGTTATGATATCGTCGAGGAGAAAATATCCAATTTAATCCCCCTGGGCCTAAAGCCAGCGAAGTCCCCGCAAGAAGCGGCCGCAGGGGCGGATCTCATCCTGTTATCCCTTCGGACCTGGGATATCGTTCGGGATGTAGTGGAGGGGAAAGACGGAGTCCTGGCCAGCGCCCGAAAGGGCCAGATTATTATGGATACCAGCACGGTAGAACCATGGGAATCAAAAGCCATGGCGGAGAAGTTAGCGGAAAAGGGGATTGAATGGTTGGATGTTCCCATCTCGGGCGCTGCCTCTCAGGTCAGGGTGGGGGACATGGTTTTCATGGCGGGAGGGAAAAAGTCAGTTTTTGACCAAGTCAAGCCGATCCTCGATAAAATCGGAAAAAAAACGGTCTATGTGGGCAAGAACGGGGACGCCGCCATGCTGAAACTGGTGGTTAACTGCGTCCTCTTCCTCAATATGGCGGCGGCCATTGAAGGCTTATCGCTGGGCTTAAAAGCGGGGCTGGATCCCGATATCATGCTCGATGTTTTAATCTCGGGAGCTGCGGGGAGTAATTTGCTGGAAGTGCGCGGCAAGGACATGGTGAAAAACAATTTCGAGCCGAAAGGTAAATTGGGATTCAAGGATGCCAAACTGATGCTGGAGAGTGCCGAACGTTTGCAAGTGATGCTCCCCATGCTGGGCCTCTACAAACAGTTAATGCTCAAGGCGCATTACGAGGGCTGGGGCGAGCTCGACGGTACGGTGGTTATGAAGCTTTACGAATAGCGGGTTGGATTTTTGAGGATCGAAGGGTTTTGTGGCCTGCCGAAAGGATTGAATCAAAACGGATTCAAGAATAAAGATTCGACCCTTGATTTTCGAGATATGGCTATGCCTTTCCAGGTATTCTGGGACCCCCTTTGTCCCGCAGCCGGCGCATGCCGCGTATCCAACGGTCGTATTCGTTAGCCTTGCGCTGGAAGAATTCGGCCACCTGGGGATGCGGCAGAATGAGGAATTGCTCTTTGGCCAGGCCGGCGACCACGATATCGGCGACCTGTTCGGGTTCCAGAGCGCTTTCTCTCAAGAACTCGCCGTCGGTTTCCAAAAATCTGGGAAACAGGTTGGTTCGTACCCCCTGGGGACAGAGCGCCGAGACCTTTATCCCGGCGTCGCCGTAGGTGATCGACAGCCATTCGGCAAACGCGAGGGCGGCATGCTTGGTGACCGAATAGGGAGCCGATCCGATCGAGGTGAGCAAGCCGGCCGCCGAGACGGTTTGGAGAAGGTAGCCTTCGCCCCGGGCGAGCATCGCCGGCAGCACCGCTCTGGCGGCGTAGACGTGGGCCATTAGGTTGATGGCCATGATCCGCTGCCAATTGGAATCGGAGACTTCCGCACCCCCATCCACCAAAATGCCGGCATTCGAGCAGAACAGGTCGATCCGGCCAAACGCGGAGCTTGCTTTCTCGACCAGATTGAAGATGTCCGCTTCCACGCTTACGTCGGTGGGCACGACCAGCCCCCCAATTTCGGCCGCCACACCTCCTGCGCCATCCGCATCGAGGTCGGCGACCACCACTCCGCGTGCGCCCTCGGCCGCGAATTTACGGCACAGGGCTCGGCCGATCCCGTTCGCTCCTCCGGTTACCACCGCGACTTTGTTCTTCAGCTCCATCCCTTCGGCCCCCTCTCCAGTTCCCTCAACTCTCAGCGGTCGCGAAAGTCATTGATAGGGAGAATATACTGAGTGGGCCATTGGGTGTCAAGGCAATTTGTTGGCTCAAGAGGGGTTGAATCTTTATCCTTAGTTTTGCAGCCCGGGTAGGCGCGATCATCGATTTTTTCTTTAGTCTGAGATCATCCGTTTGTCCAGCATAAGGGACGACCCCCGGTTCATCGATCTCTTAAGAACTTCCCGAACGGAGAAAAACTCAGTATAATTAGCCTATCTTGTCGTAAATCAGAAATAGTGGATTGGGGAGGTGCCCGATGAATCAACGACGGCCATATCGGTCTTACGTGAGCTATATTGACCGCAGCCGGGAGTATTACGCCGCTCAGGGTTACTCCCGGCCGTATACCTGGGCCCATCACGACGACGCCCCCTTCACCCTTCTTAAGAAGCCGCTCTCCGAGTGCCGGGTGGGGTGGGTGACGACCGCAGGCAAGATGGACGCCGAGGCGGAAAGGCAAGGTCGGCGGAAGGTCCGGGAGTTGTACGCGATGGCGGCAAACCCGGCCCCGACGCGTATGTTCACCGCCGACCTTTTCTGGGACAAAGGCGCAACCCACACGGATGACGTCGGTAGTTTCCTGCCCTTGAACCATCTGGCCGAAGACGCTGCCGGCGGCCGCATCGGGTCGGTCTCGCCCCGCTTCTATGGGGTCCCCACCGATTACAGCCAGGGCAAGACATCGATGCGGGACGCTCCCCAGATCCTGGAGTGGGGCCGTGAAGATGGGGTCGAGGCCATGCTCCTGTCGGCCCTCTGACCGGTTTGCCACCAGACCGTGAGTCTGGTCGCCCGGCACCTCGAAGAGAACGGCGTGCCTACCGTGGTAGTGGGCTCGGCCCGCGATGTCGTCGAGGAATGCGGCATCGCCCGCTTCGTGTTCACCGACTTCCCACTGGGAAACCCGTGCGGGAAGCCATGGGACGCCGAGATGCAGCGCTCGATCGTGGGAACTGCCCTGGATACGCTGGAGAGAGCCTGGATGGCCCGTACTACGGTTCAGACGCCCTTCCGCTGGGGCAACGACGAGTGGCGCGACGCCTTCATGCGGGTTGACGACAGTAACCGGGAAGCGCTGGCCCGGGCGGGAGAAGAGCGCCGACGCCGTCAGGCCGAAGCGAAGAAAGGCGATCGGTAGCCCAATTACAAGGGGTAATCAAAAACGGAGGAATTTATGGCCAAGGGAAAAGACATTGCGCGGGTAGGCCTCAGTGGTTTAGGAAGTTTTTCCGCCATTATCGGCGATGCGGTGAAAAGGAGCCAGAAGCTTGAATTAGTGACCTGCTTTGACGCCCTTCCGGAAAGACGGGCGGCCGCCGCTGAAAAATATGGGTGCACCCAGGAAAAGTCCTTTGCGGATATGGTCAACCGGGATGATCTTGACGGGATATTGTTGGTAACGCCCAATGCTTTTCATTGTGAGCAAACCGAGATGGCCGCAAAATATGGAAAGCACGTCTACCTGGTCCCCGGAGACCCGATCCAGGAAGAAATTGACGAGTTTGCGGACTGTATATTGACCGGGAAAAAGCCCGAAACGGATGGCCTCGCCGGCCTTAGAGCCCTGGCTTTGATTCGCGCATCCATCGAATCTGCCCGTACCGGCAAACCGGTCCATTTGGAGGTCTAAGCAAAATAAGGGTAATCCGTAGAGAAATCCTTTCCTGGCAGCGGATCAAGTAGGCGCGGCTTAGGACACAAAAAGTTATGCTTTCGAAAAAGCATCTGCACCCAGCATCCTCTTTGAAAGGGTTCCCATTTCCTGTGGGAGGCAGCAAATCCTTATTCTTGACAATGGTTGATCGTTCCGACAAAATTTGAACCCGCCCTGTACTCTTTGCCCGCATTAAAGCGAAGCGGGAATCCATACTCGCCTTCGCCCGCTCCAGCCGCTAAGCCAAATCCGCCTAAAAGCCGGTGGGATAGCCTGTCTTTACCCTCGCCCTTATCGTTTTCTGCGATGATTCCCGCGTCGATTCTGGAGGAAATATGCCCAAGGCTTGAATTTCCTCCTTTAAGATTCCTGCCATTTATTCCGATAAAGCAGGCAAATGAGGTACTTAAAGGCGATCAGAGCGATAAAGGCGAAGGGTCAAGGAAAGGTCTTCCGGCCCATTACTCGAAAGCCTTTTTTCAAGAAGGAAGGTTTCTATGGGAAATGGCCTTTTTCTTCTTCGGACCGTGATGCTCGGCGTGATTCTCTTGGGGTGTGCCGCTCCTCCACCGGCTGGGGGTCCTTCGGTACCCTCCCCGGCCACAGCGGGGCCAGCGGCATCTTCTCTGCCCTCCGCCCCGGGTCCGTCTCCGGCCCCGGAAACGGCAGGGCCGGCGGCGGAAGAATATCAGCCCGTGGTCCTCGCCATCATGCCGTTTACGAACACCAGCGGCCAAAAGGAAAACGATTGGCTGTGCACGGGGATCGCCGAATCCATAAGCACCAAGTTGGGCAGCCTCCCCTATTTCAGCCTGGTGGAGCGGCTCAGGCTTGCCGAGGCGATGAAGGAGATCGAACTGGGGCAGACCGGGTTGATCTCGGAGTCCACCGCGGCCCGAACCGGGCAAATGGCGGGCGCAGAGGAGCTGGTGATTGGCTCCTTCCAGGTCGTCGGCCAGACGATCCGCATCAATGCCAGGTTTTTGAAAGTGGAGGAGGCGACGGCCCACACCACCGCCGAAGCCACCGGGAAACTGGATCAGATTTTCGAGCTTCAGGATAAAATCGTCGCTTCTTTTCTGGCCAACATGAGCTTGCCCCTGAACGATCAGGAGAAATCCCTGTTAGCCGCGAAGCCCACGAACTCCGCGGAGGCTTTCCAATTATACTCCCGTGCCATGGACACTTACACCCCGGAGGGAAAAGCCCAGAGCGATCAGCAGCGCATCGCTCTCCTGGATCAATCTACGCGGATCGATCCGAACTTTGCCCCGGCTTACATTTCCCTGGGAGATATCTATTTCCAGACGAGGCAGGACTATGACCGGGCGACTGTCTATTATAATCGAGCGGTAGTTCTCACACCCTATGTCGTCGCACCCAGGGTGCGGCTGGTGCAGGTTTACCAGATCCAGGGGAACACTCCCGCCGTCCAGCAGCAGCAGAGGCAAATCGTGGAAATTAGAAGAAGCCCAGCCCTGCAGCAGCCGCCGCCGGAGAAGCAAAGGTTCCTGGAGGAGCGCCGCCGGAGAGCTTTGATCAAGGTCCAGGAAGAACAGCGGAAAAACCAGGACATGCCAAGACCCCGGGCCGTCCAGGAACAACAGAAAGCCCAGGAACTGCAGAGGCAGCGAGCCATCCACGAACAACAAAAGGCTCAGGAAATCCAGAAACAACGGGTGTTGCAGGAACAGCAGAAGACTCAGGAACTGCAAAAACAGCGGGCCCTCCAGGAACAACAGAAAGCCCACGAACTGCAAAGACAACGAGCGATCCAGGAACAACAAAGAGCCCAGGAACTGCAAAAACAGCGGACCCTCCAGGAGCAGCGGAAAACCCAGGAATTGCAAAAACGCCAGCAGCCGCCGCGAAAGAAACAACCGCCAGCCAAGGATGAAAAACAGAAGGCCCATTAGAAGCCTTTTCCACACCCCCGTGGGCCTTATCCCGCAACCTTCCCGGTTAGGGGCAGGGGACGTGGGTTCCCGAGTAACTGCCGTCTCCTTTTCCTAGACTCGCCTCGACTCAAATTCCCTTGACCCACAATTTTCTTCTCAGTATACTCACAGTACCAAAAAATGAGCCCCCTTTAAAAAAAATCGATGAAAGGAGCTTCAACGATGATCTACGAAATTCGCACATACCGCCTCGCGGTGGGGAGCCTGGCCGAGGTCGAGAAGCGTTTCGGCGAGGCCTACGAGTACCGGAAGAAGTACTCGGAACTGGCGGCCTTCTGGCATACGGAGATTGGCCCCCTGAACGAGATCATCCACGTCTGGCCTTACCAGGATCTGAGCGAGCGCGCCCGTGTCCGGGCCGAGATTGCCAAGGAGCCGAACTGGCCGCCCAAGATCGCCGAGTTCATCCGCTCTCAACACTCGGAGATCCTGATCCCCTTCCCGTTCTCGCCGTTGCCCATGCCGGGCAAGCCGGGGCCGATCTACGAGATGGGCATTTACACATTCAAGCCCGGTACGCTTCCCGATACGATGAAGAGTTGGGAGGCTAAGATCCCCGAGCGCCTGAAGCTCTCGCCGCTGGTCCTTGCCGGAAACGTTGATCTGGGTGAGGTCAACCGCTTCATCCATATCTGGGCCTACAATAGCCTTGACCAACGTGCCGCGGTCCGCGTCAAGGCCGTGCAGCTCGGCGTATGGCCACCGGGAGGAGGCGCCGACCGCCTGCTGACCCAGGCGAACAAGATCATGACCCCGGCCGCCTTTTCTCCGATGCAATAACGGCGTAGCGACGTTGAGCCCCGAGCGAAACTGGCCGGATATTGAAATCCCTACGCCAAGGGAGCCAAGAGAGCCGGCGAGCTGCCAGCATTCCCCGCGGCCTCTTGGCCGGGGCTACCAGCGAGAATATCACCAAACACCGGGGATCAATGTGCTGCGGATCCTGGCAAGATCGTTACACTCCGGACACGCCAAACGATCCTCATGATTGACGCGAGGAGGTTAAACATTTAGAAGGCACAGAGGGGGAAGGAATAACAGTTTTTTTCTCCCTGAAGATTAATATCTTCTCTGTGTCCACTGTGGTTATATTTGACAATAATCATGGAAAAGTAAGGAGGGAAGGATATGAAAAGAAACCAAATATTCATTATACTGCCCTTCACTCTCGTTTTTTTGCTCCTTCTCTCGGGCGCATCTCATGCCCAGAAATTCCTAACCAAACCCATCGAATTCGTCTGCCATGCCGGGGTCGGAGGGGGCAGCGACATCATGGCCCGGATGATCCAGAACATCATCGATCGGGAGAAGCTGACCCCGCACGCGATTGCCGTGGTCAACCGGGCCGGCGGCGGTGGGGCCATTGCCTTCGCTTACGTGGCGGGGAAAAAAGGCGATCCTCATTTCTGGCTTACCGCCACAACCAGTTTCCTGACCACCCCCCTTCTGGGTAAATCAAAGTATACCTACCGGGATTTCACCGCCCTGGCCAACCTCGCCTATGATGATTTCTTTATCGCCGTAAGAGCGGGCTCTCCGTACAAGACCATGAAGGACCTCATTGAGGACGCCAAGAAAAAGCCAGGGGATATAAAAGTGGGGGGGACCTACGCCCCGGGTACAGACGCCCTTATATCCCATCTCGTGGAAAAAGAGACGGGCGCGAAATTCAACTACATTCCCTATAAGAGCGGAGGCGAGGCCATGATCGCCCTGCTGGGAGGACATCTGGATATGATGTTTCCCAATCCCGGAGAAGCTCTGGCCCAGGTAGAAGCCAAGAAGGTGCGCATCCTGGGAGTGGCCAGCCAGAAAAGACTGGAAGAGGCCCCGGAAATCCCGACCTTGCGAGAGCAAGGCATCAATGCCGTCTTCCAGCAGGTCCGCAGCATCGCCGCACCCAAGGACATTCCGCCGGAGGCCGTCCGATACTACGAAGACCTCTTCCGCAGACTGGCTGATTCCAAGACGTGGAAGGAAAAATATATTAAAGAGAATATGCTTACCTGGGATTACAAGAACAGCGCCGAGACCTACAAGCTGTGGGAGAGTAACAATGAAAGCTGCGCCAAGGTCCTCAAGGAAATGGGCGTGACCAAATAGCTCAAATCCCCCCAACCCCCCTTTAAAAAAGGGGGGTTGGGGGGATTTTTTCGAAGGGTTATCAATGAAAAAAGGGCTGATCACGGTAAGCCTCATCCTCATGGGTCTGGCGCTCTACGGGATCATTGAATCCTCCAGGCTGGAACGAACGATGAAGATGGGCGTGGGAATCGGCTTTTTGCCGTTCTGGATGAGCGTCACGATCGGGGCTCTGGCGCTGGTTCTTCTGGTGAACATCTTCCGGGGAAAGATTCAAGTCGCCGACAAGCCCATCTTCCAGAAAGAGCGTGTTTCCCGGGTGACCACGCTGGTGGTTCTCCTTTGCGGGTACCTGCTCTTAATCGAAGGGATCGGTTACGTACCCTCCACGTTTTTATTCTTCTCCGCCACGATCTTCGTCCTGCGCAGAGGGCGGATCGTGAATACACTCCTGGCGAGCGGGGGGTTTACTCTCCTGCTCTACGCCATCTTCCGGCTATGGCTGAAATCACCCCTCCCCACGGGCTTTCTGGGGATTTAAGGGGAAGGGATGGAAGCATGAATCATGATTGACACCCTGCTAGGGGGTTTTGCGACGGCCATCTCGCCGCTCAACCTCCTCTTCTGCTTCTTCGGCGTGACCATGGGTACCATCATCGGGGTTTTGCCCGGAGTGGGACCGGTGGCCGGGACGGCGATGCTCATCCCTTTCACCTTTGGCATGAATCCCACCACCGCCATCATTATGCTGGCGGGCATCTACTATGGGGCGATGTACGGCGGGTCGACCACTTCCATCCTGGTAAACCTCCCCGGAGAGTCCTCTTCCGTCATGACCTGTCTCGACGGCTATCAGATGGCCCGGAAAGGCAGGGCCGGGGCCGCTCTGGGGATATCCGCCATCGGCTCTTTCATCGCCGGAACCCTGAGCGTAGTCGGCCTGATGGTGCTGGCCCCGCCCCTGGCTGATTTCGCCATCCGCTTCGGTCCGCCAGAGTATTTCGCCCTCATGACCCTGGGAATGACTCTCGTTGTATCCCTGGTCGGGGAATCCCTGGTGAAGGGCCTCATTGCCGGTGCCTTCGGGATCTTTCTCGGCACCATCGGCATGGACCCCACCAGCGGCATTGAACGGTTTTCCTATGGTATCCCTACCCTCATGGACGGTCTCAGCTTTGTCAGCGTCTCCGTGGGACTTTTTGCGCTCTCCGAAGTTTTTGAGATGGTCGAATCCTCTTCCCAGGCCCCTTCCTACATCGAAAAAATCTCCAATTTGCTGCCCAACTGGCAGGACTGGAAAGATTCCATCTTTCCGATCCTGCGGGGGACTGCGATCGGCTTCTTCGCCAGCGTAATGCCCGGGGCCGGCGCTACCGTTTCTTCCATGCTGGCCTATGCCACCGAGAAAAAAATCTCCAAACATCCGGAAAAATTTGGCACGGGAGTCATCGAAGGGGTGGCCGCCCCGGAAAGCGCCAACAACGCCGCCACCGGCGGCGCCATGATCCCCCTGCTCACTCTCGGAGTGCCGGGTTCGGGCACTGCCGCGATCCTGATGGGGGCCTTGCTGGTCCACGGAATGCGGCCTGGCCCCCTGCTTTTTGAAAAGCACCCGGATTTCTTCTGGGCGGTGGTCGCCAGCATGTACATTGGCAATGGCATGCTCCTGGTCCTAAATTTGCCCTTCGTGGGGGTCTGGGCCCGCCTGCTGAAGATCCCCCATGCCCTGCTGATCCCGTTTATCCTGGCCGTTTCCAGCGTGGGCGTGTTTACGGTTAACAACAACCTCGCGGAAGTCTGGATCATGCTGCTCTTCGGGATCATCGGTTATTTCATGAAAAAATTCGGCTTTCCCCACGCCCCCGTCGTCCTGGCTCTAATCCTGACGCCTTTGATGGAAAACGCCCTGCAGCAGTCCCTGCAGATGTCCCATCAGGATTTTACAATCTTTTTTACGCGGCCGATCTCCCTGGCGCTTTTACTGCTGGCCCTTATTTCCCTTTGCAGTCCTCTTGTCCGGTTTTTATGGGCCAAGGCGAAACCCTCTTAATTGCGCCTTAGCCCTCTTGATGAATACCGCTGAGAAAGCGTTTGACTTTTCAGTGGGGGTGCAAATGGTATGAAAACGATTGAATTGGTCCGCCACGCCAAGGTTCCCCTGGAACTCAACAAGGAGGGTGTCCATGAAGTCGAAACATGATGATGGGTCCGTGAAGCACTGGGAAGCAAGGCCGGAATCGGCGTGGAAGGGGTTCCGGTTCAATCCGCCCTATAAGCAAGGACTATCGCGACTACAGGAAGAGGTCCTGAGTAAAACAAACTTCGACCCGAGTACACTCTGGCAATGGGGAACGATGCAGGCCATGGCGGTCATCGAGATTTTAAAAACCGTCGAAAAAAAGTTTGATCGCGAGGGCCAGCAGGTGGTTTTGGAAAGTCTATACCGGGTGGGATACGATGTCGGTCAGCAGGCGACCGAAGGTACGTCCATTCCGGAGGATATGACTACGGCCGAATGGATGAGTTTTTATGCGACCGTCATGAACCGGCTCGCCTACGCGTCGCTGGAGTCCCCGCAGGTGGTGAACGATAAACTCGTGAATTTCCATATCGACTGGTGTCCTCATCAGGACCATTACCAGCCCATGGACTGCCGTGTCCAGAGATATTTCGTGCAGGGCATGCTGGACGCCGCCACGGACTTCTTGAAGAGCCAAGGTCGGGAAGTTGTCTGGGATCTGGTTGTGCATACAACGATTCCCGCGGGAAGCGAAACGTGTTTTTTCGAGATCGAGCAGGGCGATCCGGCTGTGCCGCGGAAATGGATCGGGTATACCCGGCTTCTGGAAAAGAAGGCCCTGGAAATTGCTAAAAAAGGGGGCCTTGCGAAAAATTCCCGTAAATGATTATTGATGGCTTCGTAAAAACTATTATTTCCCCTCCCCTGGCGGGAGGGGAATGAAGGGGAGGGGGATAAATAACCTGCTGGAATTTCTCGATTCTTCACCCTCACCCCAACCCTCTCCCGTCGAGGGAGAGGGGGTATTTTTGACTTTTTACAAGGCCATCATTATTGGGCGAACCATTTTTGATGTTTCTGTGCGCGCAAAAAAGGGGTGAGGTCTACACTCTTCACCTTGAGATTGCCATGAAGAAGGAAAAAAGATGAGCAAAGATCCCATTCAGTTTCGCTTAACCACCTATTTAATCATCCTTTTGGCCGTCCTAATCGGCGGTACCGCCGGCTTCAAAATTGTCGAGAATAAAACCTGGATCGACGCTTTCTATTTTATCATTGTGACCCTGGCGACCGTGGGGTACGGGGATGTTCACCCGGTTACTGCGGCGGGGAAAATATTCACGGTCTTTCTGATCGTCCTGGGCGTGAGCACTTTCCTGGGAGTCATCGCCAATGCGACGGAGATGATGCTCAGCCGGAGAGACAAGCAGATCCGGATGAACAAGATGAATATGGTCATCGGGGTTTTCTTCAGCGAAGTGGGAATAAAATTAATAAGAGCCTTTTCAGATGCGGACCCC
>Ga0315283_10000745_pt1 | contig 24530 bp, 21 predicted proteins | sample YL17G09_0_MG_FD_204541 | JGI IMG/M metagenome (GOLD analysis project Ga0315283, IMG submission 204541) | Sediment microbial communities from Yellowstone Lake, YNP, Wyoming, USA - YL17G09_0 | ecosystem: Environmental > Aquatic > Freshwater > Lake > Sediment | place: USA: Wyoming | collected...
TTTCTCCTTACTCCCTACTCCTAACTCCTTATATCATGCCTATTCAATCGTAAACTCAAACGGCAACCTCGCCTGAACGCCTTTCATCTGCGAAATCGCTCTGATGTAATTAAGATAGACATAATTATCGCCCAACTCCGATTTTATGAACCGGGAATAACCTTCGTTGCTGAATTCCTCTATAAGCATCGTGAACGGATCTTTTTGCTCGGGGAGTTCTGTAACACGGTATTTATCAAGTTTTGCCAGCTTTGCAGCAGTTTTAACGGCTAAGTCGAGCCCGCCGAAATCATCAATGAGTCCGATTTTTTTTGCATCGGTTCCGCTCCAAACCCTGCCCTGCCCGATACTATCGACCTGGGCTACCGTCATGCCACGTCCTTGTGCCACATGCTCAGTAAATGTTTTGTAGATTGTTTCGATATCCCGGGTCAGAAATTTTCTTTCCATCCCTGTCATTGGGCGTATACCGGAGATATAATCCGAATAGGCATTGGTTTTAACCTGGTCAAAAGTAATCCCAAGTTTATTGTTAAAGAATTTCTGCATATTCGGAACAATACCAAAAACCCCGATTGACCCTGTAATGGTGTTGGGGCTGGCTATGATTTTGGAAGCTCCGCAGGCAATATAGTATCCTCCCGAAGCAGCAACGTCGCCCATGGAAGCTACAAACGGTTTTGCCTTCTTTGCCAGTACAACTTCGCGCCAGATAACATCCGACGCCAAAGCGCTGCCACCAGGCGAATTGATACGCAGAACGATTGCTTTCACATTTTTATCCAGCCGGGCCTTGCGAATGGCTTTCGAAATGCGCTCCGAACCAATAGTAAGATCGTCGCCTTCGCCACCTTGTATGTCGCCCAGGGCGTATATAACAGCAATTTTATCCTTTGAACTGCCTGATTGACTATTGTCTGACGCGTCCGAATATTTACCCAAAGTCATCAGGCTCAAATCCTTATTTTCTTTTGCACCGGTTTTAGCCATCAATTCCGCGATCAATTGATCTCTATAGATTAATTTATCCACTAGTTTTAACGACACGGCATCTTCGGGTGAACGAACTTTCATACTGTCGGCAATAGCAGTCAACTGCTCAATACTGATCTTCCGCGATTCGGAAACGCCTTTCAGCATTTGATTCCACATGGAACTGATAAAGCTTAATGTCTGTTCACGGTTTGCTTCACTCATTTTATCCAGGATCAAAGGCTCTACCGCACTTTTAAACTTACCATGGCGAATAATCTGTGGCTCTATCTCGAGTTTGCTGAGCAGGCCTTTAAGGAACATCACTTGCCCCGACAAACCTTTAAACTCAAGCGCACCAGCGGGGTTAAGGTAGATCTTATCCGACACAGAGGCCAGGTAATAAGCTTTTTGCGAATAGTCTTCCGAATAGCTGTAGATGAATTTCTTTGATTTCTTAAACTCAAGCAAGACATTGCGAATTTCCTCTGTGGTAGCTGAGCCCATATCCAGGACATCCAGATCGAGCAATATTCCACTGATTTGTTTATCTTCGGCAGCTCTGCGCAACGTGCGTATAACCTCGTTCAAACCAATATTTTTATTTGCTTTGAAATTCGTGAAATTGAAGCCGGAAAAAGGATTTGAAGGCGAACGGTCGTTCACCGGCTGATCAAACTTAAGCATGAGTATGGTTTTATCGGGCACGGTAACTGTTTCTTTACCACTCAGGCTAACAACCGAGGCAATTATCCCGACAAGAATGAAAAAAATGAGTACAAACGATAGGAAAAAACCTAACATGGAGGCAAACATGAATTTAAAAAACTGTTTCATAATTCGATAACTTTTAAATGAGGAATGGACAATCTGCGCATAGTTGAAATGTTTGACTAAATTAATAAGAAAAAGTTACACAAATCCAAAACAAACAAATTTGTTCCATAACCAGTCTTTTAAGTGTTGATAAATTGGTTCAGAAAATCATACCTAATCATCTTTTATCAGGGAATCGTGTTGTACATTTGGACAGGAATAAACAACGCTGCATGGAAATATGTTACCTGCTCCTTGGCAGTAATACAGGCGACAGGTTGGCTTATCTGCAGCAGGCTGCCAAAGCAGTGTGCAAGTTCGCCGAACCTGCATCGCTCTGCTCGTCAGTTTATGAAACAGAGCCATGGGGTTTCGATGATAAAACTGCCTTTCTGAACCAGGTAATCGAAATCCGGACAAATATGCAAGCTGCGGAACTCATGGAAAATATCCTTGTTGTAGAAACTTTGATGGGTCGCCGGCGATTTCAGGATTCTCCGGGATATATTTCCCGCACTATAGATATCGACTTATTGTTCTACGGACAACACATCATCGATCAGCCTGGGCTTACTATACCACATCCCCGGCTTCACAAGCGAATGTTTACACTTGTGCCGCTTGCTGAAATTGCACCCGGCATGTTCCATCCTTTGCTTAAAAAAAGTATTGCACAGCTGAAAAGAAAGTGCCCCGACAAACTGAAGGTGGTAAAATACGGAAGCAGTGGCTAACCTGAACAAACAAGATCAAAAAAAGAAATAAGAGAATTAATTCATCAAAAAATATTATTCAACAAAACATACATTGGAATTTAAAGTACGAATCGCCCTGATCTAACCTCTATATATTGATGAACTATAATTACATTGCGATCGAAGGAAATATTGGAGCTGGTAAGACCACATTAGCGACCCAACTGGCGGCCGAATTTAATGCGCGGATTATCCTTGAGCAATTTGAAGACAACTCCTTCCTGCCCAAGTTCTATAACGATCCGGATAGATTCGCATTCCCACTCGAACTATCGTTTCTGGCCGACCGTTTTCAGCAACTAAAAACACACTTAGGCTCTCCTGATCTTTTCCGCCAACTTACGATTTCGGATTATTTCATTCATAAGTCACTTATTTTTGCCCTGAAAACGCTGGCAAATGATGAGTTTATACTTTATTCAAAATTGTTTTCGATAATCGATGCAGCTTTACCAAAACCCGATCTTCTTGTATATCTATATCTTGAAATCGGTCAGCTTAAGAAAAACATCCATAAAAGAGGCCGGGCATATGAACTGAATATCGACGAAAACTATCTCGAAAGAATTCAATCCGGCTATTTCGATTACCTGCGACAGCAGCAGGATATGCGAATTCTGATTATCGATACGAACAATGTGGACTTTGTGATCAACAAAGGAGACTATAATTTGTTGCTTGATATTATATGCCAGCCCTATGAGAAAGGCATTCATCGCATAAAGCCAAAATAAATCAACTATAATCCGATGAAATGCTTTACCTTTATAAAGAATGTACTTAAATTGCAGCACGAAACAAAGGCCCGACTTGTGCTGTATTAGATTGATGCATTACCTTCATTTATAATGTTTTGGGGATAATAAACGGGCCGGCGCTTTGAATGATTTTGGAACAACGGATATACTCAGCCTCTATGGCACATTTACAGCAAATTGACCTTCTGTTAAATTTTTCATTACTAACATGGGTGCTGCTGATATGTATTCTTGTCGTTGTTCTGCTCACAACTTTAATTATTAAGCAAAGCCTGCAAAAAAACCGGATTATCTCGGAACTTTTGCAAAAAAACCTTGAAATTGAATTCGCAAAGGAAGAGTTGGAGCGCACAAAAGAGAAAGTTGAAGAATCGGACCGTCTCAAGAGTGCATTCCTTTGTAACATGTCGCACGAGATCAGGACGCCACTTAATGCGATAATGGGATTTTGTAACCTGGTGGCAGATCCGGGTGTTGATGCCACCGAAAAAGCACAATTCATCGGTATTATTAATCAGAATATAGATGCATTGCTCGAACTCATCAATGATATCTTCGATATTGCCCAGTTAGAATCAGGCACAATGGACATTGAAGAGCAAGCCTGCAATATCAACGACCTGCTCTCGTCCATCCAAACCTATTTTAATTTCGAAAAAGGATCTGTTGGCAAGGACAATTTGCAGGTAAAGCTTAACAGGGCAAATAAAGACAGCGAATTTTCGATTCTTACCGATAAATACAAACTCCGCCGCACCATTACCAACCTGGTGGAAAACGCGTTGAAATATACCGAAGAAGGCTCCATCGAGATAGGTTATGTATACGCCAATAATGGAATGATTGAATTTTTTGTGAAAGACGAAGGCATTGGATTTGAACAGGATAAAGCTGACGTTATTTTCAAAAGTTTCAGGCAAGTGGACGATTCTTCAACACGAAAGTACGGTGGATTAGGCCTCGGACTAACCGTTGCTCAAAAATTTGCAGAGCTGATGGGTGGAGAACTCTGGGCGGAGTCGGAACCCGGGAAAGGTTCAATTTTCTATTTTACCATCCCTTATAAGAAAGTAAACCTGCCTGCTCAATACTTGTCCTGATCTGCGGATAATTCAATGGCTCCGGCTACTACCTCTGCAATATCCTTTACAATAACCCGGCCTGGCAAGGCTAACGTTTTCTTACACAAAGGGCAAGCTGTTACCAGTATTTCAGGTTCCTGTGCCATTAAAACGTCAAGCGCATCGTTCGTAATTTCTTTGCGTTGAACCCGTGTAAGGCCCAAATCGCCAATACTTCCGCCGCAGCATAAAGCATTTTTGCGTTCTTCTGTCACTTCCTGAACATCGGCAATCCGCGCCAACAGTTCGCGGGGATCATCATAGATGCCCGATCCTCGTCCCAATTCGCAGGGATCGTGAAATACGATATTCTGCTTCGTTGATTTCAGCTTAATCCTTCCTTCTTTTGCAAGCCTGTTAAGGAATTGCGAATGATGTAGCACTTCAATTCCGGTATTGTAATCTTCTTTAAATGATTTATAACAAATTGGACAGGAAGTAACCAAAAGCGAAGCTCCTGAAGAGGCAATCAATTGTTCATTTGCTTTCACCAACAACCCGGCTGCTTCCGCCTGCCCCGTCAGCTTAAGCGGCCGGCCGCAACATATCGTGCCTTCTTCATCAAGCATCAGCGCATTCACTCGTGCATGGCTGAAGACAGAAAGCATGGAAACTTTCACTGCAGGGGTAAGGTGACTCATACATCCGGTAAAATAAACTACATCTGCTTTGCGCCTGGAAACAGGCTTCAGATAATTGATATTCTGCTGTATGCCTGAACTATTCTCTCCACGCCGGGCAATTCGAATAGCATTTGTATTGATTTGTACCGGACACACTTCCATGCATCTGCCACAGAGCAAACAGGTGTCGGCTACTTCTGCATCCAGCTTACCCTCGCGTACAGCGCGCATAAAATAAACAGCCATCGTGGTTTCTTCGCCTGCGACCCTATGCATCTGGCAAATATCGATACATAGGCCACAACGCGGGCAGGCATTGATCTCAATCTCCGAGAACGGGGAGAATTTCTCTGTTGAGCTCAGCCCGAAATGCCGTAAAAAAATCAACAAAACTTCTGTTGGAATATGCATGAACCTCGACCATGGGACTGCAACAAAGAATACGCCCAGTGCCAGGGAATAAGCCCACCAAGCAGGATAGGCAAAATAGCTCACAGGCAGAAAAGATGCCAAAGCCTTACCCAGCGTATTGGTAAGAAATCCACCTCCCTGATACATTCCCGCTGTAAAACTCTCTGCAAGTAATCGTAGCGGGAAGATGAACCATAAGGCCGAAAGTGCTATTTTATCAACTGATTTAAGGCTTGTGGTTCGCCTGATTCCAAACCACCTGGAATGTACACGCTTAAACATGGCAAATACCAGCCCGGAAAGGATCATCAGCAACACAATATCCATCGTAAAACGGAATATGCCGGGGATGGTTGTGATTTCGAAAGGAAGTACACGCTTATCGTGAACGAAAAACTTCAGAAAAATAGGATAATAAGGCGGGTTGATATAACCACCGCTGTATGTGCGGGATTCGATGTTTCCTATCAGAATCAGCAGGAACCAGCCAAAAGCGAAACTCATGTGCATATATCCCAACAGCGCATTTCGCCTGAACATGCGCCTGTGAAGAAGGCTTTCCATAAAAACTTCAGCAAGTGCCCGGCTGACAGTGCTTGAGTTGATCCCCCCGCGAAGAATTGCCTTCTGAACCGGATTAAATGCAGCTATCCATCGCGAATAGCGAACAGCAAGCATAACAAGCAGAAATATCAATCCCAGGAAGAAAGGAAGCACGAAGAAGTTGAAAGTCATAGTTTGAACTTTTGTAAGGCTTTGCCAATCTGCAATACAACATTCCTGGTATTTACGCCGCGCGGGCAAGCCAGTTGGCATTTGCCACACAACATACATTTTGTGAGTTCACTTTCCAGTCCCTGGAGTTCACCTCTACGCACCAATAAAATAATTTTCCTCAGGCTAAAATCGGTAAATACAGCTGCCGAACAGGTTGCAGCGCATGTTCCGCAGGAGATGCAAAGTTTAAATGAAGGTTCACGGCTCTCAACCTCAGCCGACACTTCATGGCTGTTTGCTTCAAAATCAATCTGCCTGTCCTTCTGAATATAATATCCCCAATTGGTCATGCCTGTGACTTTTATCGTAAAATTTCTTTAAGGAAATCCGCTGCTTCCAAAGCTGCTGAACGGGCATCCGCCAGCGTTTCGGTAATGGATTTTGGCCCTGTACACGTTCCTGCAAGGAATAAACCAGCAGTGCCAGATCTGTTGCTGCCAATAAGCGGGTCGGGTGGTAGCATGAATCCATCTTCACCATATGCAGTTGCCTGGTTTGTGATTATTTTCGGCGTGAAGGCCGATGGCTCCATGCCAGCCATCAATACCAGCAGATCAACATTCATTTTTAATGGCCGGCCTGTGAGCGTGTCTTCTACCTTTACAATGATAGATCCATCCTGGTTCTCAGCCGCTTCGGAAAGCCTTCCGCGGATAAAACTTACATTCCATTTTTCCTGGGCTTCATTATAAAGTTCTTCGAAATGCCTTCCGTACATACGCAAATCCATGTAGAAACAGGTGGCCTGCGTTTGCGGCAAAAGTTGCCGGATCTCAATTGCCTGCTTTACCGCTGTAATGCAGCAAACTCTGGAGCAATAGAGATTTCCTGCTTTTTCGTCGCGCGAACCTACACAGTGCACAAAACCAACGCGCCGGGGCACAACGCCCTGATGTGTAACTAATTTCCCCGGCGAAGAAAACATAAGCTCCAGGTCGGCACTCGTTATTACATTCTCATAAATACCGTAACCGTATTCTTCCTTTCGGGTGACATTAAAAAGATCGAATCCAGTTGCTAACACCACAGCATCAGCCATGTAAGATGCATTTTCCTGTGCATAAATTGTAAAATTGTTTCCCGTTTCCTCGATGCGTTCAACAAGTGTATTTGAATATATTTCTATGCCATCAGGTTGATGATTATCGCGCAAAAGATGCAAAACTTCAGTACTACTGCGGCGATCGGGAAATAACTTATGCCATTGCTTCAAATGACCGCCTGTTTCGGCTTCGCGATCGAACAGAATAACACTTATGCCCATTTTTCTCAATGTGGCAGCACATTCAAGTCCGGATGGTCCTCCTCCTATCACTGCAACGCGTTTATTCATCCTTATAGAATTTAAGAAATGACGGACTCTTGGGGCGACCTAAATCCTTGCCATTTAACCCCTTGAACTTCGCACTTCTATCGTAATCTATTCCCATCCTGTCGAGTAGTAGTTCCGCCGGCACCTGGTGTACCTGTAACCCAAGGTCCCAGGGATTGTAGCCCAGCACAAGACCAGCTACTTCTTCATAGGTAAACACGGGTATTCCATTACCGTCCTTCCCATAGGTTTTGCCTTCCATTTCGCTCAGTGCATATTGCCACCTGTCCAGAAACATTGGACATCCCGGACAATTGGTAATAATCATATCGGGATCATAGGCTTCCATGGATTCGAACTTTTTGCGCGAACATGAAAGGGAATAACCACGGTTGGCCTGCACTACATATTGCCGGAACCCGAACCCGCAACAGTGCCGGCGCTCGGGATAATCGATCACTTCACCGCCCCAGGCCTCTATCATTCCGGTAAGGACATAAGGGTACTCAGCACCGCCAATGCCTTTGTGCGGAAACATCTTGGAATAATGACAACCAATATGTTCCACCACTTTCAGCGGTTCGCCTGTAAGTTTGTTAACCAATTTGTATTTAGCTTTTGCAGCAATCTCATCCCTGAATTTATAGATGATATCACTTGCGTGGACAAGATTAAAAGGTTTTTCGAACTCGCGTCCTGTGGCTTGACGCAAATATTGACGGACTTTTTCTTCCACTTCCGGGAAATTATGCCATGTTTCGAGAATTTCGGTGTATAGCCCAAACGATGTAATGCAGGAAGGAACAAAATTACGATAGCCCGCTTCCGTCATAAGCGAAAATTGCCGGGCAACTACGGTCATGGTCGTTTCGAAAGGAACAATATCTGTATGGTAACCAATGCCTGTGCAGGAAGTATGAGCTGCATCGTCAAGAATATCCTTTCCAAGTTCATCCCTGAGAATACGCAAAAATGTCTTCTCGGAACCGGGGAAAAAATTCTGACGGATGCAGCTGCGTGCATAATAATAATTATCGTCTGCTATCACTTTCTGATAATCCTGCCATAGCAAGCGTTTTCCTTCAATGTTCATTCCTTTGAATGTTTGTCATTATTGGTTTTATATACATATCGGAAGTACTCACTATCAATTCCCTGCCCACACTCCAGGCCCATTTCCTCAGCCTTTAATTTGGAGAATTCCTCAATGCGTTCGTAGCGCTCCGTGCCTCCTGTAACATCAAAAATCCTTCGCAATTCGTCAAGCGCTTCCTGCGGAATGCTGCGCAGGATGCCGGGGCCATCGCCTTTATAATTTGCGCCAAGCCGCTTCATTACTTCCACGATATTTTTCTTTTCCCAGTCCCAGATAGGACCTTGCTCGGGATGCATATCAGTATCGAGTATTTCGGGATGAACGCAGTAACCATACCTGAGTATTGTTTCGCCAATGGTACGCTTTATGGCAAGTTGCTGCCTGCCTTTTTCGGAATCGGTAAACATACCCAGATCCTGCGAAAGCGAGCGAAGCGCAATGATGATTAAGCCAGGCGTATTCCCGCGCGGGCAGCGTGTTTTGCACGACATACATTCTCCGCAATACCAAATGGTTTCACTTCGGAGCAGCGCTTCAATAAGGTTATCATCTTTGGACTGAACAGTGTCGGCAATTATGCGGGGATCGTAGTTGTAAAATTCAGCTGCAGGACAAATAGCAGTGCATGTGCCGCAATTGAGGCAAGCTTTCAGACCTTCGACAAACCTGACATCCTGTGCGATTCTATCGTATAACAAGGCCATATACAGCTGTATTATTTACAAAAGTAAGTATTCCTCTCCATAAAATCCTCAAATGCTCCCTATCTTTACAGTCCCTGCCTAAATAACACTAAATGATTACTTATCCCAATGCCAAAATCAATCTTGGCCTCATCATCACCGGGAAACGCCCGGATGGTTATCATAATATCGAATCTGTGTTATATCCTGTACCACTCTGCGACGAACTCGAAATAGTTACTGCTGATGATAATCAGTTTTCTTTTGTTAGCAGCGGTCTGAACACTGGCTGCGATGATGCTGACAACCTTTGCGTAAAGGCTTACAAATTACTCGATGACCGCTTTGGTTTGCCGGCAGTAAAGATAAGGCTTCATAAATATATTCCTTCTGGTGCAGGACTTGGCGGAGGATCTGCTGATGCTGCCTTTACACTGTGCATGCTCAACAATATTTTCGAGATAGGGCTGGAAAAACAGGCACTTAAAGAACTATCCATCAAACTTGGCATGGATTGCCCGTTCTTTATCAATAATATTCCGTCGCTGGCTGCTGGCCGCGGAGATATACTTACGCCTGCCGGTGTAAACTTAAGTGGCCACACTATTTGTATCGCCCGGCCCGATATTCACATCTCAACAGCCGATGCTTTCGCCGGTGTAACGCCACATGCCGGTGATCCTTCACCTGCCGGGCTTACCAACTTTTCACCTTCAACCTGGAAGGGAATACTCAAAAATCAGTTTGAAGAAACACTATGTCCCCTATATCCGATCCTTGAAGACCTGAAGACATCTTTTTACGATTCCGGTGCTTTGTATGCTTCGCTATCAGGCAGCGGTTCAGCGGTATATGGAATTTTCATTTCGCCGCCTAAGCTGCAGGGAAAATATGAGGAAATATTCTATTGGGAAGGAGAATTTTAATTGTTGTCTGGTGTAAAGTTTCGGGAGTAGTTGTATTTTCGTCATTTCGTATTATCGCCATTTCTCCCTTCTCCTGATAAAATGAACCAACCTATTTCGGAGCAATCCGAAGCAGGTAGATGCCAAGCAGGCCGAAGAGAATATTTGGAATCCAGACGGCAATAATGGGTGGTAAACTTCCGAAGGTGGCGAATACCGTAGAAATCTGCATGAAAAGGATAAACGCAAAACTTGTTGAAAGGCCAATTCCCAGGTGCATTCCGATACCACCTCTTGTTTTCCTGCTTGAGAGTGCAAACCCGATAATGGTAAGCACAAACGTAGCAAACGGAAATGCGATACGCTTGTATTTCTCTACCTCGAACTTAGCCACAGTAGGCGATCCACGCATTTTCTCTCGTTCGATAAACCTTCGTAAATCCCAATAATTCATCACCTTGGTATCGTCCAGATTAAGAGTGAAATCTTTTGGATCCAATGGTATCTTGATGAGTTTAGATTTGCCGCGGGTAATTTTTTCCTTCATCCCGTTAATTTCGCGCTCCACATACTTATCCGCTTTCCATTGGTGCTGAATGCTATCCCAGGTAATGTAGTCAGCCGAAAATTTAGAACTTAGTCCTTTTGCATCCAGTTTTTCCAGCGAAAACCTGTAGCCCACCTTTGCCTGGGCGTTATAACTCTCCACAAAAATAAATGTCCCGGGCAACACTTGCATGTGAATGTTCATATTATCGGAATGGGCCATACTCTTGGTATATTTCCGTTCGAAATCTACCATTCTGCGGTTGGTAATCGGGATAACGAAATTGCTGAGAAACAGAGACAGCAACGCCAGTATCAGCGCTGATATCATATACGGCCTTAGCAAGCGCCAGAAACTGATACCGCTATTGAGGATGGCAATGATTTCGGTATTGGAGGCCAGCTTTGATGTAAAGAAAATAACGGCCACAAAAGTGAACAGCGCACTGAACAGATTGATAAAGTAAGGCAGGAAGTTGAGATAATAATCGAAAATGATCGCTTTAAGTGGTGCATCTTTTTCCAGAAAATCGTCTATTTTTTCTGAAATATCGAAAATGATAATGATAACGGCTAGCAGCGTAATCGCATAAAAGAACGTCCCCAGGAACTTCCGGATGATATAAAGGTCGATGATCTTCAGTTTATGCTTCATTTTTCTTGATTAAAGCCTGTGAGACAGGCGCTTAACCATACTGTTTTTCCAGGTTGTGAATGTACCGGCCATAATCTGGTTGTGTGCCTCAGTTACCAGCCATAGATAAAATGTGAGATTGTGCAGGCTGGCAATCATTAGCCCGAGAATCTCTTTTGCAACAAACAGGTGCCGCAGATATGCTTTAGTGTATTCCTTATCCACAAAAGAAGTTCCGTTGGAATCAATCACCGAGAAATCATTCTTCCATTTTTCATTGCGGATATTAATAATACCCTGCGATGTGAATAACATGCCATTACGTCCATTACGCGTAGGCATCACGCAGTCGAACATATCCACGCCGAGGGCAATACTTTCAAGTATATTTGCTGGTGTGCCGACGCCCATGAGATAACGTGGACGATCGGCAGGTAATATGCCACAAACCAGTTCGGTAAGCTCGTACATCATTTCGCTGGGCTCGCCTACCGAAAGCCCTCCGATGGCATTTCCATCCGCTCCAAAGGCTGCTATGGTTTCAGCCGATTCAATGCGCAGGTCGCGATGTACACTGCCTTGTACAATAGGAAAAAGCGATTGATTATACCCATAGTTGCATTCTGTCTGGCTAAAACGCTCCAGGCATCGGGACAGCCAATTGTGTGTAAGATTCATAGACCGCTTCGCATAGTCGTATTCACAAGGATAAGGGGTACATTCGTCGAAAGCCATGATGATATCGGCGCCGATAGCACGCTGTATATCAACGACTATTTCCGGTGAAAACGTATGTTTAGATCCATCAATATGCGACTGAAAAACGACGCCATCGGAATTAAGTTTGCGCCTTTCAGCAAGAGAATATACCTGGTATCCGCCACTGTCGGTCAGTACCGGGCAGTCCCATCCGTTGAATTTATGTATTCCTCCGGCATCGCTTATTACATCGAGGCCGGGCCTGAGGTAGAGATGGTATGTATTCCCAAGTAAAATCTGAGCCTTCACATCATCGCGCAACTCGCGAAAATGCACAGCCTTAACCGTTCCCACAGTGCCTACCGGCATAAAGATCGGTGTTTGAATGGTACCGTGATCTGTTGTAATCAACCCACTACGGGCTAGGGAGTGCTTATCCTGTGCTTCAACTGTAAACTTCATCCGGATGTGATAAGGCCCTGGGCTGGAAATCGTTAAAATAAATGAACAGTAGCCCGGGCAAACGGTCGTAATGCGCTGAAAATAACTGTTCTATCGACCCTGGCGATTGTTATTAATTTTTTAACAAAGATAGATTTTATTCCTTTCAGATTAAATACTTTTGTTCCACCAATACCGCACCCCAATGCTTTTTCAGTATTACCGGGAGGAGCCTCTCTTGTTTTGTATTCTTGCAATTCTGATTCTTTCAGCTTTCATACAGCTTGTTTATTACTGGGCTGTGTTCGCGCGCCTGGCTTTCAGGCGAAAGAGCATTGAAAACAATGCACCCGACAAGCCGGTGTCGGTAGTTATTTGCGCACGAAACGAATACATGAATCTGGCCGAGAACCTCCCGCTCATCCTTCAACAGGATTATCCCAATTTTGAAGTGGTGGTGGTAAACGACAATTCGGATGACGAGAGCAATTTCCTGCTGCAGGATCTGGCGCAGGAGTTTAAAAATCTTAGTATTGTCACCATTTCGCAGACTTTGAACTTTTTCAGTGGAAAGAAATTTCCTTTATCCATTGGTATCAAATCGGCGAAACACGAATTATTGCTTCTTACCGATGCCGATTGCAAACCACAGAGCAGTCAATGGCTAAGACAGATGCAACGCAATTTCACGGCCGGAACTGATATCGTGCTGGGTTATGGCGGTTATGAGCATGGTCAGGGCCTGCTTAATAAACTTATACGTTTCGACACCCTCCATATCGCTATACAATATTTATCGCTGGCACTGGCACATTTGCCTTATATGGGCGTGGGGCGCAACCTGGCTTACCGTAAGCCGCTTTTCTATGAGCACAATGGCTTTATTTCTCACTATCGCATTCATTCGGGCGACGACGATTTGTTCGTGAATAAAGCTGCCACGAGCCGGAATACACGTATCGAAATAACCCCCGGCAGCCACACACTCTCCAAGGCTAAAACTACCCTCAACGCCTGGATGCGCCAAAAACGCCGTCATTTCAGTTCAAGCCGATATTATAAAGCAAGGCATAAATTTGTGCTGAGCCTTTACTTCGGAAGTCAGTTTTTTTTCCTGGCAAGTTTCGTTTATCTCATCAGCCAGGGCTGGATGTACCAGGTTGTCCTTGGCATTTTCGGGCTAAGACTTATCAGCCAGCTGATAATCTTTAAAAAATGCATGATCCAACTGGAAGAAAAGAATTTACTATTACTTTTACCCTTGTATGAGGCATTTTTTGTCCTCTTCAATCCTCTGGTAGGACTTTCCAATTTTTTTCAACCTAAGATTCCATGGAAGTAGCACCTAAACTTACCGACAAGGCCCTCCGCGACTATAAACTGGTGAGGCTTGCTGTTGAGAAAGGTGATCAGAAAGCATATGCCGCTTTGATGAAGCATTACCACGATGCACTTTACTTCATGTTGCTGAAGATGACCAACAACCCGTCTGATGCTGACGACCTTGCCATCGAAGCTTTTAGCAAAGCCTTCAACAAACTTGACAAGTATACGCCCGATTTCGCTTTCAGCACATGGCTTTTCCGTATTGCCGCCAACAACTGCATCGACTTCCTCCGCAAAAGCAAAAAGAGCGGACAGTCGCCAGATATGGGTTCCGAACCGCAGGGGGAAAAGGATCAGCCGGATGACACACCTTCTCTAACGCCCGGTCCGGAAGAAAGCCTGATTAAAAGCCAGCAGGTGAAGATGATGCGTGCAGTAGTTGAGAAGCTTAAACCGCATTACCGCACCCTTGTAGAACTGCGCTATTACAAGGAATACTCATACGAGGAAATCGCCCGGGAACTCAACCTGCCACCCGGCACGGTGAAGGCGCAACTCTTCCGGGCGCGGGAGCTGCTCTATAATATCCTGAAACATTCAGAAGGAAGGATATGATTATGATGAAGGTGCCAATGCCGCAAGCATTTGCTCAACGGTAATTATTTCCACGCTTTCGCTGAAAACAGCGGAAGGAGCACAGACTGCCAACATATAATCCGAAGCAATCGCAAAAAGTTTGAGATGGTAATCGCTTGCCGAATCATCGCCTGTAATGCTGTACAAACTACCCTGCCGGCGTACCGAAAAAGAATTGAGATTGCGGGTAAGGCCACGGCCGATGGCTTTAAGGAAACTTTCTTTCAGCGTCCATAATTGGATTAACTTTTCGGTCTGCATTTCCGGAGACAAAGCCTTCAGCGCGGCTACCTCGTCAGGCGCAAAGAAGCGTTCGGCCAGTGCAGGGTTCACCTTTCGCAGGCGCTCCACATCCACACCTACTGGCACATTTGCAAGCGCACAAACTGCCCATTGCCCGGAATGAGAAATATTAAAATGCAAATTACCCCCGTTGGGGAATGCAGGTTTTCCATTAAGCCCGACTACAAAAACGATCTCATGGCTATTGATCTTTAGCCTGTCGGCAAACAGGTAACGTGCCAACATCTCCCCAAGTAAACTCCGTTGTATATCAGCACCCTTGCTGAAACGCGAAAAACGCTCCTGCGCTTCTGCTGGCAAATAACTCAGCAATTGCCCGCTCACCTGTAAAAAATCTTCATCAGGCAAAAGATGTATTGCGTAGACTTCAACCATAATTTTAGGTCAATTAGAAATTAGACAGTCCCTCGTCCCCTACCCTTGTCTCATTTCCTATTCATAGTCCCAACAACGCCTTCCCGGGGTCGCTGCCCCCGAAAAGCATATTCGCCGGGTTCTCGAGCAATTCTTTTACTTTAACCAGGAACATCACCGATTCACTGCCATCGATTACACGGTGATCGTAGGAGAGTGCGAGATACATCATCGGGGCTATTTCTACCTTACCTGCGATGGCAATTGGACGTTCGATAATATTGTGCATCCCGAGGATTGCGCTCTGGGGAGGATTAAGAATGGGTGTGGACATCATTGAGCCAAAAACGCCACCGTTGGTGATTGTGAAAGTGCCTCCGGTCATTTCATCAAGAGTAATCTTATTTTCGCGGGCACGCGCTGCCAATTCCTTTATTCTGACCTCGATCTGAGCCAGGCTTAGTGTTTCGGTATTACGAACTACAGGAACCACGAGGCCTTTAGGCACACTCACGGCAATACCAATATCGCTATATTTGTGATATACCAGTTCCTCGCCATCAAGCATAGCATTTACCTGCGGAAATTGCTCCAATGCAATGGTCACAGCCTTGGTAAAGAAGGACATAAACCCGATGCCAACACCATATTTCTCTTTGAACTTTTCGTTGTACTGCTTTTTCAGGTTTAGGATAGCACTCATGTTCACCTCGTTGAATGTGGTTAGCATCGCCGTTTCGTTCTTAACGGCTACCAATCTTTTGGCAAGCCTGATCCTGAGTGTAGTCATTTTTTTACGTTCTGTTTCCCGGGACACTTCCTGAATAGCTGCTATCGACACTGGCATCGCTTTAGGAGAGGAAGCTACATCCATCACATCGCGGCGCGAAATACGCAGATTCGCAAAATGTCCGAGAATGTCCTTTTCGCTGAGTTGCTTTTCCACCATCAGTTTACGCGCGAGTGGTGTGATGTGCAGGCCGGGAGTTTCGGATTCCGTTAAAGGCTGTGCAGGAGTTTTTTCATGAGTTTTAAGTGCAATGGATTCAAAGTTTGTAACTTTCTCCTCCTCCACCTCAACTACTTTTGATTCATAAACGGCTGTTTTGGCGACATGAATGCTTTTACCTTGAATGATCTGCGCAACAACAGTTCCTACTTTAATTGTTTCACCAGCTTCAACCAGCAGTGTTATTATACCACTTTCTTCGGCATTGATGGTGAGCGTTGCCTTATCGGAATCGATTTCGGCGATTTCCTGGTCTTTTTCCACATTATCGCCATTTTTAACCAGCCAGTTGGCAAGTTGAACTTCTGTAACCGATTCTCCCGGGCTGGGAACCTTAACTTCGATCATAGTATTTCTGATTTTATCTTATTATTTAAAGCAAATAATCCAATACTGAGCATAATCAGCTTGTTATATTAATTTGGCTTCGGGTTCGGTGAGTACGTTCCATTCGGTGGGCGCGCAAGTCATGCGACAAGTTATGTTGGCGTTTTCGCAGGTACACTCACCAAATGATTTATCGATAATCTTCTGTTGACGAATAGCATGTAATCTCGCGGATCCGGTAGCAGGACTGCCGCTTTCGGGGCGTGCAACCATCAATAACTCCACCTCTTTGAAGTTACGCAAAATAAAGGACCACGCGCCCATATTGGCAGGTTCTTCCTGTGCCCACACATACCGTTTGGCCCCGGGGTAACGATCGATAACTTCACGTAACTGCTTCAATGGTAATGGATATAGCTGTTCTAACCTAATGATGGCAGTATTGAAAGCTGCCGTTTTTTCGCGATGATCAACCAAATCATAATATAATTTACCACTGCAGAAAACAACCCGGTTCACCTCGGCAGGATCCACGGTAGTATCATCTATGAGTTCCTGGAAGCCACCCTGGGTAAACTCGCTCAGTTCGGAAACACATCGTGGATGCCTTAGTAAACTTTTGGGTGTGAATACAATAAGCGGTTTACGAAAATTACGGAGCATTTGCCGCCTGAGTAGATGAAAGAAATTAGCTGGCGTAGTGCAATTGACAACCTGCATGTTATTATCGGCGCATTGCATTAGGAACCGTTCTATGCGGCCGCTTGAATGCTCCGGCCCCTGGCCTTCGTAACCATGCGGGAGTAAAAGGACCAGAGGATTCATCACGCGCCATTTCTCTTCTGCGCTGCACAGGTATTGATCGATAATGATTTGTGCGCCGTTAAAGAAATCGCCGAACTGTGCTTCCCAGATGGTAAGTGCATCGGGCGAAGCCAGCGCATATCCATATTCAAAACCCAGCACACCATACTCCGACAGGGGTGAATTATAAACCTGGAATGGTTTCTGGCCGGGACTAACATGCTCCAAAGGTGTATATTTTTCTTCCGAATCCTCAATGGTAAGCACAGCATGACGATGCGAGAAAGTTCCGCGCTGCGAATCCTGCCCACTGAGCCTTATGGGAATGCTTTCGGAAAGGAGTGTGCCATAAGCCAGCAATTCCCCCATTGCCCAGTCGAGTTTACCAGGCGCTCCAAGCATTTGCCGCCGGTCGTCCATTAATTTAATAATCTTTTTAAGGAAACCCTTATCAACCGGCAACCAGGTTATCTGCTGTCCTATGGAAAGGAGTTTTTCCAATGTAACAGCTGTATTCACTTGTTTTTCAAAATCCCCGGGCAGGGCAGGACGGAAGTGTGTCCAGGCGTTTTGCATAAAAGTATTTACATGCGCTTTATCGGCTTCTTTTGATGCCGACAGAGCGCTCTCGAGCATAGCATTAAAATTTTGATCAATGACATCGGCTTCTTGTCGTGTAATAATGCCCTCTGCGGCTAGCTTCTCAACATAAATATCACGGGGATTTGGATGCGATTCGATGGCTTTATAAAGAACAGGCTGTGTGAAACGTGGCTCATCGCCTTCGTTGTGGCCGTATTTGCGATAACCAAGCAAATCGATAAAAACATCTTTTTTAAAGCGCGCCCTATATTCCATTGCCAATTCGATGGTGAACACTACGGCTTCAACATCGTCGGAATTTACATGGAAAATGGGTGCCTGAATCGTTTTGGCTACATCGGTGCAATAGATGCTGCTGCGGGCATCGAGGTAATTGGTGGTGAAACCGATCTGGTTATTAACAACCAGGTGAATAGTGCCGCCGGTTCGGTAACCTTCCAGTTCCGACATCTGAATCACTTCGTACACAATGCCCTGGCCGGCGATAGAAGCATCGCCATGGATAAGGATGGGAACAATGCGGCTGGAATCTCCCGCATAAGCGTTTTCGATACGGCTGCGGACAATACCTTCCACCACAGGCGAAACAGCCTCGAGGTGAGAAGGATTAGGCGCAAGCGAAAGGTTTATCTTTTTCCCTGCACGGGTAGTTCTTTCCGATGAATATCCAAGATGGTACTTAACATCGCCGAGCAGCGTTTCGTCTTCGTAAGCTTTGTTTTCAAATTCGGTAAAAATATCCTTATAGGATTTCCCAAGAATATTGGCCAGTACGTTGAGTCTGCCACGGTGAGGCATCCCAATAACGAACTCATCAATACCCATGCCAGCCCCTTTTTCGATAACAGCATCAAGTACAGGAATGAGTGCTTCGGCGCCTTCGAGCGAAAACCGTTTCTGGCCTGCAAATTTACGGTGGAGGAAGCGTTCAAAATAAACGGCTTCACTCAGTTTCTGCAAAATGACCCGGCGTTTAGTTGTATCAAAAGCCGGAGTATTGCAGTTGCCTTCCATGGTGGTTCGCAGCCAGCTTTCAATTTCGACGCGCCGGATATAGGCATACTCAATTCCTATTGAGTGACAATAGGTTTGCTCAAGGTGAGTAACAATCCGCCGGAGTGTAGCTTTACCAATACCTATTTCGCCACCTGCCACAAATTGAGTATCAAGGTCAGCAGCGGTAAGTCCGAAATTTTCAAGCTCAAGCGTTGGGCTGTATTTGCGGCGGGTGCGCACCGGATTGGTGCGTGTAAAAAGATGCCCGCGCTTGCGGTATCCGTTGATCAGATCAATAACCTTAAACTCATCAGGAGTCATTATTTCTGATGAAGTCCCACCAATGTTACCTGAAAACTCGAATCCTTCAAAAAAACGACGCCAGCCAGTTTCTACCGATTCCGGATTGGATTTGAAGCGATTGTAAAGTTCCTCTATCGCACTGCTGCCGGCATTGCCCAGGTAAGTTAATTCATCCATGGAATCGCCCTTCAATATTTAACAAAATTTGTGGAAACATCTCTGGCCTAAAACTGCCCAGGCATACGCATGAACAAAGTTAACCATAATACCCTTTCGTTTTCTATCATTTGATTTAACGAATTAGGTAACTAATATTTCAAGTAGCCTACCGGCATTTATAAATCTGAATATTAAGATATGATATTGTCCTGCAACAATGCCATGCGTGCAATCCTCATTTATTCTAATCACTTACAAAAACAATTGTTTCTTACGAATGTTCGGTTTTTCTCATAAAGAAGCCCGTCCGGGGAGGACAGGCTTATTAAAATAATGAGGAACATTATGTCTCCGATGCGGTGACTATGCCGGTTGAATTGCTTCTACCGGGCAAACATCAGCACACGAACCACAGTCGGTGCATACATCAGGATCAATCTTATAGATGTCACCTTCAGAAATTGCATCTACCGGGCATTCGTCGATGCATGTACCACAAGCTGTACAATCGTCAGAAATTATGTAGGCCATGTGAATAGTTTTTAAATGATGAATAATGCATTATTACTTACGCGGTGCAAAGATACTACTAAAATATTATGAAGCTTGAAATGGTTAAATTTAAATACATTCTAAATTGGTACTCCTTACCAGAACAACATTATACTTAGCGTGGGACATATTATCACATTCTATAAAAGAACCAAACCCCAAGTCCCTCCCGCCACAAGCGGGATCAAGAACCAGGACCTTCACTACAATCCATCCTGGAATTTTGGGCCTGGAGTTTGGAATTTGAGACTTTAAAACTGCGATAATTTATCCTGTTTTCAGCATTGCATCAAATGGCACCGCCTTTCCCGGGCATTTAAAAAACCTTATTCCTGCCATGCGTAAATAGAATATTGAATTACCTTTGCCGCCAGATATACCAAATTCTCCAGGAAAATGAGTAAAAAAAATTCGACTGCCGTTGAACGTGATGATGTTGTTGTAAAATTTGTTGGCGACTCGGGCGATGGCATGCAACTGACGGGCACACTATTTTCGGATACAGCTGCTCTGGCCGGCCTCGACCTGGCTACTTTCCCCGACTATCCTGCCGAAATAAGGGCACCACACAATACTGTTGCGGGTGTTTCCGGTTTCCAGGTACACGTTGGAAAAAAGAAAATCGAGACAACAGGCGACCTTTGCGACGTCCTCGTAGCCATGAACCCGGCTTCGCTCCGCTCAAACCTTAAATGGGCCAAACCGGGCGCAACCCTGATTGTTGATTCGGATGCTTTTGATGATTCTGCTATAAAAAAAGCAGGCTATCAAACCAGCCCATTAGAAGATGCCAGCCTCAATAGTTTTAACCTGGTAAAAGCACCTATTACCATGCTAACAAGGGCTAGCGTGAAACACCTTGACTTAGATCAAAAGACGGTGGACAAGAGCAAAAACATGTTCGCACTAGGTATAATGTACCATTTATTCAGCTGGAAATTCGATACCACTTTTGAATTCTTCGATTCGAAATTCAAGAAAAAACCCGATATAATTATCGTCAACAAAACCGTCCTCGAAGCGGGTTTTAACTATGCAGATACAGTAGAAGCGCTCCAATCCACCTATACGGTATCCAAAGCTTCTATTCAACCTGGCCGTTATCGCAACATTACCGGGAATACCGCCACTGCATGGGGTTTCCTTGCAGCATCCGAACGCTCCGGTCGTCCGGTTTACCTTGGTTCGTATCCTATTACTCCGGCTACGGATATCCTGATAGAACTGGCAAAGCATAAATCGCTCGGCGCAAAAGTATTCCAGGCAGAAGATGAGATTGCCGGCATTTGCTCGGCCATAGGCGCCTCCTACACAGGCTCGCTTGCCCTTACTACAACATCAGGACCGGGACTTTCCCTCAAGAGCGAAGCAATCGGGCTGGCTGTAATGACGGAACTTCCACTCGTTATAGTTGATGTACAGCGTGCCGGTCCTTCCACCGGGTTGCCAACCAAATCAGAACAATCAGATTTGTACCAGGCATTGTTCGGCCGTAACGGCGAATGTCCCGTTGTTGTGATAGCAGCTTCCACCGCAGCAAATTGTTTTTATTATGCCTATGCTGCCGCCAAAATAGCGATGGAGCATATGACTCCTGTAATCTTACTCACCGACGGCTACATCGGAAATGGGTCTCAACTCTTCAGGATACCAAAGGTGGCCGATCTGCCTGACATAAATCCACCACTGGCCGAAGCCAACGATCCGGATTATAAACCTTACCGCCGCGACCCGGTAACACTGGTGCGCCAATGGGCGCTGCCTGGCACCGAAGGCCTGCGCCATCGTGTTGGCGGTCTGGAGAAAGAAAATATTATCGGCAACGTTTCTACAGACCCATTGAATCACCAGATAATGGTTGATCTGCGGGAAGCCAAGATCCAGAAAATTGCCGACTTTATTCCAGAGCAGGAAATAAACGGCGAACCTACAGGCGATCTGCTCGTAATAAGCTGGGGTGGCACCCAGGGCGCTGTGCAGGAAGCTGCAGAAGAACTACAGAAAAGCGGGAAAAAAGTAAGCCATGCACATTTTAACTATATTATGCCTTTGCCGCGCAATACTGCCCAGGTGCTTAAAGGCTTTGGAAAAATAATCGTGTGCGAACTTAACAACGGACAGTTTGTGAATTACCTGCGTATGACTCACCCGCAACACAACTACCTGCAGCACAATAAGGTACAAGGATTGCCTTTTATGGTAACAGAACTTACCGCACGCTTTAATCAAATATTTGAGGAGGAATCAATATGATCAACATACATAACTTAACCATCGAACGCTCTAATGTAGAGCTCACCAAGGACGATTTCGTCAGCGACCAGATGGTGAAATGGTGCCCCGGTTGCGGTGCTCATGCCATTTTATCATCGGTAGCGAACGTATTCCCAAAGATAGGTTACCGTAAGGAAAACTTTATGCTTGTTTCTGGTATCGGGTGTTCCTCACGTTTTCCATATTACATGAATACATATGGCATTCATGGTATCCACGGACGTGCTGCAGCGATTGCCTCGGGTGTAAAAGTGGCCAATCCCCACCTCAGCGTATGGATAAATACCGGCGACGGCGATTCCATGGCTATTGGCGGAAATCATTTTATCCATATCATACGCAGGAATATCGATGTCAACATCCTGCTTTTCAACAACCAGATTTACGGACTCACCAAGGGGCAATATTCGCCAACCACACCGATGGGAAGTATAACGAAGACTTCTCCCCAGGGAACTATCGAACATCCGTTTAATCCCGGCGAATTGGTGCTGGGCGCCCAGGGAACTTTCTTTGCCCGCGCTGTTGACACTAATCCTAAATTGATGACCGAAATTATGTTCGAAGCCGCCAGGCACGATGGCACGTCGGTGGTGGAAATTCTCCAGAACTGCATCATCTTCGCCGACAAAACACATGAAGGTGTTACGGGCAAGGATGTACGCGACGAACATCAACTTATCCTGAAGAATGGCGAACCCATGATATTCGGCAAAGCCAGGAACAAAGGAATCCACTTGCTGGGCTCTCGCCTGGAAGTGGTTACTATTGGTGAAAACGGTATTACTGAGGATGATTTGCTTGTACATGATAAATACCAGCAGGATCCGGGTGTGCATCTGATGATCGCCAAGATGTCGCTGCCTCACTATCCGGTGGCTTTGGGCGTTATCCGCGCTGCCATGTACCCGACTTACGACGACCTCGTGGAAGAACAGATCACTTACGCCAAAGCAACTTCCAAAATCAAATGTGTGGACGATCTGCTGAATAGCGGCGATACGTGGGAAATAAAATAGTACTGAGTACTGAAAGTGCCAAGTGCCCGGTGAAGGGTGCAGGAAGGTGTAATTTTCGTTTTTCGTTCTTCGTTTTTCGTTTTTCGTTTTCAAGAAAAGAGAAATCCCTGCTGCTGAGAAGGAGATTTGTTTTAGCTGACTTCATAAACAGCTTTATTGATGAGGATTAAGTTGCAAACTTAAGCCAGCGGGGAAGATGATTCGTTTCCTTGTATTCATACATGGCGATTATTATTGGCATATTTATTTAATTTGGCGATAATAATAGCCATCACAAAAATTAATTTTAAATCTTCTCATTTATATTCAAGATCAGCAAAATTTCGTACAAGCAAATATAAATAATTACCACCACAGACTACCTCAGGCCTTCCCTCCTTTCAAACACTGCATAAATCCTTACCTTTGCAGCGTATGCTTCAACAATTCAGGCAATTTATCAGGGATAATCAGTTGTTTGCAGATAACGAACCCATCCTCGTGGCTGTTAGCGGTGGCATGGATTCCGTGGCACTCTGCGAGCTCTTTCATCAGTGTGGCTTCACTTTTGGTATTGTACACTGCAATTTCAAGCTTCGGGGAGCAGAATCAGATGGAGATGAGGCGTTTGTAAGGCAATTAGCTTTAAATTACGAAGTGAAATTTTATACTAAAAGTTTCGATACATCCGAATATGCCGGAAGCAGAGGTATTTCCATTCAAATGGCTGCGCGTGATTTGCGTTACGCATGGTTCGATCAGCTTGTAAATACGGAAGGATACATTGCTGTTACCACAGCCCATCACCTCGATGATCAGGCAGAGACCTTCTTCATCAACCTGCTGCGAGGCGCAGGATTAGCAGGAGTGCATGGCATTCTTCCAAAACAGGGACGTATTATTCGACCATTGCTGTTTGCCAACAGGGAACAGATAGATGAATTTGTGCGCGACAACAGGCTTACCTACCGCGAGGACAGTTCGAATAAAAGCCGCAAATACCTTCGCAACCGCCTCCGGCACGAACTGATGCCTGTGCTTGTTGACATCGACCCCGAGTTCAGCCAAAAGCTGGACAACACAATGCACCACCTGCGTGGTGTTGAAGAAATACTGAACCAGCGTATCGAAGAAGTTTCGAACCGCCTGATCATCAAAAAAACAGATTCCTTTCATATCGAAATCAATAAAATAAAAGAACTGCATCCAACGGAAACCTGGGTCTATTTTCTGTTGCAACAATTCGGGTTCAGCACAGTAGTATTAAAAGAGATTACAGAAGCATTGGATGGCATCTCCGGCAAAATATTTTTTTCACCTACACACCGTCTGGTTAA
>Ga0315283_10000749_pt1 | contig 24461 bp, 18 predicted proteins | sample YL17G09_0_MG_FD_204541 | JGI IMG/M metagenome (GOLD analysis project Ga0315283, IMG submission 204541) | Sediment microbial communities from Yellowstone Lake, YNP, Wyoming, USA - YL17G09_0 | ecosystem: Environmental > Aquatic > Freshwater > Lake > Sediment | place: USA: Wyoming | collected...
AATGTATTCCTGAAATTTTTCTGTGTTGTAAGCCTTGCTCACACGATAAGCGCCGATTGCTGTCCTTTCAAGGGCAGATAAATAACTCCCGCTTTTTAATGCCAGTCCAAAATCCCTTGCAAACGATCTGATATATGTTCCTTTACTGCATACCAGCCTGATCTTCGTCTCAGGGATGCCAAAAGAAAGCAGTTCAATTTCCCTGAAAAAAACAGTAACAGGCTCAAGCTCTTTATGTATCCCTTTCCTGGCAAATTCATACGCTCTTGTACCAGCTATCAGTTTTGCAGAATACATTGGGGGAAGCTGTTTCTGCTCTCCCAAAAAACTATCCAAAACTGCCCTCACAATTTCCTCAGTAATATGACCTGTCGGATATTGTTTATCTGTAGCTGTTTCCAGATCAAAAGATGGAGTTGTCTCTCCCAGATGAATTGATGCTACATATTCTTTATCGAGGTCGCGGAACTCATCAATTCTTTTTGTTGCCTTACCAGTACATATAATCATCAATCCACTGGCCAGAGGATCAAGTGTACCTGCATGACCAACCTTTATTTTTTTGATACCGAGAGCACTCCGGATCATTATCCTCACCCTATTTACGAGATCAAATGAAGTCCAGTAGAGAGGCTTATTAAACAACAGAACCTGTCCCTCCTCAAAAATGCTTCTCTCCTGCTCTTCCATTTTAACTTAAAAAAATTGACAGTAATCCTATTATTGCACAGTAGATTGAAAACCAGATAAGCTTGCTCCGCTTAACCAGAGTGATCATCAACCTGCAAGCAAAATAGCCTGATGCAAATGCTGCAATAAATCCGATCAAGATAATACTTAATCCTGCACTTTTCATGTTAACTTCCCCGGAAATGATTTCAAGTAAATTTGCTCCGATAACAGGTAGCAGAACCATCAGGAAAGAGAATCTTGCAATTTCATCTTTTTTATTGCCAATTATTAACCCGGTTGCAATGGTAGATCCTGACCGTGATATCCCAGGAATAACTGCAATTGCCTGTGCAATACCAATGATAAATGCATCCTTATATCCTATGCTTCTCTCTCTCTTTTTAATGAAATGAGCCGCAGTCAGAACAATAGAAGTGATCATAAGCATCAGCCCGATAAAAATAAGATTACCGTTAAACAGACTTTCAATTTGATCTTTCAAAAAAATTCCTGCAATACCCACTGGAATCATTGAAATAATGATTTTAATTGTGTAGGATGTCTCTTCATTCATTTTGAATTTCAGAGAACCGCTAACCACATTAATAATCTCTTTCCAGAAAACAAAAATTGTGCTTAAGACAGTTGCTCCATGCACTGCCACAGTAAAATAGAAACTGGCTTCCGGATCAACACCAAAAAGTGATTTTGCTATCTCGAGATGACCTGAACTACTGACAGGTAAAAACTCAGTTAGTCCCTGGGTCAGCCCAAGAACCATTGCTTCAAACCAATTCATGTAAAATCAATATTTAGATTATTTAATTAAAGAGTGCCTAGAGTACTTAGAGTACTTAGAGCTAAAAAGACATAACTTTAGGCACTCCAAACTCTAGTTCACTTTAAGTACTTTTTTTTACTTTTCAGCGTCTTTGGGCTTCTTCATAATTGCCCATATCTCGAATACAAAACCTGCCAGAACAACAATCGGAGCAAGAGTTATTCGCCGGAAACTGAAAATGTCGTCACTAAATTTATCAGGATTTCCCGACTTACCACCAAGCATAAGCAAAAAGCCAATCACAATTATGGCAAATCCTATAGCCAGTAATTTATAATTCTCACGGCCAAGAGCAAAATTCAATTTTTCTTTATTCTCGTTTTTTGTTACCATGATATAGTCAATAATAAAGTTTGTCTTCAGAAATACTCAAATACCTGTTAACGGAAAAAAATGTCGAAATAATATTTATTACAACTCCTGTTATTATGATAGAAACTCCAAGAAGGAGCAAAAGGTTAGTGCTCCCAAAGGTAAACATCATAAAGAACTCTTTTTCAATTAAATAAAGAAGCCCCATTAATAAACTCATTGCAATAAGTGCAGCCAGAAGTCCGTGAAAAGCACTCTGAACAAGAAATGGTCTTCTTATGAATGCACGAGTTGCGCCAACTAGCTGCATTGTCCGAATCAGGAACCTGCGGGAATATACTGATAGTCTTATTGCGTTATTTATGATTGTCAGGGCTATCAGGAAGAGAAATGAACTTATTATAAGGAGAAACAAACTGATCTTTTTCACGTTTTCGTTAATAAGAAACAACAATGACTCCTGGTAATATACCTCTTTCACAAAAGGATATTCAAGAACATACTTTTCGATTTTCGCCACACTATCGGGACTTGTATAGCCGGCATAAAGATAGACGTCAATTGATGGAGGAAGTGGATTGTCTCCAAGAAAATTAATGAAATCTTCCCCGAGATCTTCTTTCATTTTTGCAGCCGCTTCATCTTTTGAAACATACTCAGTTGATTTCACATAAAGTTTTGCATCGAGGTCTTTCTGTAACATCCTTATGTCTGCCTCTTTTGCTTCATCATCAAGCATTACTGAAAAGGAAAGGCTTTCACGCAAATAATCCGACAATTCCCTGGCATTTATAAGGATAAGACCCAGAACGCCAAGCAGGAAAAGAACAAGTGAAATGCTGACCACCAAAGTCAGATAAGAGCTTCTCAGCCGTGTTTTGGATAATCCATTTTCTTTATTCTTCAACCCTTTTTACTTTTATCTGTTTACTTTTGTCTTAATCCACAAAAGTCACCCATCCGAAGGGATCATGTTCATCACCGTTCTGAATCGAAATAAGTTTATTGTAGAGTTTCATAGTTTCAATGCCTGGTTCACCATTCTTGCAATACTCATAAACCTTTTTCTTTTCAGGATCAAATATTTTAGCTATCGGGCTTATTACTGCTGCTGTACCACATGCTCCGGTTTCAATAAATGAAGCAAGTTCTTCAACCGGTACCGGTCGCCGTTCAGTTTTCATTCCCAGGGTTTTAGCTATTTCTATCAGACTCATATTTGTAATGGAATTCAATATCGATTCTGATTTTGGTGTAATATATGTATCATCTTTTATTCCGAAGAAATTAGCTGGTCCACATTCGTCAATATACTTTTTTTCTTTTGCATCAAGGAAAATAGTATTGGCATATCCGCCGTTGCGGGCAGCAATGATAGCTTTCATACTTGCAGCATAGTTACCGCCTACTTTGTAAATACCCGTTCCCAATGGAGCAGCCCTGTCTACATCTCTGCATATCAGCATATTTACAGGCCTTACTCCTCCTTTGAAATAAGGGCCGACAGGAGTAACAAATATCAGGAAAGTATATTCTGCGGCAGGTTTGACACCAACCTCAGCACTACTACCATATAACAGAGGCCTTATATATAAAGTGGCACCTGATCCGTATGGAGGAACATATTTTTTATTCAATTGAATTACTTTAAACAAAGACTCCCTGAACATCTCAACCGGAAAGGCAGCCATCTTAATGCCCTCCGCAGAAGAAACCATTCTTTTTGCATTTTCCTCCCAGCGAAATAGTCTGATCTTTCCATCTTTCCCCATATATGCTTTTAGTCCCTCAAATGCCTCTTGCCCATAATGTAATCCTGTTGCAGCTATGTGGATATCAATATATTCCGAAGATGACACCTCCAATTTTCCCCATTTACCATCCTTATAAATACAACGAACATTATAATCTGTTTTGATGTAACCGAAAGGCAGATTTTTCCAATCGAGCTTTCCCATAATGCAACCTGTTAAAATATACTGTAAAAGTACATTTTTAATATATCATAATTACTTTTTCTCTTAGAAATTGGATTATTCGCTGTACACCTGAAGACCTGCAATCTGATCTTCCACTGGAACACTCCTGAGAAGTTTGGCTGTATTTGTAATAAATTCATGATCTGATAAATGCTTATTCTGAATCTCAATCCAGGTTTTAAGGTCAGAATGTTTACCATACTCTGTTCTCTCCCTTAATAACTTATCTGTAAGTTTCACATAGTCAACACGACCGAGATAATCATATCTGGCATCGTGCAGTATATTATCCGATAAAGACTCCTGATGATCGGTAAATGAGTTTCTTATAATGCTTTTAGTTGATTCAATATTTTCCTGGTTAAACCCATACCCGGGTAAGATCTCTTCAACCAGGCGTAAGGATGCTTCCATCGGTTTTTCATAGTCAGAGATAAAACCTGTCAGAAGAAAGACCGATGCAAGCTTGAGGTTGATATACTCCTCTTCCGGGAGGTTTTCGGCTGTTGATAGCAGTTCAACATGATTGGCTATATTCTTTACGAGGGATGAATTGTGAAAATAAAGGTTTGGCGGAGCTTCATCATCAAACATCTTTGTTATCATTTCCTCAATGTCCTGTAGCTTGATCATCTGCATTTTAACAATAAATTTTCTGTTCGGACCACCGTTCTCATCGCTTAAATCAGAAACAATCCCGTTCACAAAATACATCTCAAGCTCCCCTTTGTATTTAACAGGCATTTTACCCCTGTATTCGCAGCTGAAAAAATCCTTCACGAATTCGTAAGTTGTGCCTGAAATATTTATTTTCCCTGCCTTTCCCGAGGATTCCATTCTACTTGCAATGTTGACAGTATCGCCCCAGATATCATAAGACAGCTTCTTCTGACCAACAACACCCGCAACCACTGTTCCTGTATGAATTCCAACTCTTATATCCCAATACTTCATCCCTTCAAGTTCTGATGTTTCCTTCAACTTATTCATATATAGCTTCATTTCAAGTGCGGCAAGGATGACCTCAACGGGATTCGTCCTGTTCTTTTCAGGAATTCCTCCGGCACACATATAAGCGTCCCCAATGGTTTTTATCTTTTCAATCCCATACTTCTCGACAACGGAATCAAAAAAGAAAAAAAACTTATCCAGCTCATCAATTAATACTTCAGGATTCATCTCTTCAGCAATCTTTGTGAAACCCTGAATATCTGAGAACAGAACAGTAACAAAATTATACTTGATCTTAGTTGCCTTCCCTTTCGTCATTATCTCATTGGCAGTGTTCTTTGGGAGTACATTTGAAAGCAATGTCTCTGTCTTTTCTTTTTCAATTATCAGATCTTCGGTTCTCTTATTTATTATCTGCTCAAGCACATATTGCTTACGGGCAAACCTCAAATCCAACTGTACGTAAAAGGCCCGGATTATCAATAAGAGCAAAATCAGGTATAGTATTATTGCCAGCTGCGAGAAATACCATAAGGGAAGTACCTTAATTGTCAAAAATGATATCTCACCTACCTTGTTATCAGAGCCCCTGTACCTCGCCTGAAACCCGTAATGTCCTGCCCGAAGATTTGTATATTCCTTCCAACTACTGTGTTTCCATGGAGTCCATCTCCTGTCAAATCCCCGGAGAAAAAATTGATACTCGAAATCATCAGAGTATTTTAGTTCAAATGTTATATTATTATACCGGTAGTTAAGTATGAAATTTTGACTGAGGAACAGATCCCGCTCTTTTGTGGTTGCTGGAATTACAAGAACAGAATCACTATTTATTATAATACGTGTCAGCGATGGTATCTCTTCTGAACCATAGGCATGTTGAGCTGCAGAAGATTCTGAAAAGGCTGAAAACAAAATAATCCAGCAAAGAAAATTCAACCTTACGGGATAAGACATAAACAATTATCTTGCTATTTATTAATCCAAATGTAGTACTTAAAAAAATCAGGTCAAAAGGAAAGCTCAATTTTGAGTATTTTTGCACGCTAAATGATATTGATTTTATGACAATAGTCTTCGCATCCAATAACGAACATAAGATACGGGAAATAAAAAGTATCCTTGGCAACAGTTTTACTCTTCTTAGTTTGAGCGATATAAACATCAAAGAAGATATCCCTGAAGATGAACCTCTTCTTGAGGGGAATGCGCTTTCTAAAGCCAGGTATATCTATAATGCAACAGGGATGAATGTCTTTGCCGACGATACCGGCCTGGAAATAGATGCATTGAATGGATTACCCGGAGTTCATTCAGCCAGGTTTGCCGGAGAAAGTAAAGATTCATCGGCTAATATCGAAAAAGTTCTTTCCCTCCTTGGCAGAACAGGAAACCGGAAAGCAAGGTTCAGGACTGTCATTGCACTGATACTTGAAAAAAAAGAGTATCTGTTCGAAGGTATTGTTACAGGCACCATTATCAATAATAAAAGAGGAGATGAAGGATTTGGATATGACCCGGTATTTATACCTGACGGGGAAAACCAAACATTTGCTGAAATGGAACTTGCCGAAAAAAACAGGATTTCACACAGGGCAAGAGCTTTTGAAAAATTACAGGAGTTTTTATATCAGTATTCCATTTCAAGCAATAAAGAGACGATTTAATTGTTTATTTTTCTGATGAGAAGAATTTCAGCCATACCATTTTTATTGTGTTTGTGTTTGTTTTCGCAGTCGCAGGGACAAACACCTGTTGGATCATGGTCGGACCACCTTATATATAATACAACTAAAAGTGTAGCTGTCGGTACAGAGGAAGTATATGCTTCAACCGGCTCATCAATAATTGTTTATAACAAAGAGTTTTCCGAACTTAAGAAAATGTCGCGCATTAACGGTCTTACCGAAACCGGAATAAGTACAATAGGCTGGTCGGAAGAGAACAAAGCACTTATTATTGCCTACACCAGTTCAAATGTTGATCTAGTAAAAAACAATATAATTTATAATATCCCCGACATCTACAGAAAATATATCCCGGGCAAGAAAGACATCAACAGGATCCGGCCAAACGGGAAATTTGCATACCTGGCATGCAGTTTCGGAATAGTTGTTGTTGATATTATTAAAAAAGAGATTTTTGATACATGGAAACCAGGATCTGGATCCGAAAATGCTGAGGTCTGGGATATTACATTCGGTAACAGTAAAATTTATGCTGCAACAAGCTTGGGAGTATTTTCTGCCGACCTCTCTAACCCGGGTTTAGCTTACTTCGGAAACTGGAGCCTTATAAATATTCTGCCTGATCCAACCGGGAAATACACATCACTGATTTTTTCAGGTAGTAAACTATATGCTAACCAGTCAGATCCTTCTTCAGGAGGCGACTCAGTTTATGTCATTGATGAAGATGGAATAAGTACACTGTTTTCATACCTGCCGGGTGTTAACAACACATCTTTCGACGCGGCATATGCCGGATTTACAATTTCCTCACCTATCTCTATAAGATATTATAATAATGACGGTTCACTTAATAAAACCATCTCTTCTTATGGTTGGGGTACACCAAATATTTCACAGGCAGTCGTTGATAACGTTGATATATGGATTGCGGATATTAGTTCAGGTCTGGTCAGAGGTGAGAACATGGCCGCTTTTTTAGGTTTGACTCTCCCTGGTCCAGCTTCCAATAATGCTTATAATATCTCTTCGTATAATGGTAAAACTATTATTTGTGGAGGGGCTGCAGATGTTTCATGGAATAATCGCTGGAGGCCACTGGAGATATCCATTCATGAAAAAAATAACTGGATCACCCTTTCATCCGGAACAATAAAAGATGCCATGCGAGCGCTTACTGATCTTGAAAACAGTAACCATATGTTTGTATCAACCTGGGGCGGAGGATTGCTTGAATACGAAAATAATAATCTTATAAAACAATTTACAGAATCAAATTCACCATTACAGACAATAATTCCCGGACAGCCGTATGTAAGAATATGCGGCCTTGCAATGGATAAAGAAAAAAACCTCTGGATAACCCAAACCGGAGTCCCGAGCAGCATTAAAGTACTTAAACCCGATGGCAATTGGATTGTGAATCCTGTAACAATAGAAGCACCAACTATTGGAGATATCATTATAACGAGAACAGGTCATAAATGGATTGTCCTGCCAAGGGGCCATGGACTTTTTATTCTTGATGACAACAAAACTCCGGATGTTTTCAGTGACGACAGATTTAAGAAGATGCTGGCAGAGGACACTGAAAATCAGGTAATTTCATTTGTTTATTCTATTGCTGAAGATCTGGATGGCAATATCTGGGTCGGAACTGATCAGGGTCCTCTTGTCTATTACAATCCTGAAAAAGTATTCGATGATGATCTGAAAGCTAACCGGATAAAAATACCAAGGAATGATGGAACAGGTCTTTCTGATTATATGCTTAAATCTGAGACTATTACATCAATTGCCATTGATGGAGCTAATAGAAAATGGCTGGGAACTTTCAGCTCCGGTGCCTATCATCTATCGCCTGATGGAACAATCCTTATAAAGAACTATAATGAACAAAACAGCCCGATACTTTCAAATTCCATTGTCAGCCTTGCTATTGATAATAAAACCGGAGACGTTTGGTTTGGAACTTCAAAAGGAGTCCAATCTATCAGAGGTGATGCCACTACAGGAGAAGAAAAATTTACAAATGTATACACCTTCCCGAATCCGGTAAGGGAAGATTTCACAGGTAACGTTACCATAACCGGGCTTACCCGGGATTCGCAGATTAGAATAACAGATATCAGTGGCAACCTTGTATATGAAACCGTATCCGACGGAGGCCAGGCAACATGGGATCTTAAAACCTATAATGGCCGGCGTGTGGCAACCGGAGTTTATCTTGTTTTCTGTGCCAGCAATGACGGCTCGCAGTCGTGTGTTACAAAAATGCTTGTGATAAGATAAAAACTACTCTGTTATCTGGCTTTGGATACGCTCAATCTGAAGTTGCTTATTTACCTCCCTGAGACTTCTGGCTGTTTCAGTAAAATACTGATGACCCGAAATGAATTTTACCTGGATCTTATTCCAGTCATTAAGTGAGCCCATCTTACTGTGTGCCTTAAGCTCCTCATAAAGCGTATTGGAAACAGGGATGAAATCGCTTCTTCCAAGGTAATCAAGATCTGAATCGCATATAATATTTTCAAGGAGGTTCATTGGTTTTGGTGGTAACTTGGTTGCCATTATTATAGAGCAGATCCGTTCAATCTGTTCAGGACTATAGTTGTATTTCGGAAGCATCTCTCTCGCTAGTTGTGTCCCATAATACTCGTGATTATCATAAGCAATTGTATGACCTGCATCATGGAACAAACCTGCTGTTTTTAAAAGCAATATCTCTTCATCGGTACAGCCTTCCCCCCAGCCAATAAGCTCCACCTCTGTAACCACGTCAACTGTGTGCTTTACATTATGATAATAGAGGTAATCAGGCAATTCCATCTCAAGCTTGTCAAGAATAATCTCCTGTATGTCAGTAAACTGGATCAGCCCGAATTTAATCCTAAAGGAATCATTAGGCAAAATTCCTTCACCGTTAACAGAGAATTCTGACTTGAGACCTTTTACTTTATACATCTGCAGATCATCTTTATATTTCACCGGCAGTTTACCAAAGTACTCACAATTAAGAAACTCTTTTACAAGTTCGTAAGTCATCACAGAGATAAGGATCGTGCCGTTATCAGAAACAGCTTCGACACGGCTTGCAGTATTGACAGTATCTCCCTTAATATCATAATTGACCTTCTTCTTGCCCGAAATGGTGGCAGTAACCGGCCCCGTATGAATACCAATCTTCAGATCCCATATCCGGTTATCCTTTCCTCTTTCATGTATTTCAAATTTTCCAAGGAAATTCCGCATCTCTATAGCGGCCATAACTACATCGACAGGGTTCGTAATATTTTTAACAGGTATTCCTCCGGCACACATATATGTATCACCGATGGTTTTGATCTTTTCAATTTTAAACCTCGCGACTATAGCATCAAACTCAAAAAGGATCTCATCAAGCTCATCCATCGCAGCTGATGAATCCATTCCCTCAACAAGCCTTGAAAAGCCATGAATATCAGCGAACAGAACTGTCGCCATATTGAATTTAAGAGACCCCTCCTTCATCCCTTCAGGAGAGTGCTTTTCATAAAGAGCTTTGATTCTTTCATTATCAGTGGTCAGCTTCTCATTCATCTTCTCCAGTTTCTTGATATGCTCCTCAAGTTCCTGGTTCTGCTTGGCAAGCCGCGCAATTCTTTTTACAAGCTCTTCATTATTAGTTACTGTCATAATACAGTTGATTGATCAGTAAATATAATAATTTTATATTTGAATAATTCATTGGACATTATGCTTGAGAAAACCAGGGGAATAATACTTCATCAGATAAAATACACCGACTCCGGTATTGTTGCCTTGTTGTATACAAGGAAATTCGGAAGGCAATCCTTTCTTATCAAAGGGATGAGAAACAGAAAAGCCGGAAAGCATAATATTCTGTTTCAACCTATGTTCATCCTTGATCTGGAGATGTACTATAAGGCATCTCGGGAAATGCAGGTCCTGAAAGAATTTTCAGTTTCATTTACACCTTATGATATTCATTCTAATATTAAAAAGAGCTGTGTTGCAATTTTCCTTGGGGAATTTCTAACTTCCGTTCTTAAGGAAGAAAGCCCTCATGAGGAGATGTTCGACTACATTGAAGAATCGATCATCTACTTCGACAAGTGCAAAGAAGGTTTTGCAAATTTCCACATAGCATTTCTTGCCGGACTAAGCAGTTTTCTGGGTTTTGAACCAGGTCCCCGGTATAATGTCAGTGATTCATTTTTTGATATGACGAATGGTATATTTGTTCCAATACCTCCCATTCATGGTAATTATGCAAATGAAGAAATTTCAAATATTCTTGCAGACTTTTTTGTGGCATCATATGACACAATAATCAACATATCCCTTACCGGAATCCTGAGAAATGAAGTCCTGAATACGCTGGTCAGATACTATTCGCTTCACCTGCCGGGACTGAAAAAAATAAAATCACTTGAAGTGCTGAAAGAGGTTTTCAGCTAAAAGCTTAAGTCATTACCCTGAAGTTTTTTATATATCTTTAGACGTCAAATTGATCATATAATGGCGATTATTCCATCTATAATTACCTGGTTGAATGCGAAACGCATAAATCAGATAGACCTGTTTAAGAAATACCCTTTTGAAACACAGCAGGAGGCATTATACCAGCTTCTTGCAAAAGCGGCATCAACTGAATGGGGGAAAAAATTTAATTACTCATCTATCACATCGATCAGGGAGTATCAATCCAGGTTTCCTGTTCAGACATATGAGGACATTATCCCTTTTGTTGAAAGACTTCGTAAAGGAGAGACCAATCTCTTATGGCCGGGGGAAATCAAGTGGTTTGCAAAATCATCAGGGACCACCTCCACAAAAAGCAAGTTCATCCCAATGAGCCGCGAAGCACTTGAAGACTGTCATTACAGAGCTGGGAAAGATATTCTTATCATCTATACCATGCAGAAACCAGAGACCCGGATTTACTCCGGGAAAAGTCTTACCCTGGGAGGAAGTCATAGAATGAATCAATTCAGTAATGATTCTTTATACGGAGATTTGTCGGCAATACTTATTGAAAATGCTCCGTTCTGGGTTGAAATAATCAGAACTCCCAGTCAGAAGATTGCCCTTCTGGAAGATTTCGAAGAGAAGCTTGAACTGATTACAAGAACAACTATCAATGAAAATGTCACCAATATTTCAGGTGTCCCTTCATGGTACCTCGTTTTAATAAAACAAATACTAGCCTATACCGGAAAATCAAATCTGCTCGATGTCTGGCCAAATCTTGAAGTCTTTTTCCACGGAGGGATAAGCTTTACTCCCTATCGCGAGCAGTATAAAAAACTTATTGCCGGCGACCAAATGAATTATATGGAGACATATAACGCTTCAGAAGGATTCTTCGGAATCCAGGATGATCCTTTAAGGAGCGATATGCTTCTGATGCTCGATTATGGAATTTTTTATGAATTTATCCCGGCTGACAAAATAAACTCTGACTCTCCTCCTGTTTATACAATTGGTGAAGTTGAAAAAGAGAAAAATTATGTAATAATCATCTCAACCAATGGCGGCCTTTGGAGATACATGATGGGCGACACAATCGTTTTTACCTGCCTTGATCCTCACAGATTCAGAATTTCGGGACGTACTAAGCATTTTATTAATGTCTTTGGTGAAGAGGTGATAATTGACAATGCCGATAAGGCTATGGAATCAGCCTGTAATGCAACAGGTGCAGTAATTGCTGAATATACTGCCGGTCCTGTGTTCATGAATACATCTTCAAGAGGATCTCACGAATGGATAATTGAATTCGAAATAAAACCTTCAGATTTTAATTTGTTTATTGATACCCTCGACAGTACACTTCAGTCGGTTAATTCAGATTATGAAGCAAAACGCTATAAAGATCTTAATCTCGTTAAACCGGTTGCCAGGTCAGTTCCCAAAGGAACATTTAATAAATGGCTCAAGACCAAAAATAAATTTGGCGGACAGAATAAAGTTCCACGCCTTTCAAACACACGTGAATATATTGAAGATCTATATATTATAGCAGATATAAGAAGTGGCTAGAGTGCCTAGAGTACTTAAAGTTTTGCTTTATTCTACAGAAATTTAAGATATTGTATTGATTTTATAACTTTAGGCACTCCAAACTTTAGGCACTCCAAACTTTAATTCACTTTAGGCACTTATTTACCTAAACCTGTCAAAACTGAATCAATTTTTAGTAGTTTTATAACCAGTTTAATATAATAATCGGACCTATGCATATAGCTATTGCAGGAAATATCGGATCGGGCAAAACAACCCTGGCAGGACTGCTTGCCAAACAGTATGGGTGGGTGGCTCATTATGAAGATGTTGACGACAACCCTTATCTTAATGATTTTTATGAAGATATGCAGCGCTGGTCGTTTAACCTGCAGATCTATTTTCTAAATTCCCGCTTCAGTCAGATACTGGAAATAAAAAAATCGGATAAAACCATTATTCAGGACAGAACCATTTATGAAGATGCTTACATTTTTGCACCTAACCTTCATTCAATGGGTTTGATGTCGACTCGCGACTTTGAGAATTATTCAACGCTTTTTAAGATGATGACCTCACTGGTCCAGCCACCTGACCTTCTTCTTTACCTCAGAGCTTCTGTCCCAACCCTTGTGAACCAGATCCAGAAACGCGGCCGGGAATATGAAAGCTCAATACGCATAGATTACCTGAAAAGACTTAATGAACGGTACGAAGCATGGATGCAATCTTATAACCTTGGTAAAGTTCTGATCATTGAGGCTGATCACTATAACTTTCCGAATAACAATGATCACCTCAGCGAGGTAATTGATAAAATCAACGCCGAATTACACGGACTTTTTTAATATCCGGAGAAGTCCTTTTCGAACCTCTCCGGAATATTTAATTGATAACAACTATTTTGTTTCTGCTTTTGGTGCCGGAGTTAATGCCACCCGCACATAACTTTCAGTGTTTAAATATTTATTGGCAATAGCTTTTATCTCAGCTGCTGAAAAAGAATTAATAAAAGTTTTATATTCTTCAAGAGAAAGAAGTTTGTCGTCGAATAAGAAATGGTTTTGAAGTGAGGTTAGCCAGAAACTGTTCTCCTTGAGTTGCGTTTCCCGCTGACGGATTAAGGTCTCCTTCACTTTATTCAAATCAACCTCAGTCGGACCATCTTTTTTGATTTTCACCATTTCATCCAGAACTGTCTGAGTTAGTTTTTTAATACTATCCGGATTACAGCCCCACATCGATTGGATAGTGTACTTTGGCTTCGGAAGTTTTGAAGCACTGCCGTTAACGCTTACTCCATAGACTCCGCCCTGGTCTTCACGCATCGATTCCCTGCATTTTATTGCAAGTATATTCATCAGCATTGAGAATCCCTGGCGGTCTTTATCATTCCATTTGAAATCACCTTCCCAGACCATTGCTACTGAACTCTGGGGTTCAGAGTTTTTTGGAACATCAACTACTAATAACCCTTTTGGGAAACCCGGAGTTACATCCTTCCATATCTCTTTTCTCTTTATCGAAGGAAGGCCGCCAATATATTTTTCAAGAAGCGGAATTACCTCGTCAATTTTGAAATTACCAACCATCATATAAGTAAAATCACTGGCATCAGCAAAACGATCTTTAAAGATGCTTATCAATCTGTCTAAATTAACCTGATTAATCTGTGCCTCCGAAGGTATTGCGATAACCCTTGGGGAATTAAGTGAGATTATCTTTGATAGTGTATCCTGGAAAATTACCTGCGGATTTGTCCTCATGGGTTTTATCATGTTCCTGATACGTGAGATATAAGCATTGAAGGCGCTTTCGTCTTTGCGGGTCTTTGTAAAATAAAGATAATTGAGCTGAAGCATCGTTTCAAGGTCTTTCGGAGAGCAGTTTCCATTAACACCTTCCCTGAGATCACTTATGTAAGGATTAAGTTTCGCGGTATTTCCTGAAAGTTTTTTCTGTAATCCGATAAAATCGTAATCGCCAAGCCCGCTTTGTCCTATTACTGCAGTAGCAAGTGTTGCTGACATTATGTCTCCGTCAGGATAAAGCGATGTGCCGCCTGGACTATAAGCAGACAGAACAATTTCATCATTTTTGAAGTCAGTTGATTTTAAGATCATGTGAACACCGTTCCCAAAAATCAGTTCTGTAAACCCAGATTTTTTGTCGTCTGCTCTCTTTACTACTTTAGTACCTGCAGGTATTATAGCCAAAAGAGGAACATCTGAAACTTTATCAACATAAGCTTCAATTTTCTTTGTCTTTACAGCTTTGATAATATCTTTTACCTGTTCCTCTGTGGGAACTTTGACACCCTCCTTCTCCTGGGCAGTGATCAGTGCTGCCATATTATCATCGGTAACCCATTCCTTGCCAAGCTTATTGATCTCTTCCAGAGTTATCTCAGGAAGGTATCCTTTAACTATTTCAAATTCCTTCAGGATGCCAGGAATACATTCCTTGTCGAGATAGTTCCTGATAAATTCGTCGGCATAAGATCGTGATTCTGTCTTATCAGCCTCTTTTGCCATTTTTTCATAATTTGAAATCATATCTTTTTTTTCTCTCTCAAGTTCTGTTGCTGTAAAGCCAAACTGGCGGGCTCTTTCATTTTCTGTAAGAACAACCTCAAGGCTCTTTTCAATCTGATTCTCTTTAGCTCCTACAGATAAAGAATATACATCGAGTGACCTGCCAATAAAGGAACCGTAGTTGGAATAACCATATAAAAACGGCGACTCTGGTTTTTGTGCAATCTCCTGCAGGCGATTATTTAACATACCTGTATACAGAGTCCTCATCAGCTGATTCCGGTAATCGCCAAATGAGACATTATCAGATTTCGGATGTTTATAATACACCGATGCATTAATTCCCATTGCTTCCTTATCTGTCACCACACTTATCAGGGGTTCACTATTATCCGGAACCGGAAATTCAACCCTCACCGGCGGATTGTCGGCTTTCGGGACCCTTCCGAAATATTCCTTAACCTTTTCTTCTGCAAGCCCCGGATCAATGTCACCAACAACAACCACCGCCATCAGGTCGGGACGGTACCACGATTTGTAAAAAGCACGTAAGGTATCGTAGGGGAAGCTTTTTATCACATCAACTTTCCCGATAGGAAGCCTTTCTGCATACCGTGAGTCTTTTAAAAGAACAGGAATATATTTCTGCATCATGCGATCTTCGGCTCCGAGCCCTAACCTCCACTCTTCAACAATCACACCTCTCTCTTTATCGATCTCAACATCTTCCATGCTGACCTGATGTGCCCAGTCTTCCAGCACCTGGAACCCTCTGTTTATCCACAAAATGCTGTCAGTAGGAACTTTAAGCATATAAATTGTCTGGTCGAAACTTGTATAGGCATTTAGTTCTGCACCAAACTTAACACCCATCTCCTCAAGCATATTGATTATCTTATTGCTTGGGAAATTTTTGGTCCCGTTGAAACACATATGTTCAACAAAGTGAGCTAGCCCCTGCTGCCCGTTTGTTTCACAAACAGATCCGGCATTTACTGCAAGCCTTAACTCAACCCGTTTTTCAGGTTTTTTATTCACTTTGATATAATAAGTCATCCCATTATCCAGCTTACCGATTTTTATATTCGGGTCAGCAGGAATAGGCTTATTAAGATCCTGGATTTGAGCAGGACTGACTGTAAACGCAAATCCCCAGAAAACTAAAATAAAAAGAAGTTTAAAATTTTTCATTGTAATGATTTTAAAAACGATTTGAGATTTAACCTGAATTATTCAGAAGAAAGGTGGTTTTGTTCTTCATTTACAACTTAATTAGTTATATTTGAAGTGATTACAACAAAAACACCCCCATGTACAATGATAGACAAAAAAAATGAGATTTCCACAACAGAACTTAACCTTTTTCCGATACAAGGTAAAAATATTGATCTTAGTTTTAACGGTGACCGCATAAGCAGCGATGGTGGATTATTACTTCTTCGTGAGCTTGACAGTCAGCTAAACCTCTTATCCTCAATTAGTAAATGTATACGTGACGAAAGGGACCAGCGTTATGTAGATAATTCCGTGAAGGAACTATTGATACAACGAGTTTTTCAGATTGCAGCCGGCTACGAAGACTGCAACGATTGCAATGATACCAACAATGATACCTATGGGCAACAAGAGCTGGCATTATTTAATAACTACTCCAACGATCCTGCAAACTACGAAAATATTCTTAAGGCATTTACAATTAAAGATATTAAAAAGATAGCCACAAAGATGTTTTCAAAGGCCGATGTGGTTGATCTCATTTTCAAACCCGCACAATGATTACTTTAGAGGCGCGTCGCAACGTGCCTTTACTTCTTCCGACATTAAATGATTTATATCAATTATAGTTATGACGTTACCAAAGTATTAGGGCTAATTACTTTTACTCGCTGATTTTTATATCTTTGAATTGACTATTATAAGTGTCATATAAAATTCCAACCTCAGAACAAATAGCGATCTTATATAAACCGGATGGTAAATCTTCCAGGGTAAACTGACAATCTACTGAAATAGTATCCCCCACATTCAATGATGAAATACGATCAGGAAGTTTCAGGTTCTTTTTAACCTTTAAATAACCATCCTTTACAAAAGAAATCTGAAATACAACCGGTAATTCATTATGGTTTAAGTTAATCTGAAATGGATAAGGATTGAAGATCTGAAAATGAATAGTATTGATTTCATTTTTTCTGAATGTATATTGATCATCACTTAAGATTACACACTCCCGCTGAAGGGATTGAAAATCCTTAAATACTCTTACAAAAATAGAGTCGCCATCAGGAAATATATGTTTCGTGAGATTTTCTTTATAGTAATCTGTAAGATAATGCGGAACGTATAAAACCTCTTTACCGTGAATCTTCTCCTCAAAATCCCATAAGTCATATTGCGTTTTACGATATGCTAAATTATTCAGTGAATGTGCAAACTTCCCTGTATAAAATGTGTATTCCGAGGGATTCTGATAAGAGTTGGTAAAAATAACGGGGCGATTGCCCGCCAGACTACTTATCTCATCTGCCCACTTTTTTGTATTATGATATTCATTTTTAAGATATGAGACAGGTAAGAAATCAATTATAAAAGCTATTCTTACAAATAATAAAAGTGGGAAAAGAAAAATTGTGACCCATTTTATATAACTTCCAATCCTCGACTTATAATCCAGATTGTTAAACAAAATAATGATCATAGGAATGCTGATCAGAGCAGTCCATTGCGGTTCTATATGATAACGAAAGCTCGCAATAAAAAAGAATGTTATAAAACCTACAATTATAAAATTTAATGCACTTTCAAATTTATTCTTTGAGCTCCGTTTAATTATTAACCAGATACAAATTGGTAAAATTAACGGATTATGAATAAACATCAGATTAAGGAAGTATTCCGGAACATGACCAGGATCAAAACCTGAAACTCTTCCAATTAAATGGTAATTCAAGGAAGGAAAACCATTTGAATACTGCCAGTAAAGATGTGGCAAAAACAAAATTGCCGCAAGAATTGTGGCCATATAGAATTTAGGGCTCTTTAATAACTTCAGATTTGACAGAATGACCAGACTAATTAAAAGTCCACCATGATATTTACTGTACATCAGGGCAGCCATTGAAAACCCAAGGAACAGTGCGTTTTTCCAATTCTCATCGTTTAAAAGTCGCTTATAGGCAAGAAGAAAAACAACAGAAAATAATAACAGAGGTGAATCGGGGGTAGCAATGAACCCATAAATATTGAAAACTGGAAGAATGGCTACTAACATGATGAAAAGCAAGATGTTCTCCTTTTTCCGGCTTTGTTCTTTATCCGTCATTGACCATATAATCAGTAAAGCAGCTATCTGGCTTAAAACAACCATAAGCCGTACTCCCAACTCATTATGAAAAAACAAATACCCGGCCCTGATCATTAATGCGATCATGGGAGGATGATCAAAATATCCCCAGTCAGGATATTTTGAATACATCCAGTAATATGCTTCATCGTTGTTTAACGGTGTCAGAAAGGCCTGCAAAAAGTTCAGGATTCCCCATGTGACTAAAAAAAATAAGAGTGTTCTTGAAATGTGGTTTCTTGAATTTAAATTCATTTATTCAGGATTATCAAATGAATTAAATTTCGATACATTATCTTAAATAATTCTCTCCGTTTCCAGTTTAATTATATTATTTTTCTGTCAGAATAAGCTCAATTTTCTTCAGTTCCTCATCACTGAAATAAAGATTATTAAGGGTTTTCAGATTATCATCCAGTTGGCCGACACTACTTACGCCAATAAGTACAGATGTTATTCTTGGGTCTTTCAACAACCATGCTATCGCCATCTGGGCAAGAGACTGATTTCGGCTGGCAGCAATTTCATTAAGTCTCCTGGCTATTGAAATTCTCTGTTCAGTTACCTCTTCAATTCTTAAAAAGCCATGCGGATTATATGCCCGTGAACCCATGGGGATACCTTTCAGATACTTGTCGGTCAGCAATCCCTGTGCCAGTGGGGAGAAAGGAATGCACCCTATTCCGGTTTCTTCAAGCACATCAAGTAATCCATCTTCAACCCATCTTTCAAACATTGAATATTTGGGCTGATGAATAAGACAATTAACACCCATCTCTTTAAGAATCTTTGCAGCCTTTTTTGTAAGATCTGCAGAGTAGCTTGATATCCCGGCATATAACGCCTTCCCCTGATGGACTGCCTGAGCCAGCGCCCCCATCGTCTCTTCAAGAGGAGTACCGGGATCGGGACGATGAGAATAGAATATGTCAACATAATCCAGGTTCATTCGTTTAAGACTCTGGTCCAGACTGGCAAGAAGGTATTTTCTCGAACCCAGATTGCCATAGGGACCTGGCCACATCTCCCATCCGGCTTTGGTTGATATTACTAATTCATCACGTAAATAGCTGAAATCCTTTTTAAGGATTATTCCGAAGTTCTCCTCTGCTGAACCCGGAGGAGGACCATAATTATTTGCAAGGTCAAAATGAGTTATTCCAGCATCAAATGCTTTCCACAATATTTTCCGGAAATTTTCAAAAACGTCAACGGAACCAAAATTATGCCATAAACCCAGTGAAATTTCAGGTAATATGATGCCGCTTTTCCCGCAGCGCCTGTAAGTCATCTTTTGATAACGGTTTTCTGAAGGATCGTAAGTCATAGTTTTTCAGTTTTGTTTAAAGTTATAAATCAATAAAAGTTAATCTTTAATCAGATTCAATAATTCTTTTAATATTCTCTTTGATTTCCTTGAATCTCGCCAATTCCATTCTGGCTCCAACAATTTCGATCACTTTGCCAGCCATTAAAGAACCAAGAAGTCCGCATTTTTCAAGATTTATTCCATTTGCATATCCGAAAAGAAAACCTGAAGCATAAAGATCTCCTGCACCAGTTGTATCTTTCAAGTTCACTTTGTCAGCACCAATCTTAATAATTTCCTCTCCTCTTTTAACCCAGGAGCCTTCACTCCCCACTTTAATAACAGTTACTTCACAAAACTGTGAAATAGAATTTAATGCCTCTTTCGGCCCCATACCGGTGAAAGATCTGGCCTCCTCTTCATTTGCAAAAACAATATCGATATGTTTTTCAACTATTTCTTTAAAGTCAGCTAGTTTAGAATCAACAACATTGTAACTCGCAAGATCAAGAGCAATTTTTATTTTTTTCTCTTTAGCTATCTGGCAGGCCATTTCAACCAGCGATTTATTGAAGATTAAGTAACCCTCAAGATAAAGAATATCGTATCCATTGAAATCTTCCGTATCAAGGTCGGAGGCCGCCAGTTCAACTGCTGCTCCAAGGTGAGTTGCAAAAGTTCTTTCAGAATCAGGAGAAATGAGAGCTACAGCAGTACCAGTGACTGAATCTCGTCTGGACAAAATAGTTTTAATACCCGCATTCTTCATATCATTTTCAAAAAAATCACCCAACTCATCTTTCCCGATTGACCCAATAAATCCTGTTTTTACACCAAGCATTGAAAGTCCATGTATTGTATTTGCTGCCGATCCTCCTGAGGTAAGGCTTCTGTTTAAGTTCACAGTCTCAGATTTTACCATTTCGGATTTTACATTATCAACCAACTGCATACTACCTTTTGGTAAATTGAACTTTCCCAGAATACTATCCTCATTTATAAATGTCATTATATCTACTAATGCATTCCCAATACCAAGGATATGTTTCATTTTAAAAATTTTTGTTAAAGATATTGCTTAATTCACTAAAAGCCCTTACTTTTGGCCTGCTAAAATACAGCATGTTCATTTGATATTATTCCTCAGTAGCTCAGTTGGTCAGAGCGGCGGACTGTTAATCCGTAGGTCGTAAGTTCGAGCCTTACCTGGGGAGCCGATCCAAACACATAAAGCCTTGATATACAATGATATCAAGGCATTTTTATTTATGGCTACTGAAACATTTCCCGGGTTTAATCTATTATGTTTTTATATCCCAAGTTCCCTGATAGTGTGAAATGAGGGAATTTGAGGTGTGCAATAACAAACCGGTTACAAAAGGAACACGAATTACGGTGATAAGTGAATAGAAGAAGGTCAGTTGCCCGGATTTAGTGCAACACTCTATTAATTAGGTTCAGAAAATATTCATCTATTGGATTTCTAAATTCTTTTTGATATATAGTAGAAATTCCTTATCAAAATTTTCAATATTTCCTTCCATTCCGAGAATTGATCTATGTTTAACCTCTCTCAGGAACCACTTATCCCAACCATTCCAAGTCTTTTCTTCTACTAATCCGTCTTGATAACCAACCCAAAGTGTTTCCCAGCTATCGTAAAAGATATGTTCGTAAGCAAAGTATCGGATTTTCTCTGTTTGTGACAAGCTGTCTGGATTCGTTAAAACTTTGGAAGTTATTTCAGCCAAGTCAGGATTTTCTATAATAAGTCTGTCTAATTAGAGGTCTGCCAACAAAATTATTGCTGGTAGCATATTTGATATCCAGTTTGAATGTTGAATCAAGCCGGATCAATTCTACTAAATCCGATTTATTAAAGTCCCCTTTTTCATTTGGCGGTCTTGTAACGCAACCATTTAATAGTACAACACAAAAAATCGTAACGGTCCAAAATAGTGTATTTAAATTTTTGCAGTTTAGCATTTGATAGTATTTATTTCAATCATTTTATAAGTTCCTTAAAATGGCAGGCAACGTAAAAATATCCGCAGTCTATGCCTCTTTTTCTTCTGAGGCTCATTATATTGCGGATGTTGAATGTTGTAGGCAGGCATTTATCAACATTCGAAAAAAAGTAAAATTATTACTGCTGTTTCCAATTATTATTTGCCCTATTAATATCAGGATAAACTTTATCCGGATCAATTACAATACTTTGAATTGGTTCTGTTGTTTTGGTTTTAAAAACATACTTGTTATTATATTCCCAAACCTCCACAGGAAATTTAAAAACTTCCTTTTTACCACTTGCAGTTGTAACTTCTATTGCCATAGGCATGGCAGCCTTTTCTAAATTTACAATGGTAATATTTGCCCCTTTAGATGGATCATTATTTATATAATCCATGCCTGTAATCGCCTGATCCAGTTTGTAATTTTCTATAAACATTCCCTTCCAAAACCAGGTAAGGTCTTCCCCCGTAGAATTGTTTATACTACGGAAAAAATCCCATGGTGTGGGATGCTTGAAAGCCCATTCGTGAATGTATTTTTTAAATGAATAATCAAAACGCTCTGCACCAATTATCTGGTCTCTTAATAAGCGCAAAACGTATGCAGTCTTCAGGTATTGAGTAGTGTATAACGAATTACTTTGCATAGCATCAGGACGTGTGAGAACAGGCACTAAACCGTCTGTAAAATATTGTTCTAATGGAAGTTCTTTAGCAAAATAACCATTAAATTCACCATTATTGAATGATGCTTCTGCCATATTATCAATAAAGACATTTAATCCTTCATCCATCCACGCATATTTGCGTTCATTACTTCCGACAATCATTGGAAACCAGGTATGACTCAATTCATGTTTTACCACCCTCCAAAATTCATTTCCTGTATCCTTTTCTGAACAAAACACAATACCGGGATATTCCATTCCATCTACATTAGAAGCCACGTTTACCGCACATGGATAAGGATACTCATACCATATTTTTGAAAAATATTCAATGGAGAATTTGATATATTCACTCGATCTTTCCCAACTCCCAGGTTGCTTCGACTCCACGGGATAAAGAGAAATACCCAACGCTTTCTTACCACCTGGAAGGTTTATACGAATTCCCTCCCATACAAAAGATTTTGAGGCAGCCCATGCAAAATCCCTTGAGTTATTAATCTTAAATTTCCAGGTACAGGTTGGCTTAGATGGTCTTGATAAAACATCGGTTACTTCTGCAGCAGTCCTTATAAATACTTTTTGTTCACTGTTTTTAGCTTCTTCCCATCGTTTTAATTGAATGGATGTCATAACATCTTGCGGATTTAATAATTCTCCTGAAGCTTCAACTATGTATGCAGAAGGCAAAGTCAGGTTTACCAGAAAGTCACCATATTCCAGATAGAATTCCCCGTTTCCGAGGTAAGATAAGGTATTCCAGCCCTCTACATCATCCAGTACGCAAAGGCGGGGGTACCATTGTGCTATCGAATAAATTGCACCATTCTTTGTTGGCAGAATATCAGTTCTGTTAACACTAAAATTACTATAAAAATGTTCAGGTATTGTATAGCTGTATTTAATTTTAAAAGTGATTTTTTGCCCTGATGGTAAAGGCTCAGGTAAAAATATTTGCATTTGGGTATCATTAATCAAATAAGAGACGTCAGCATTTTTTGTCTGCTTAGCATCATCATTTATAATTTCCACAAAATGTATTTCATATCCTCCAGTAAATTTATTATGTGTTTTAATTTCATTGCTATCAATAGTAAGTTGCGAATCCAGTGCTTTTGAATGTTTCCTGAACGCATTTTGATCTAATTGCAGCCATAGATATGGTAATGTCTGAGGACTGTTATTGGTATAAGAAATTGTCTCGGTACCATGGATTAAATTTTGCTTATCATCAAGAGAAGCATCAATAGTATAATCTGCACGATTCTGCCAATAAGCCTCCCCTGGTTCCCCTGTCGCTGCCCGATAAGGATTACCAGCAGGAATAATTGGGTTTGCCGGAAAAAGATTCCCTGGATCGTACGTGGATTCTATTTGGTTTTGACTTTGACTTTTTAACGAAATAGATATAGTTAGTCCGAAAAGTAACAGTAAGAAATATATCATAAACTTTATTTTGTAATTATAAATCCGAAAATATTTGCCTATTATCCAAACGCTGATACTTATACTTATTTAATTCTATTGCCATAAAAACAAAGTATAACCGGAAAATAATTATGTACAATTTTAGGTGAATACAAATTTACAAATTGATTAAGCGGAAAACAATTATATTTCAACTATTTAACCAGGACCAAATACATTAATTAATAGACAATATATCATTTGCATTACAAACGGCCCCAAATACTCTCAATCAAATTCAGTCTGTCGCGAACTGTCGCGAAGGGCCGAGCGTTAATAAACAGCCTGGCAGGCTGTTTTAGCAAGGAGCCCGACTGCAGGGGAGGAAGAGAGCAACCCGAACACCTTCCATTTAGAAAACTAATTAAAGCTCATCATCATTCCTCCGCCTCCATGGTTTCCAAACCGCGGGTTTACTACATTGTTATAGATTGAACCGAATGTGTAGGTGAACCCAAAGCTTGTCCAGTATTGAAACTGTGTGGCAAGTTCTTTCCTGCGCAGAAGAACCTCTTCGGTTGTTGCCCCGCCTTTTACCAGGCCAAGTTGATCGTGAATCAGAGAAGCTCCTCCTCCAATATTGACTGATAAACCTTTCGCGATCCTCAAATCCATAAAGCCGTAAATAGAAAGATTGTTTTTTGACCAGTCATGCATATAGTTGCTATACTCA
>Ga0315283_10000753_pt1 | contig 24432 bp, 25 predicted proteins | sample YL17G09_0_MG_FD_204541 | JGI IMG/M metagenome (GOLD analysis project Ga0315283, IMG submission 204541) | Sediment microbial communities from Yellowstone Lake, YNP, Wyoming, USA - YL17G09_0 | ecosystem: Environmental > Aquatic > Freshwater > Lake > Sediment | place: USA: Wyoming | collected...
CCGAGGGCGACGCGGTGGGGGCCGACGCCCGCCTGATCGAGGCCGCATCGCTCATGGTGGCAGAGGCCTCCCTGACCGGTGAGAGCGAGCCCGTCCTCAAGGACGTCTCCCCCCTGAGCGGGCCTGTGGGCCTGGGCGACCGGGTGAACATGGTGTTCAACGGAACGGCCGTCACGCGGGGGCGGGGCCGGGCGGTGGTCACCGCCACCGGTATGGACACCGAGACGGGACGGGTCGCCACGCTGCTCGGCCGCAGCGAGGAGGAGCGCACCCCGCTCCAGCAGGAGGTCGACCGGGTCGGACGCATGCTCGGCCGGGCGGTGATCGCCATCGCCGTGGTCGTCGTGACCGCCATTCTGCTGACCACGGACATCGAGGAGGGCTCTGACGTCGTGTCGGTCCTACTCGTCGGCGTCTCTCTCGCCGTCGCCGCCGTGCCCGAGGGGCTGCCCGCCATCCTGTCGGTGGTCCTCGCCCTCGGCGTCCAACGCATGGCCCGCCAGCGGGCGATCGTGAAGCGATTGTCGTCGGTGGAGACGCTTGGGTCGGCATCGGTGATCTGCACCGACAAGACCGGCACCCTCACCAGGAACGAGATGACCGTCGAGGCGGTGGTCACCGCCTCGGGCGAGGTGACCGTGACCGGATCGGGCTACCGGCCCGAGGGCGAACTGCAGGTCGACGGTCACCGCCTGGAGGACCCGGTGATGGTCGAGGAGGTCCGGGCCGTGCTGGTGGGCGGCAGCCTGACCAACGACGCCGCGCTCCACGAGGACGGTGGAGTATGGACCATACGAGGCGACCCCACCGAGGCGGCCTTCCTGGTGGCCGAGGCCAAGATCGGCCTCGGCGAGGACCGCCTGGAGCGCTTCGAGCGGGTGGGTGAGGTCCCGTTCACCTCCGAACGCAAGCTCATGAGCACGATCCAGGCCGACGCCACCCTCGACGGGAGCATCTCGGTGGTGACCAAGGGCGCCCCGGACGTCCTGCTGGCCCGCTGCACCCACGAGCGGGGCCGGGGCGAGGTCCAACCACTCACCGACGCCCGCCGAGGCGAGGTCCTGGCCACTGTCGAGCGCCTCGCCGACCGGGCGCTGCGCACCCTGGCCGTGGCCTACCGGCCGTTGGCGGACGATCAGCAGCGCGACGGCGACGACGCCCTGGAGCAGGAGCTCGTCTACCTCGGGATGGTGGGCATCATCGACCCGCCCCGTGAGGAGGCGAGGATGGCGATCGCCGAGGCGTCGGCTGCCGGCGTGAGGATCGTGATGATCACCGGTGATCACCCGCGCACGGCGGCTCGGATCGCCGTCGACCTCGGCATCGCCGGGACCGACCCCGAGGCCCGGGTCCTCACCGGCGACGACCTGGAGCAGCTCGACGACGACCGACTCCGGGACGCCGTGGCGGACGTGGCCGTGTACGCCCGGGTGGCGCCCGAACACAAGCTGCGGATCGTCGACGCCCTGCAGTCCGACGGGAACATCGTGGCGATGACCGGTGACGGCGTGAACGACGCCCCGGCACTGAAGGCGTCCGACATCGGCGTGGCGATGGGCCTCAGCGGCACGGACGTGACGAAGGAGGCGGCCGACATGATCCTGGCCGACGACAACATCGCCACGATCGTCGCCGCCGTACGCGAAGGGCGCGGCATCTTCGCCAACATCCGCACCTTCCTCCGCTTCCTCCTCTCGTCGAACATCGGCGAGGTGCTCGCCATGTTCTTCGGGGTGGTGCTGGCCGGGGCGCTCGGCCTCGAGGACACGGGCGAGGTGGTCGCCGTGCCGCTCCTGGCCACGCAGATCCTGTGGATCAACCTGCTGACCGACAGCGCCCCGGCACTGGCCCTGGGCCTCGACCCCCTGCCCGACGACGTCATGAGCCGTCCCCCTCGTCGGCTCACCGATCGGGTCATCGACGGGGAGATGTGGTTCGGCATCGCGTGGGTCGGAACGGTGATGGCCGTGGCCACGCTGGCGGCGCTCGACCTGCACCTCGACGGGGGCCTGCTCGGCGGATCCGGTGACATCGTCGAGGCCCGCACCATGGCCTTCACGACGCTGGTCCTGGCTCAGCTGTTCAACTGCTTCAACGCCCGCTCGGACCGGGCCAGCGCCCTCCCCCGCCTGTTCACCAACCGCGTGCTGTGGGGGGCCATCGCCCTCTCGGCCATGCTGCAGGTGGCGGTCGTGCACCTGCCGTTGCTCAACGACGCCTTCGACACCACCCCCCTGTCGCTCACCGACTGGCTCACCTGCATCGGGCTGGCCAGCGTCGTCCTGTGGGCCGACGAGGCCAAGAAGCTGGTGGAACGGCTGATCCGAGGCCCCGCCTGATTCAGGCCGTGGCGATGCCGAGGACGTGGCAGGGTGCAGGCATGACCGCACGAGGCGACTTCACCGACGAGGAGTGGTTCCGGGTGCGCTCGGCGCCATGGCAGGTGGCCATGGGCGTGATCGAGGTCGATCCGAGCGGGACCTTCGCGGCCGGCCGGGAACTGCGGGCCGTCGAGGACGAGTTCCGGCGGGCCCAGGAGGACGCCGCCGCAACCGACCTGGTCCGCCTCGTGGCCCGGGCCGTGGCCGACGAGGGCGATCCGGACACCGGCACCGCGCCGGCCGATGACGCCGACACCACGGCCGAGGCCCTGCCCGATCGGGTGCTGGAGGCCATGGGGACATTGGGCGAACTGCTCGAGGCGAAGGTCGAGGCGGCGGACGCGGCGGCGTACCGGGCCTGGCTGGTCGGCGTCGCCTCGATCGCGGCCGCCGCGGCGAAGGAGGGGGTGGCCGGGCTCACGGGCCCGACCGTCAGCGCCGCCGAGCAGGCCTACCTCGATCGCCTCCGGGACGTGCTCGCCCCGCCCGGGGCGTGGGCCCCGAGCTCGGCCTGAGCGGCTAGACCACGCTGCGCATCACACCACTATCGGCTCGTCGGGAGCGGGCACGCCGACCACGGCCATGGCCCGGCCCAAGCCCAGGAACATGCCGCAGCAGATGACCAGGTCGGCGATCTCGTCGTCGGCGTAGGCGGTGCGCATCCGGTCGAAGAACTCGTCGTCCATGGTCAGGTGGTCGAGGGCGAAGCGCTGGGCGAACTCGGCGGCCAGGCGCTCCCGGTCGGTCAGCGCCTCGCTCGTCCGCCAGTCCGCCACCTCGGCGTAGAAGCCGTCGTCGATGTGGGCCTCCGGGCCCTTCTCGGCCCGGGTGTCCTGGCACACGACGCAGTGGTTGATCAGGGCGATGGTCCACCGAGCGGCTTCCCGCTCGCGGAGCCCCAGCCGGGTGTTGGCGTACACGGCCTCCGAGAGCTTCCCCATGCCGACCGCCATCTCCGGCCGCTGCAGAGCCCAGTCGATGTGGGGGCCGAAGCCGGCCTCGGGGAAGGAGATGCGCGCCATGGCCTCAGGCTAGGGGCACGGCCGGGCCCGTGTCGTCAGCGGCCGACCCTCAGAGGATCTCGGCGGCGTCGGACACCAGCTCGACGCCCTGCACGGCGACGATGACGAGCAGCCCGATCCGCACCGTCCAGGTGGGCAACGGATGCGTGACCCCCGCGGCCAGCGCCGGCCACTGGCGCCCGAGCAGGATGAGCACGCCCCCGACCATCGCTATGGCAAGGGCGAGGATGCCGAAGAACCCGATGGCGACGAAGAGCACGATGGCGGCCACCCGGGCCTTGCGGTGCGCCCCCGGGCGGGCGATCAGCCCTTCGACCATGGCGGCCATGCACCACCCGTAGGCGGCGGGGAGGGCGACGAACAGCAGGACGGCCAGCCACAAGGGGTCGAGCAGGTTGAAGTCGACTCCGTCCGGCTTGATCACCGCCGCGCCACCGACCACGCCGAAGAAGATGGCCGACTGCAGGGGCCGGTGACCGTCGGGCAACCAGCGCCGGACCAGGAGATAGGCGAAGGCGAGCACGGTGCCGAGCAGGGTGGTGATCAGGAAGAGGAAGATCGACGCGCTACTGACCTGACCGATCGTGAAGTCGTCATCGGACTGGATGCCGACGACGGCGTCGGACGACAGGAGGCGCAGGAGGAACATGGCCAGGCGGCCGCCGAGGCCTCCGACGAGGAACCCTGCCGACATGCCGGCCAGTGCCGCCGCCCCGAACCGGTCGAGCAGGTCCAGGCCCGCCTCGCGTCCCCTCGGCGGATCGGCGTTCCCTGTCATCGGCTCGGTCTCGACTGTCTGCGTCATGGGTCACCTCGTGTGATCGGCCTCGTTGTCCCCCACGGCGCCATCAAACGCAAGGGTGCCTGCCCACCCCCGGCATGGGGACGCCATCCAAGCCCCAGCTCAACCGGGGTGGATCTCCTTGAGCAGCGCCCGGGTGCGGGCGAACTCGTCGCCGTCGAGTCCGATCTCCACCGCGGCGAAGTCGGTGGCCCCGGCCTCGGCGTAGCGGGCCAGGCCCTCACGGACCTCGTCTTCACCGCCGATGATGGCCACGTCACCGGCCCGGGCCGCGCCCTCCCGGTCGAGCATGGCCCGGTAGCTGGGCAGCGTGTCGTAGCCCACCAGGATCTCGGAGATGAAGGACCGGACCTCGTCGGGGCGGTCGGTGACCGACACCGGGACGCTGGCCACCACACGGGGCGCCGGGCGGCCCGCCTCGTCGGCGGCCTCGGTGATGGTCGGCACGATGTGGTCGGCCACGGTGGTCGGGCCGACCAGCCAGAGAACCGTGCCGTCGGCCCGCTTGCCGGTGAGGCGGAGGAACTGGGGCCCCAGGGCGGCAACCAGGACGGGCGGCGCCTCGGCGGGCGGGGTCGGCAGGTCGCCCGTGTAGGACCAGATCTCCCCCACGACATCGACCTGACGGTCCGTCATCAGGGGTTGGAGGACGTCGAGGTACTCCCGCAGGTGGCGCACCGGGCGGGCGAAGGCGATGTGGTACCGGTCCTCCACCGACGGCTTGTGGGCCAGCCCTATGCCGAGGGCCAGCCGGTTGCCGATGGCGGCCTGAACGGTGAGGGCCTGCCCGGCCAACACGTGCGGGTGACGCCCCCAGGTCGGGATCACCGCGGTGGCGAACTCGATGCGGGTCGCGGCGGCGCCGACCACCGCGATCAGGGTCAGGGCGTCGGTGCCGCCGCTCTGGGGGATCCAATAGGTGGCGAACCCGTCGGCCTCGGCCTCCTCGGCGTGGTCGGCCACGTCCCCGACGGCGGCCCCCATGATCAGCAGTGAGCCGCCGTGGATCCCGATGCGCATGGCCGGGGACCGTAGTCCTCCGCCCGCCGGTAGGTTCGGCCTCGATGATCCGCTGCGCCGTGGCCCTCGGGGCCCTGGCCCTCGTCCTCGCCGGCTGCGGGGAGGACGAGGAGGCCGCGGCCCCCACGACGACCGCGGTCACGGTCACGCTGGGCGATCCGCTGCCGATCGGGTCCACCTACGAGGACCCGTCGGGCAACGTCACCCTGACCGTGCACGGCGTCCGCCTGACCGGCGGGCTCCTCCTGGCCGACGCCGAAGCCTGCGCCAGCGCCACCGGCCTGCCCGGCATCCCCATCCAGGCGACGGCGTGGCAACTCCGGCTCCGGGGCCGCCAACAGACCATTCCCCGGATCACCGTGGACGAGCCGTCCCAGGCGGCCCGGCCGCCGTGGCCCGACAGTGTGGCGTTGGGGCCCGGCGAGTGCTTCGAGGCCAAGGTCGCCTTCCGGCTGCCGGAAGGGGGTCGGGCCACCGAGATCGTGTTCACCCAGCTCGGCGTGCCCGTGGCCTGGACCATCCGGAGCTGAACGGGCTCAGACGGCCGAGGCCTCCCGGCTGAGCAGGCGCCAACGGGCGGCCCGGGCGTCCCAGTCGTAGACCACCGTCGTGCCCGCGATCACGTCGTGCAGGGCCCGGCGCTCACGACCGATCACGATGCCGACGAAGCCGAGGCCGAGTACGACGAAGCTGAGCGGGAAGGCCATCGCCCGGACGATGGCCCGACGCACCGTCAACTCCCCGCCGTCGCGCTGCACGACCCGGAGGCCGAGCACGGCCATGCCCGGCGTCTTCGCCGCCAGTGCCCAGCTCCCGCCGAAGTACACGAAGGTCCAGACCCCCAGGCCGATCAGCCAGACCAGGGAGTCGCTGGCCGGCAACACGAGGTCGGAGCGAGTGAGCAACTGCCAGACGAAGGCGATCAGGCTGAGCATGAGCCCATAGGTGGTCACCACGACAAAGGCATCGACGGCGTACGCGGCCAGGCGGGTGATCGGCCCGGCGTAGTTGCCGGCCAGGGAGCCCTCGGGTGGTTCGGCTCTCACGCCGAGCGCTCCGACGGCACCGGGAGGGTCGGGGCCGCGTCGGTCACCTCGGCCACCGAGCGCGCCAACAGGACGGGGGCGAGGGGCCGGGGGCGACCGTGGTGCAGGACCCGGTCGACGATGCGGGTGGCCACCGTGTCGAGGGAGACCCCGAGGCTGCGGACGAAGTCCAGGACCTGGGTCACCATCCCGCCGGTGGACTGCACGATCAGCGTGCCCACCTCGGTGCGGCGCACGATGCCGTCCACGTCGACCCGGCTGATGATGTCGTCGATGTCGACCCGGCCGACGATGGCGTCCACGTCGACCCGGCGGACGATCTCGTCCACGTCGACCTGGCCGATGATCCCGTCCACGTCCAGCACCGCCACGACGTTGTCCACGACCCGGCCGATGACGGCCTCCATCTCCTCACCCGTGGCCTGCCGGTGGCGACGACCCCGCTCGGCCGCGGGCTCGAGCCGGTCGGCGAGGGAGCCGGCGGCACCGCCCACAGGGCTCTGGTCGAGCACCTTGAGGGCGACATCGGTGCCGGCCCGGCCCAGGCCGATCGCGGCCCGTACTCCGGCCCGCCCGAGGGCCAGTCCGTAGCCGAGGCCGGCGTCACGGGTGGCCCGCACGGCCCGACGGACCGGCTCGGCGTCGACGACGTCGGGGTCCGGGTCGGCGGGCCCGATCGACGGCGGCTCGGAGTTGGGGGGCAGGTCGGTCATGGCGGGTCCAGGGGACGGTACCCCGCGCCATCCGCGCCATGATGGGTCCGTGACCGTCATCGTGATCACCGACGAGGCCCGCAGCACCCCCGCCGAGGCCATCGAGGGATCCGTGCTGATCGACCCGGCCGACCTCCCCGCCGCCATCGGTTGGACCCTCAAGCCCGAGGGTCTCTGCCGGGCCGACGTGTGCGTTCCCGTGCGGGACCCTGACGCCCTGTTCTCCGGGGACCGCCTCGACCTCGGCCGCGTCGCCGTTGCGCTCGACCGGCCGTTGCTCATCGACGAGGGGGTGGCCGTCCTGGGCGAGCCCCGTGTCACCCGACGACTGGCCACCGACGGCCTCCAGGCCCCGGCCTTCAACCTCCCGGACCTGGCCGGCGAGCGTCATTCCCTCGAGGAGTGGCGCGGGCGCAAGAAGTTGCTGGTCGCCTTCGCCAGCTGGTGAGGCTGCCGCTACGACCTGCCCGGGTGGCAGGAACTCAACGACGAACTCGCCGACGCCGGTTTCACGGTCATCGCGGTCGCCCTCGACGAGTCCGCCGACCTCATCGAGCCCTTCGTCGAGGGCATCACCTACCCCGTGCTGCTCGACCGGGAGCACACCCTGAGTGAGACCTACGCCATCACCAACGTGCCCACGGTGGTCTGGATCGACGAGGACGACCGCATCGTCCGACCCAACTCGCCGACGCCGAGCAACGACATGTTCATCGAGTTCTCCGGCATCTCCAGCGAGCCATCGAAGGCCGCCATCCGCCGCTGGGTGCTCGACGGCGAGGTGGAACTCAGTCCCGACGAGGCCCGGGCCGCGGTCGACGACCTGAGCCCGGAGTTGGAGGAGGCCCGGCTGCGCTTCCGCATCGGCGCCCACCTGGCCCGGGAGGGCGACGACGAGGGGGCGAGACGCCAACTGCTGGCGGCCACCGAGTTGGCCCCCGAGGACCTGACCATCTGGCGGGCCGCCCTGCCCCTCATGGGTGACGACCCCTTCGGCCAGACCTTCTTCGCCAAGTGGGAGGCCTGGAAAGCCGAAGGGGCCTACTTCAACGGCCTGCCCCCGCTACGGGACTGATCCCCGCGGCCCCTCACCGCGGCGCAGCGGGGCGGAGCAGCACCGACGATCCGCAGCTTCGGCGGAGCCGGCGCCGCTGAACGAAGTGGGGCCACGCAAGGGTCACGGCTGGACGTCAACGTCGAGGTGCTTGATGCCGTGGATGAAGTTGGAGAGCAGGCGGTCGGGCTCGCTCACGGCGGCGATGTTCGGGACCCGGGTGAGCAGCTCGCGGAACATGACCGTGATCTCCCGGCGGGCCAGGTGGGCGCCGAGGCAGAAGTGGGGACCGGGGCCACCGAAGCCGACGTGGGGATTGGGGTCCCGGGCCAGGTCGAAGGTGAACGGGTCGTCGAACACGGCCTCGTCCCGGTTGGCCGAGTTGTAGAAGAGGACGACCTTGTCGCCCTCTTTGAACTCCTGGCCGCCCAGGGTGGCACCGTCCCGGGTGACGGTGCGCCGGAAGTGAATGACAGGGGTGGCCCAGCGCACGATCTCCTCGACGCCGGTGGTGGCCAAGCCTTCGAAGTCCGTGGCCCAGGCCCGCTTCTGGTCCGGGTTCTCGGTGAGCAGGTGCATGCCGTGGGCGATGGCGTTTCGGGTGGTCTCGTTGCCGGCCACGACCAGGAGCACGAAGAAGGGCCCCAGCTCCTCGTCGGTCAGCATCTCGCCGTCGACGTCGGTGTTGACCAGGGTGGAGGTCAGGTCGTCGGTCGGGTGGGCCCGGCGCTCGACCCCCAGTTCCTGGACCAGCTGGGCCAGCTCGGCCCCGGCGGTGAGCAGCTTGGGCACGACCTCGTTGATGTCGGCCACGTACTCGGGGTCCCCGGCGCCGAGGATGATGTTCGTGCGGTCGAACACGAACTCGTACTGGCTCTCGGGGATCCCCATCATGTCGCAGATGATCGCCAGGGGCAGGGCGGCGGCGACGTCGGTGACGAAGTCACAGCGACCCTTGTCGATCAGGCGGTCGACGATCTCGGCGGCCCGCCGCTCGACCGAGTCCTGGAGGTCGGCCAGGTGCCGGGGGGTGAAGCCCCGGGACACGATCCGGCGCAAGCGGGCGTGGCGGGGGTCGTCCATGTTGATCATGGAACCGAAGAAGTCGAGGAACGGCTCGGGCATGTCGCCGATGTTCGAGCCCTTCCCGGAGCAGAACAGCTCGGGCTGACGACTGGCGTCGAGCACGTCCCGGTGCCGGCTGAGGGCGTAGTAGCCCGGGCCGGCCGGGAAGGGGCCGTAGCCCCGCTCCTCGTGGAACGAGATGGGGCGCTCGCGGCGGAGCGTGGCGAAGGCGCCCTCCCGTTCCTCCTCGGGTAGGGCCCAGAACTCCTGGGCGGACAGGTCGATGTCGTCCACGGCGATCGAGGTCCGGGGCTCGAAGGTCAAGGCCATGGTGCCAACTCTGCCACGCCGCCGGTTGACCTACGGTGCCCGGCCATGGAGCTGGACCCGGATCGGCTGGCCAACGTCACCGCCATGACCCACCGTTACGTCGACGACGGTCGCTTCCCCAACGTGGTCACCGCCGTGATCCACCGGGGCGAGGAGGTGTACCGCGACGTCTACGGCTGGGCCGACGTGGCCGAGCAGCGCCCGGTCCGCGAGGACTCGATCTTCCGCATCTTCTCGATGACCAAGCCGATCGCCAGCTTGGCCCTCATGCAGTGCTACGAGCGAGGGGAGGTGCTGCTGGAGGACCCTGTCGGCCGCTACCTCCCGGAGCTGGCCGACCTGACCGTCTGGGCGGGTGAGGGGATCGACCCGGTGCCCGCCGAGCCACCCGTCACCGTCAAGCACCTGCTCACCCACACCGCCGGGTTCACCGCCGGCTTCCAGTTCGGCCAGCCCGTGGCCACGCTGTACCGGGACGCGGGCCTCGGCGACCTGCGGCCGCCGAGGTTCGACCTCGCCGGCTTCACGCAGGTCCTGGGGAGTCTGCCCCTGGTCGACCAGCCCGGGGCCGGCTTCCACTACGGCGTGTCCACCGATGTGGTCGGCCGCCTCGTCGAGGTACTCAGCGGCCAGGACCTCGACGCCTACCTGGACGAGCACGTCCTCGGCCCCCTGGGCATGGTCGACACGGGGTTCTGGGTGCCCGAGGACCAGATCGGCCGCCTCTGCTCGACCTACCTCAAGACACCGGACGACCCGATGTACCCGATGGACACGCCGGACCCGGCGCGCCACTGCCGGCGGCCGCAGTTCCTCTCCGGGGCGGGCGGGCTGGTGTCCACCCTCGGCGACTACGTCCGCTTCTGCCGGATGCTGCTGGGAGGCGGGGCGCTCGACGGGCAGCGGGTCCTGGGGGCCAAGACGCTGTCCTACATGGCCACCAACCACCTGCCCGGCGGGGTGACCCTGAACGAGCTCGGCATGGACACCTTCAGCGAGGTCGTCATGGAGGGCATGGGCTTCGGCCTCGGGGTCTCGGTCCTGGTCGACCCGGCCATCGCCGGCGCCATCGGATCGGCCGGTGAGTACGGCTGGGGCGGGGCGGCCAGCACCGTGTTCTGGGTCGACCCCGCCGAGGAGCTGGCGGTCGTCTTCCTCACCCAGCTCGTGCCCTCGGACGCCTACCCCAACCGCCGCCGCCTGCGGGCCACCGTCTACGGCGCCCTGGTCTGAGCCCGTTCTGGTGGCCGCCCCCTGTCGCGGAGAACACCGGGCTGCCACCAGATGGTGAACAATTGACAGTTGCTATGTCACTTTCTAGGTTGAGGGCATGCGCCGAGTCGCGGGGCTGCTCTTCGCCGCCGTCCTGCTGGTGGCCTGTGGCCACGACGGGGGAGACGACGTGAGCGAACCGGCCGAGGCCACGGACACGACGACGACCGTGACCGCCGACGACATCCCGGTCGCCTACACCCCCGAGGGCGGCTGGACGGGGGCCATGCCCCCGCCGGTCCTGGCCGAGTGCACCGAGCCCCTGGTCGACGGGGCACCCGACCTCGCCGGCCTCTGGGAGGTCGTCGAGGTCGAGGTCGAGGGCGAGGTGGTGGACGCGCATCCGGCGCTCGGGGCCGTCCAGCGGATCGAGCAGTGTGGCAACCGCCTGGTGGTGACCGCCAGCGGGGTCATCCACGACATGCGGGTCGACGGGACCGACGAGAATGGTGTCCACGACGTCGCCGAGTTCGACTACACCACCCCGATCAACGTGGTCGCCACCTACGAGGACGGCGTCCACATCCTGCGTCCGGTGGGCCTGCCCATCGAGATCACCCGACAACGGGACGGTGACCAACTCGTCTGGGGCTACATCCGCTTCACCGCCCACCTGGACCGCATCGGCGAGCCGACCGACCCCTACCCCGCCACCGAGGAGACCCCATGACCGACACCGACCGCCGAGTCGCCCTGATCGCCGACGCCGGCTTCTACGTAGGACCATCGCTGGCCCGCCTACTGGGCGACCGGGGCCACGACCTCGTCCTCGGCGACCCCGACCCCGCCCTGGTCGACGAACTGACGGCCGGCGGCACCGGCGTGGAGGTGGTGACCGGGGCCCGGGACCTCAGCCAGCCCGACGCCGCCGACCGGCTCGTGGCCGCCGGGCTCGAGCGCTTCGGGCGCATCGACTCGGCCACCGCCTTCTCGGGCCTGATCGTCATCGGCCGCTTCCTCGAGTCGTCCGTGGACGACCTGCACACCGTCGTCCAGGGCTGCCTGGAGGCGCCGTACCGGTTCCTGCGGGCGGTCGTTCCCGCCATGGTCGAACGCAGGGAGGGCCAGGTCCTGGTCATCACCAGCGCCTCAGGGGCCAAGCCCACGCCAGGGGCGCCCCTCTACTCCTCGGCCCGGGCCGGGGCGAACATGCTGGTGCGCAACGTGGCCGGTGAGGTGGCCCGCACGGGCGTCCAGGTCAACGCCGTGGGCACCAACTTCATGGACTTCCCCGAGTTCCTCCGGGCCAACCGGATCACCGACGACGAGAGCCGGGCCAAGGTCGAGGCCATGGTCCCGATGCGCCGCCTCGGGACCATGGACGAGTTCGCCCACTTCTGCGCGCCCTACGTGGACGGCACCAGTCGTTTCACCACCGGCCAGTTCACCGCCTACGCCGGCGGCTGGGCCTGAGGGAACCCACCCGGCCTTCCCAGCGTGGAAGGTCGGTGATCGACGACATCGACGTCCGCCGACGCGCGGGCGTGGCCGGGCTGCTCAGTGCCGCCCTGGCTCTGGCGCTCACCGAGTTGGCCGCCGGGCTGTCGAGCCAGATCCCCTCCCCCGTCGCTGCGGTCGGCGACGTCTTCATCGACGGGCTGCCCGGGTTCATGGTGCGGGCGGGCATCGACCGGCTGGGTACGTCGGACAAGCCCTTCCTGGTGACGATGATCCTGGTCATCTCCGGCCTGCTCGGGGCCAAAGTGGGCACGGCGTCGCTGCGCCGCCGCTGGATCGCCCCGGCCGCCTTCGGTGCCGTGGGGCTGTTCGGGGCCTGGGCCACAGCCCGGGACCCGCAGTCCAGCGCCTTCGTGTCCTTCGTGGCCACCGTCGGCCCGGCGATGATCGGCGCCGCGGTCCTGCTCAAGCTCATCGACCTGGCCGAGGCGACCCACCCGACCGGCGAGAAGGCCAGGGCCTCCTCGGCCATGGACAACGGCGACGACCGGCGCCGCTTCTTGATCGGTGCCGGGGTGACCGGGGGAGTCGCCCTCTTCGGGGCGGCCATCGGGCGGCGGCTGAAGACCCGGTTCTCGGTCGAGTCGGAGCGCTCGGCCCTGACCCTGCCCGATGTCGAGCCCGCCGCCAGCGTCAGCGACCTGGGGGCCGACGGGCTGACCCCCTACATCGTCGCCAACGAGGACTTCTACCGCATCGACACGGCGCTGACCGTCCCCCAGATCGCCCCCGACGACTGGTCCGTGCGCATCACCGGGATGGTCGACGACGAGATCGAGCTGACCTTCGCCGACCTCCTCGAGAGGACCCAGGTCGAGGAGATCGTGACCCTCTCCTGCGTGTCCAACGAGGTCGGCGGCGAGCTGGTGGGCAATGCCCGCTGGCAGGGCGTGCTGTTGGCCGACCTGTTGCGGGAAGCCGGGCCCCAGGACGGCGCCGAGCAGGTCGTCGGGGTGTCGGTGGACGGCTTCACCGCCGGGTTCCCGCTGGAAGTCGCCCTCGACGGACGGCCGGCCATGATCGCCATCGGCATGAACGGCGAGCCGCTGCCGGTGGTCCACGGCTTCCCGGCCCGCCTCGTCATCCCCGGGCTCTACGGCTACGTGTCGGCCACCAAGTGGCTGAGCGAGATCCGCCTGACCACCTGGGACGGCTTCGACGGCTACTGGATCCCCCGGGGCTGGTCCAAGGAGGGCCCGATCAAGACCGAGAGCCGCATCGACGTGCCTCGGGGCGGGGCCTCGCTGACCGCCGGACCCAACGCCATCGCCGGCGTGGCCTGGGCGCCGACCCGGGGCATCGACAAGGTCGAGGTCCAGGTCGACGAGGGCGACTGGCAGGAGGCCCGCCTCGGCGACGAGACCACCGACCTGAGCTGGCGCCAGTGGGTGATCGAGTGGGACGCCCCCGCCGGCGACCACCTCATCCGGGTCCGGGCCACCGACGGCGAGGGCGAGACCCAGACCGACGAGATCGCCCCGCCCGCGCCGTCCGGTGCCACCGGCTGGCACTCGCTGAGCGTCACCGTCGACTGAACCAGGCCCGAGGCAATACCTTGCGGAAACCGCAAGGTACTGCCTCCAGAGATGAGGACCCGTGGACGTTCACCTGACCGGATCGGCCTTGGTCGAGGCCGCCGACGCGGAGGTCCTGCAGTCGCCGACGGACCTGATCCGCCTGCTGGTGACCGACCGGGGTGACGTGCAGGTGGCCGAGATGGTCAGCACCGACCGGGTCGGACCACCGCTCCACACGCAGCGGTGGCACGAGGTCCAGTACGTCATCGACGGCGAGGTCGAGTTCTGGCTCGACGGTGCATGGCGACAGGTCGGCGCCGGCGCCGTCCAACTCCTCCCGGCCGGCACGCCCCACACCGTCCGGATCCCGTCGGGTGAGGCTCGGATCCTCCTGGTGACGATGGGCGCCCCCTTCGACGCCTTCATCCGCGAGATGGTCGCCCTCGACAACCGGCCGAATGCCACCGGTGAGCAGAAGGGCGCGGCCGCCACCCGCCACGGCGTCCGTTCGGTCTAGCTCGTCGAGCTGAACCACCGAGGCGACCAAGGGGGGCACCCCGTCAGGGCCATCGTTCGCCGCAGCCGGGGAGCTCGAACCGCCCCCCGAACGCCGCCAGCCTGACCACACGCCCCCGTGGTTGCCATCGGTTGGCCCAGCCCGAGGAGTCAGGCGGGCCGGAAAACCGGGAGTTTGAGGCCGTCGGTGAGGTCGCGATACGCCACGACGAGGTCCATGTCGATGGCGACGTCGCCGAGCTCGCAGTCGACGACCTCGCTGATCATCCTCGGGCCTTCCTCGAGGTCGACGATGGCGGCCACGTAGGGGACCCGGTCGCCGAAGGGCGGGAGGTCGTTCCGGCGGACGACGGAGTAGGTGTAGAGCGTCGCCCGCCCCGAGGCCTCGACCCAGGCGATGTCCTCGCTCCAGCACGTCTTGCAGAACGGCCGGGGGTAGTACTGCCAGAGGCCGCACGCACCGCAGCGCTGGATGACCAGACGCTCCTCGGCGGCGCCGTCCCAGAAGGGCTGGGTCTCGGGCTCGATCGTGGGGAGATCGAACCGGACGTCGCTCACCCCTTCAGCCGAGCTCGGTGCCGAGGATCGACACGAACGAGAGCATCTCGCCCGGGTAGCCGCCGAGGTTGTGGACCAGCCCGAGGCCGCGGTCCGCCGTCGTGATCCGACGCTCATCGGGGGCCTCGCCCCGCAGCTGCAGCCAGTTCTCGAAGTGCATGCGCAGGCCGGAGGCCCCAACCGGGTGGCCGAAGGACTTGAGGCCCCCGTCGGGGTTGACGGGCAGGTCGCCGCCGAGGTCGAAGGTGCCGGCCAGCACCTCCTTCCAGGCCATGCCCCGCTCGGCGAAGCCCAGATCCTCCATGAGGACCAGCTCGGTCGGCGTGAAGCAGTCGTGGACCTCGGCCATGGCCAGCTGCGAGCGAGGATCGGTGATCCCGGCCTGGGCGTAGGCGTCGGCCGCGGCGCGGGCCGCCTCGGGGAAGGTCGTGTAGTCGTAGGCCGGGTCGAGGTTGCCGGACTTGGTCCCCGCCACGAAGCCGAGGCCCTTCACGTACAGGGGCTTGTCGGTGTAGTTGCGGGCATCCTCGGCCCGGCAGACGATGGCGGCGGCGGACCCGTCGGCCACCCCGGCGCAGTCGAAGACCGAGAGCTGGCCGGCTACGGCGGGCATGGCGCAGATGGACTCGGCGCTGGTCTCCCGCCGGAACTGGGCCCGCTCGTTGCGGGCGCCGTTGTAGTGGTTCTTCTCGGCGATCTTGGCCACGACCATGCGCAGCTCGTCCTGGTCCACGCCGTAGCGCTTGGCGTAGGCGGGCAGGACCATGGAGAACATGGCCGCCGCCGTCAGCGTGCGCCCGGTGCCGTCGGTCGGGATCTTGGCCGCGCCGGACAGGCCCTGATAACCGCCGTCCTTCACCTTCTCCACGCCGATGGCCATGGCCACGTCATAGGCCCCGGCGGCCACGGCGTAACAGGCCTGGCGCAAAGCCTCGGAGCCGGTGGCGCAGAAGTTCTGGACCAGCGACACCGGCTTGTCGACCAGCTTCAGCGGGCCGGCGAGGTCCATGCCGCTGGTGCCCGACATGGCGGTGCCCAGCCAGTAGGCGTCGACGTCGTCGGGCGTGATCCCGGCCGACTCGTAGGCCTCGTTCGACGCCTCGATCAGCATGTCGTCGGTGCCCGTGTCCCAGCGCTCACCGAAGCGGGTGCAACCCATCCCGATGATGGCCACCTGGTCCTTGATGCCGTGCGAACCCATCAGTCGTCCCCCTTCGGAAGGAGCCGTGCCTTCCAGAAGTAGTTGTGAATGCCGTCGGTCGTGCCGAGGCGGCGGAAGGTCATCTCCACCTTGTCGCCGATGCGGACGGCGTCGGCGGTGGTGTCGGTCAGCTCACAGGGGAACCGGCCGCCACCGTCGAAGTCGAGGATGGCGAACACGATCGGCGGGCTGGGTGAATAGGCCAGCCGGTCGACCGTGAACGTGGCGATCGTCGCCTGCACGTCGGCCATGGGGGCCGGGTCCATGTCGTCCTGGTGCTGGTTGGTGAACGACACCCGGGCCGGGGGCAGGTGCAGGGCGCCGGACTCTCGGTCCTTGGAGCCCTCGAAGGCGAACTTCCAGCCCTTGGTCCGGTGGGCCACGGCGGTCGACGGGCGGCCGGGCTCGGGCCGGTTGGGCGGCTCCAACTCGATCTCGCCCCGCCAGGCCAGGAAGGTGGCGTAGGGCAGGTCGGCGGCCCCGGCGACCTGCTCGGCGACGGCGCGGACAGCGGCGCCGGACACCGCCTCGGTGGCCCGGAAGAGCAGGACATCAGCGCCATCGACCAGCGACACCAGGGCCAGGACCTCGCCGGGCTCGGCGGCCTCGACCATGGCGGCGACGAGCAGGCCGACGTGCGCGGTGGCGGTGTTGCCGACCGTGGCGCTCAGGTCGTCGACGACCTGGATGCCGCCGAGGGACTTGGCCATGCGCCCGGCGGCCCGGGCGTTCTGACTGTGGATGGCGACCTTGGCCACGGCGTCCGCCTCCAGCGAGGCGGCCTTGAGGGCGGCCTCCCAGGCCTGCCGACCGAGGTCCGGGTAGACGGACTCGCCGAAGCGATCCTCCCAGGACCGGGTGTGTCGGTCCGCCGGGCCCCGCCAGCGCTCGGTGAACTCGTCGGTGACCGAGGCCCCACCGAGGTACTCGGCGATCACGTCGCCCTCACCGACGAGGGCGGCCGAGGCACCGTCGCCCCCGGAGGTCTCCTCGGCGCTGGACGGGCGTCCGGAGCGGAGGTCGGCGCTGACGACCAGCGTGGTCCCGTTCGAGTCCAGGGCCGAGCGCAGGGCACCGACACCCGAGCGGACGGCGCCGCCGGCATCCATGGCCAGGGTGCCGGTGTCGAGGCGCAGGGCCGCGTGGACCGCCGTGGCGTTCGTCTTGTCGAGGTACGCCGGGGCCGAGGTGGCGAACCACAGGCGGTCCGGGGCGGCGTCGGGCGCACCCCGCAGCGCCAGCCGACCGGCCTCCACGGCCATGGTCGTGGTGTCCTCGTCGTAGGAGGCGACCGACCGGGTCCCCTTGCCGCCGCCCTTGCCCAAGACGCCCCGGATGTCGCCCCGTTGGAGCCGATGATGGGGGACGTAGCCCCCCACGCTCAAGAGTCCTCGCATTGGTCGGCAGAGTACCGGCCGCTGTGCCATTGGCTCTTCGCCGGACGGCTCATCGCGGTGCGGGCTGGGGCCCGAAGCCCGCCCGCGGAGTCTGCGCCGGTGGCGCATCCTCCCTACCCTCCCGAACATGCGACTGGGCGAGGTGGTCCCCGGGGCGGGGCCGGACAACGGCAAGCCTCTGGACGGCATCCGGGTGCTGGCGGCCGAGCAGATGCAGGCGCTGCCCTACGCCACCCAGTTGCTGGGCCGGCTCGGCGCCGAGGTGGTCAAGGTCGAGCATCCCGTCCACGGCGAGTCCGGCCGGGGGGCGGCGCCGGCCATGAAGGACCCCGAGGGGCGCACGGTGGGCGCCACCTTCCTGCGCAACAACCTGTCCAAGCACAGCGTCGGCCTCGACCTGAAGGCCCCGGCCGGCAAGCAGCTCTTCCTCGACCTGGTCCCTCACTTCGATGTCGTGGCCGAGAACTTCAAGGCCGGGACGATGGACCGCCTCGGCCTCGGCTACGAGGAGGTCCGGGCCGTGCACCCGGGCGTGATCTACGTGTCGGTCTCGGGCTTCGGCAACCGGGACGACAGCCCGTATCGGGAGTGGCCCGCCTACGCCTCGATCGTCGAGGCGATGTCCGGCATCTACGCCTGGGCCCAGCGGCCGGGCGAGCCACCCCGGCCCAACCCGGTCGGCGCCCTGGGCGACATCAGCAGCGCGTTGTTCGCCGTCATCGGGATCCTCGCCGCCCTCCGGCACCGGGACCGCACCGGCGTCGGCCAGTACGTCGACATCGCCATGCTCGACGCCGTCGTGGCCATGACCGACGTCGTGGTCAACCTGTGGTCCCTGGGCCAGCGCCCCGACGCCCCGCTGCCGATGATCCTCGACGCCTTCGCCACCAGAGACGGCTACCTGAACATGCAGGTCGTCCGGGAGCACCAGTTCGCCGCCCTCGTGACGCTGATCGGCCGCCCCGAGTGGGTCGACGACCCCCGCTTCGCCGAGCGCCTCGGTTGGGCCGAGCACCTCGAGAGCGACATCCGGCCGGCCATCGAGGCCTGGCTGGCCGACAAGACCCGGCTGGAGGCCACCGACCTGCTCAGCAAGGTGGGCATCGCCGCCGGGCCCGTCCACACCTCCCCGGAGATCATCGCCGACGAGCACGTGGCCAAGCGCCACATGATCGTGGAGATGGAGCGCACCGACGGCGTGGCCGACCCCGTCCTCATTCCCGGCAACCCGGTGAAGCTGTCGGCCGTGGCGGAAGGGCCCGAGACCCGGATCCCGTGGGTGGGCGAACACACCACCGAGGTGCTCCAGGCCGAGCTGGGCCTGTCCGGCGTCGAGCTGGACAAGCTGCGGGCCGACGGGGTCATCACCTGAGGGCCGTCCCCGTGCTCGTGGCCGGGCTGCTCGGGCTCACGGCCTGCGGAGGCGACGACGCTCCGGCGCCGCCCCCGACCACCCTCTCGGCCTCCTCCTCGAGCGTGGCCCCGCCCACGTCCGAGCCTCCGGCCTGCGCCGACCTGGCCGAGGACTACCTGGACACCTTCTTCGCCCTCGGCGCCGGCACCCCCGAGGACCCCGACGCCACGACGGTCCGCCTCCCCGTGGCCGAGCTGCTGGCCATCGACGAGCAGGCCCGTGACGCCGGCTGCCGCGACTTCACCGACGTCGCCTGCAGCGCCTACGCCGAGCTCGAGGCCCAAGGCCTGGAGGCCACCAACAGCGACCCGCCCCGGACCTGCTGACCGACCCGTTCCGGGACCTGCCACCCGTCACCCAACGGCAACTCCAGGACCCAGAACCAGCGCCCACCCGTTCCGGGACCTGCCACCCGTCACCCGACGGCAACTCCAGGACCCAGAACGACGTCAGTCGTTCAGGGTCTCGTGCTGGGAAACCCGAGGCCGCCAAGGAGACGTCGAGTCGGGCGGCAGGACGACGGGAGCCACCCACACACGGGCCGACCGACGAACTCGTGGCTTCGGCCGAGGACAGGCCGACGGGACAGCCGAGACTCGGCGCCGGCGCCACCCTCCGTACGTGCGTCGCTGGCGATGCGGTCGGGTCCACGGCGAGATCTGAGACCGCAAACACCGCCCGCCTGGTTAGCCGGAGGTGTCGAGCTCGTCGCCGAGGCCGACGCGATCGATCTCGCAGGTCGGGGCGGTGGCGCCGGGGTCCTCGGGGTCGAGGCCGGCCACCACCGCTCCCCAGGCTTCGTCCTCACCCGGCTCGAGGGTGGCCACGGGGACGCCCGGCGCGGGCGGCAGCAGGACGTCGTCGACCACCACGGCGACGTGGATCACGTAGGCCTGCGGCCTCGTCGCCAGGTTCTGCAGCCGGCCGAGGGCCCGAACCTGGTTGGCCACGACGTCGCAGCTGTCGACCTGTGTCGCGAAGTCGGCCGGGTCGGCCGGGCCGACCTCGGACACGTCAGCGGTCTCGAGCCCGGGAACGTCGTCCTCGATCGTGGCCTCGCCGTCCGGTAGGACCTTGACGGCCAGCCAGGCCGTTCCGGCCAGGACCACCGCTCCCAAGGCGATGAACAGGACGATCGCCGCGACCGGCCGGATCCACGTCGGCGTGTCGGCCACGGCCTCAGTGTGGCCCATCCCGGCCGCACGCGTTTCTGACGGGTCGTCAGATTCTCGGTAGCCTCCGGCCCCATGGATTTCGAGTTCTCCGAGGAACAGCAGGCCTTCGCCAAGCAGGTGGAGGCGTTCATCGATGAGCACGACGACATCGAGATCTTCGACGTGACCCGCGAGAACATGGCCCAGATCGTCGACACCCCCCGGCGCCGGGAGTTCATGGCCGAAGTCGGCGAGCAGGGCTGGCTGGGCATCACCTGGCCCAAGGAGTACGGCGGCTCCGAGGGCGAGGGCATCTACGAGTACCTGCTCAACGAGGCGCTGGCCGCCCGGGGCGGGCCCCAGATCGGCAAGGGCGTCGGCATCATCGGCAAGACCCTCATCCGCCACGGCAACGACAAGCTGAAGGCCGAGTTCCTCCCCAAGATCCTGCGCAACGAGGTCGAGTTCGCCGTCGGCTACTCCGAGCCCGACGCCGGCTCCGACGCCGCCTCCATGAAGCTGAAGGCGGTCAAGGACGGCGACGGCTGGATGCTCAACGGCCAGAAGGTCTGGACCACCTCGGCCCACTTCGCCGAGTGGTACTGGATGGGGGCCCGCACCGACCCCGACAACAAGCACCAGGGCATCACCCTGTTCCTCGTCCCCCTCGACCATCCCGGGATCACCATCAAGGAGATCTGGACGATGGGCGACGAGCGCACCAACGAGGTGTTCCTCGACGACGTCTGGGTCCACGACGACTACGTGGTCGGCGACGTCAACAAGGGGTTCCAGTACATCTCCGAGGCGCTGGACCTCGAGCGCTTCACCATGTTCACGTTCTCGCCGATCAAGCAACGCTTCGACGTGCTCTGCGAGTACGTGCGCACGGCGTCCCGGGACGGCGTGGCCCTGCGGGACGACCCGGTGGTCCGTCAGCGCATCGGCCGGCTGGCCACCGATCTCGAGGTGGCCCGGGTCCTGGGCCTGCGCTTCGTCAACGAGGCCATCAAGGGCGGCGCCCCGCCGACGACCCAGGCCTCGGAGTACAAGCTCTTCGCCACGGAGCTGTCCAAGCGGCTGGCCGACGCCTCGATGGACATCGGCGGGCCCGGCAGCCAGCTGCGGGTCAAGACGAAGGAGGCCCCCATGGAGGGCCGGGCCGAGTCGACCTACCGCTACACGGTCATCGACACCATCGGGGGCGGCACCTCCGAGGTGCAGAAGAACATCATCGCCCGCCGCAAGCTCGGCCTCCCCAAGAACTTCTGATCCATGCGGACCCCTCCCGACCGGCGGCACCAGTCGACCCGGAGCCGGACCTCTGCCGCCGGTTGCACCGGGCGCGCCAAGCCGACGGAACCGGCGGCACCGGACACCGCCCCGGACGACCTCCACCGAAGGTTCGATCCGCGAGGCCGACGATGACCGAGCGCGGGCCGCTCGAGGGGGTGCGGGTGCTCGACTTCTCGACGGTCGGGCCCGCGGCGCGCTCGGCGCGCTGGCTGGCCGACTATGGCGCCGACGTGGTGAAGATCGGGGCCCCGGCCCGGGCCGGGGCGGTGCAGATCGAGCCCGTGTTCTACGCCTACTCGGCCCACCGGGGCATGCGCCGCATCCGCCTCGACCTGAAAGCCGACGCGGGCAAGGCCGCCTTCCTGCGCCTGGCCGAGACGGCCGACGTGGTCATCGAGAGCTTCCGGCCCGGCGTGGTCGACCGCCTGGGCATCGGCTACGAGGCCGTGAAGGCGGCCAACCCCGGCATCGTCTACTGCTCGACCTCCGGCTACGGACAGAACGGCCCCCGCGCGCAGTGGGCGGGCCACGACCTCAACTACCTGGCCGTCGGCGGCTACCTGGACTGCTCGGGCCGCGGGGCGGACGGCGGGCCCGCCCTGCCCGGCGCCACCATCGCTGATTCGGCCGGCGGTGGCATGCAGGCCGTCATGGGGATCCTGGCCGCCCTCGTCGCCCGGCAGAGCACCGGTGAGGGCCGACACCTCGACGTGGCCGCGGCCGACGGGGTCCTCGCCCTCATGTCCCTCTACGTCGAGCAGAACCTGGCCACCGGCGACGAGCCCGGGCCCCGCCACGACCTGCTCACCGGGCGCTTCGCCTGCTACGACCTCTACGAGGCCTCCGACGGCGGCTGGCTGTCCGTCGCCGCCATCGAGCCCCGCTTCTGGGCCAACCTCTGCCACCTTCTCGGCCATGACGAGTTCACGCCCCACCAGACCGACGACGCCCGCCAGGACGAGATCCGGGCCGCCTTCCGGGCCCGGTTCAAGGAGAAGGCCCGGGACGAGTGGGCCGCCGAGCTGGGGCCGACCGACACCTGCGTGGCTCCCGTCCTGACCGTCGCCGAGGCCGCCGATGACGAGCAGTTCGCCGCCCGGGGCGCGGTGATCGAGGCCACCCACCCCACCGAGGGCAGGTTCCGCCAGGTCGGCCCGGTCCTGGCCGGCCAGCCCGGCAAGGGCGAGGCCGTGACCGTCCCCGACTGGTCGATCACCGACACCGAGACGATCCTCGGCGACGCCGGCTACGCCCCGGACGAAATCGAGTCCCTCCTGACCGAGGGTGTGATCGCATGATCGCGGGACCAACCGTTCTGGCACCGGATTCGCCGGTCATGGGCGCCAGATCCGGTGCCGGAGCGAGCAGCTCCGGGGTGATCGCTTGAGTGACGCGGCGGTTGAAGAGGCCCGGTCGTGGATCGGCCGGCCCAAGTACGAAGAGGACGGGGGCTTCCCCGCCGAGATGGGCTACGTCTGGTCCTCGCTGTCCTCGACCGAGAACGGCAACCCGCTCTTCTGGGACGAGGCCGTGGCCGACGAGCTGGCCGGCGGGCCCATCGCACCCCCGTCGATGCTCTCGGTCTGGTTCCGGCCCCACAACTGGGCGCCCGGCGTGTCCGAGCCCCAGGTGCCGCTGCAGGTCCACTTCGACCTGAAGGAGACGCTGGGCCTGCCCGAAGCGGTGATGAGCGACAACGTCATCACCTTCGGCGAGCCCGTCCGCCCCGGCGACCGCATCACCACCCGCCAGGTCCTGCGCTCGGTGTCCGACGAGAAGACGACCAAGCTCGGCACCGGCCGCTTCTGGGTGATCGACGTCGAGTACCACACCCAGGACGGCACCTGGGTGGGTACGGAGTCCTACACCGGCTTCGGCTACCGGCGGGCCGACCCATGAGCCTCCTGCTCAGCGGCGTCAGCGTGGGCGACGAGGTCCCCGAACTGGCCTACGACGTGACCGCCACCACGGTGGTCCTGGGGGCGCTGGCCACCCGGGACTGGCGGCCCATGCACCACGACCACAAGTTCGCCACCGAGCGCAACGGCACGCAGGACATCTTCCTGAACACCCCCAACCAGGCGGCCTGGTTCGAGCGCTTCCTGACCGACTGGACCGGCCCGAAGGGCCGCCTCGGCCAGCTCCGGTTCCGCATGCTCAGCTCGGTCTTCCCCGAGGACCGCATGGTCCTGCGGGGCACGGTCACGGCCGTGGCCACCGACGAGGACGGCTGCGGCTGGGTCGACGTCGACCTCGCCCTGAACGTCGGCGGGCGCACGTGCACGACGGGCCATGCCCGCGTCGCGGTCCCCACCGACGAGGACGACAACCCCTGGGCCCGGCGCGGCGACGCGTGGCGGCCCTTCCCACCCGAGGAGTAGCGAGATGGATCTGGAGTTCAGCGGCGAGCAGGACATGCTGCGGGAGATGGTGCGGGGCCTGCTGGCCCAGCACAGCCCGCTGACCAAGGTCCGGGAGATGGAGGACGACCCCGACGGGTTCGACCCGGCCCTCTGGGACCAGATGAAGGGCCTCGACCTGGTCGGTCTCCTGCTGCCCGAGGAGGCCGGCGGGTCCGGCCAGTCGATGCTCGAGGGCGTCGTCCTCTACGAGGAGCTGGGCCAGTCCCTGGCCCCCACACCCCACTTCGTCAGCGCGGTGATGACCGGTGGGGTGCTGGCTGAGGCCGGCGGCCACGACGACCGGCTGGGCGCCATCGCCTCGGGCGACGAGATCTCCACGGTGGCCTGGCTGGAGCCCGACGGAGCCTTCCGCCCGCTCGGCGTCCAGACCCGGGCCGAAGGCGGCCGCCTGACCGGCGTGAAGCGCCACGTGCCCTACGCCGCCGCCGCTGACCTGCTGCTCGTCCTGGCCCGCACCGGTGACGGCGAGGACGACATCGACCTCTTCCTGGTCGACCGGGACGCCGAGGGGGTCACCCTGACCCAGCAGTTCACCATCGCCTCGGACACCCAGTACCGGGTCGATCTCGACGGTGCCGTCGGTACCAAGGTCGAGGGTGCGGGCTGGGGGACGTGGCACCGGGTCATGCTCGACGGGGCCATCCTCCAGGCCGCCGCGGCGGTGGGTGGGGCCCGCTACGCCCTGGACATCACCAACCAGTACGCCAAGGACCGCCAGCAGTTCGGCAAGCCCCTGGGGGCGTTCCAGTCGCTGGCCCACTACCTGGCCGATGCGGTCACCCGGGTCGACGGC
>Ga0315283_10000754_pt1 | contig 24431 bp, 17 predicted proteins | sample YL17G09_0_MG_FD_204541 | JGI IMG/M metagenome (GOLD analysis project Ga0315283, IMG submission 204541) | Sediment microbial communities from Yellowstone Lake, YNP, Wyoming, USA - YL17G09_0 | ecosystem: Environmental > Aquatic > Freshwater > Lake > Sediment | place: USA: Wyoming | collected...
CGGAGCGGCGGCGGCTTTGGGAGCGGCCAGGGCCGCCCGCTCTCGGCCTCCTCACCCGCCCTCAAGCACTCCTCCTCCCACGGCGCCCTGGCCCGCGCCGCGGGCGCCGCCTCCCGGGCCGGCCGGGTCTCCCGCCCCCCGCGCCGCCCCCTGGACGACGACGACGGCTCCTTCGAGTCGGGGTCGTACGGCGCGGCCGGGTCGGGTGGCGGCGGCGGCGGCGGCTCCGGCTCCCACGGCGGCCGGGGCACGGGCGGCGGGCGCAAGCACCACAACCCCTGGTCCGTCGAGGAGACCGAGGCCCTGGTCGCCGGCGTGGAAGCCTGCGGCGGCGGCAAGTGGGCGGACATCAAGAAGCTGGGCTGGGCTTCCATGGACGGGCGGTCCGCCGTGGACCTCAAGGACAAGTGGCGCAACCTGACGCGCCTGGTGTCCCTGCCCTCGGCCCTGCCGCGCGCGGTCGCGCACGCGCGGGGCGTGGGGGAGCCGCCGGGCGAGAAGCGGCGCCTGCCGCCCGACCTGCTGGAGCGGGTGCGCGCGCTCATGCCGGCCGACCCGGACCTGCCGTACGGGCGCATCACGGCCAGCCGGGCGCCGGGCGCGCGGTCGCGGGCCCGGAACCGGCGGTGAAAGGATATGATAAAAGTGTTCAAAAAACAATAAACTGGACAACCCCACGGCGTCGTCCTTTTTTTGTGCTATCAAGACCTGCTATTTCTGGCAGAAAAAGACCCTCCCTCCCCCCCCACCACCTGCTTTGTACCACCACCAATTGCGCGCGATCCCCTCCCCTTCCCTCCCCGCACGAGAAGAGAGAGTAGGAGTTGTGAGAAATGAGAGAGAGACCCTGGGTGTGCAAACAACAAACTCCCCCTCTCATTTTTTCCACACCCACCAAATTCTCTCTCTCTCACCGGCGGTACCCGCCCCTGTCATCCCCACCGCGCCGGGGCGGGGACCGGGACCGGGACCGGCGGCGGCGGTCGGTGGGCGAGCGCGAGCGGTGGCGGGGGTAGGGGTCGCGGCCACCGCCGACGCCTCCACGGTCGCCGCCGCCCGGTGGGCCGCCGCCGCCGTACCCTCCTCCTCCTCCACCCCCGCCGCCCCCGCCCCCTGGCCGGGGCGCGCCGCACCGGTTGCACGCGTCCCGGCGCGCAAAGTTATTGTTGCCACACGAGCACGGCCAATCGCCTGGCTGGCCGGGCGGCGGGCCGCCAGCGCCGGCGGGTGGGCCGCCGCCGCCATACCCGCCTCCACCCCCAACGCCTCCACCCCCGCCCCCGCCACCAGGCTTGGGCGCGCCGCACCGGTGGCAGGACGTGCGGAAGCCGAAATTGTTGTTGCCGCACTGGCACGGCCAGTCCGCCTCGCGCGGGCCACCCCGGCCACCGCCGCCACCGCGGCCGGCAAAGCCGCCGCCACGGCCGCCCCCGCCGCTGCCGCCAAAGCCCCCGCCACGCCCGCCGCCCGCTCCGTACCCGCTCCCGCCGCCGCCGCCACCGCCCCACTGGTCGCCGCCAGCCGGCGGGTAGGCGGGCGCCCGGGCCTGGGCCAGGCTGACGGTGAGGACGGACGCACCGCCGCCCTCCTTCCCACCCTCCCTCCCATCCTCACCCCCTTTTTTGTCTTTGTCGTCGCCCTTCTTCGGCGCCGCGGGGAAGGGCTTGCCATGGAACCACTGCACAGCCGACGCCGCGGAAAAAGGGTCCTCATACTGGACCGTGCCGTCGCCCTTCAGGGCGCCCGTGGCCTTATCCCTGTACAGCCACACCCGCTTCCCGCCCCGCTTGCGATCGTCCTTCACCACGCCGATCGTCCCGAAATGGTCGGCCACCGCAGCTTCTGTGGTGTCGGACGGCAGGCCGGAGACGTAGACGGTGTCCGTGTCCGGCACGTCAAAGGAGAGCGTGTCCGGGTTGAATGCCATGGTGGGTGGATGGAGGTGTGTGTGTTTAGAGGTAAAGGTCAAGGAGGCGTTTCTCTGATTTGGCGCCGTCAGCTCTCTCAATTAGAGCGGCTTGCGCAAGCCAAGCGATGGACACGCCCCGGTGAGTGTGTAGCGAGGCGCTCTGGACGTGTGCTGGTGGTATGTGGGGTGCGTGTGCAGGGGCAACGCGTGCGTGTGTGCGTGGGGCGGGCAGGAAGAGAAGTGACTGCACAGGAAAAAATTAAGCAACATCAGTCCTCAAACCTCCGCGTCGCCATCGAGGCCGCCGCCGCTGCCCGCCGCCTGCGCCACCACAAAAAGGCCACCCCGCCCACACACACCGCCCCTGCCGCCAGCGTGTGCGGGGCGGGCGCACTCTCCGGCATGGCGGCCGCCGCCCGGGAGTCGGCGGCCGCCGCCCAGGCCGCCGCGGCCGACCTGGCCGACGCGAGCTTGGCCGCCAAAAGGCCGGGCGCAGCAGGGCTTGCGGCGTCATTTTCCTCATCCTTGCCATCATCATCGCCAGAGCCGGAGTCGATTCCCGGGCCGGCGGCGTGGTCGTGGTGGTCGTGGCCTGCGTGCGGGTCGTCGGCCGCAACCTCCTCCTCATTTTCCTTCCTCTCCGCTGGAGGGGGAGGCCCGCCGCCGTGCCCTGCGTGCCCACCTGGGGGCACCGCCTTCGGCCCCGCCGCCGCCTCAGCCGCCAGGGCGGCAGCCGCGCTCGCACGCACGGCCGCGGCGGACGCGTGCATGGCGGCCCAGGCGTCCACAGCGGGCGTGGCTTGTCCGCCGCCACCCTCCCCGCCTCCACCTCCTTTCTCGACCTCGGCCACCCCGGCCCCGCTGACGAGGATGTACTTGCGCACCGCCCCCGTTCCATCCCCGTGCGTCTCGCCGATGACCAGGGCCAGGGGGCGGTCCCCGCCGCCGTACCGGGCGGGCGCGGCGAGGACGGCCAGGTCGTGCGGGGCGTCCGCGCCGGGGAGGTCCCACACTTCCTCCGCGCCGTCGGGTTGGGGGGCGCCCTCGCCCCCCTTCCTCACCATGGCGGGCGGCGGGGTCGGCGGATTGTCCGCCAGCAGCACCGCCCGGGCCGGCGACCCGGGCGCGTCCCGGTCCCAGGCCAGGGCGATGAAGGAGCCGTAAGGGCCGGGCGCGAGGGCGTAGACCTGCCCATGCCGAGACAGGTCCCATGACCCGGTCGGGTTTCCAGTCGCCAGGTCAAACCCGCGCACGGCCTTCCGCTCCCGGTCAGCCGCCACCAGGATGCCGGCGCACTCGTCCAGGGCGATGGCGTGGACGACGATGGGCGCGTTGGACGGCCCGCCCGCGGTGGCCCCGCCCGCGGCCGCCAGGTCGTAATCCCGCAAGTGGCGGCCGTCTGGGCCAAACCGGGCGACCCGGGCCCCACAATACCCGTCGCCCACGTAGATGTCTCCGCCCCCGCCCACCGCGACGTGGGTGGGCTTGCAGAAATGGGCGGGCCCGCTCCCCGACACGCCCGGCGTGCCCAGCGTGCGCTCGATGCGCGTCCCGTCGGGCGAGAGGAGGTGGACCGCGTGCGCGCCCGTGTCGGCCACCCACGCCCGCCCGGCGCCCTCCCGCACCAGGGGCGTGACCATGTGCGGCATGAGGAAGAGGCCTGCGCCCGTGGCGCCCAGCACGGCCCCCGAATCCGCGTCCACGCGGACCAGGGTGGAGTCCGGGATGGGCCCGGGCGGGGGACCGCCGTCCCCCGCACGGAACGCGTGCGTGAACCGGTCGAACGAGCCGCCGCCCCAGGGTCGGCCCGCGCGGTGGAGGACGAGCAGGGTGCCGTTCCCGGCCCAGGCCACTCCCGTGGCCTGGCCCAGGCCGCGCGGTGCCGCCGCATCGCCGGCCGCCGCGGACGAGACGGCCGCCCCGTCGGCGGCGCCACCCCCCGCCGGCCGGCCGTCCGCCCCGCCCCCGATGGGTGGGGGTCCAGACCGAGGGGGCGGCCCGCCCGGACCCTCCCGCAAGCCCGGCGGGAAGACCGCCGCGGGTTCCGGGACGGCTGTGAGGCCCAACCCCACCCCGCCCGGCCCCCGCCGGTCGGTCACGCCCGGCCCGGCGTCCACGCACGTCCCGAACGCCGGCAGCGCGCCCCAGGCCATCAGGTACAGGTTGCACATCTCGTCCGCGTGCGTGGCGCCCGCGTGGACGGTGTGGGCCACGCCGGTCGTATTGAACACGCACGTCACCGTCAGGCGGTCGCCCGGCCAGACGGTGAGCGGGGTGGCGAGGGGGGTGAACCCTTGGGGCAGTTGCGGGGACCGCCCCGCGACGCGGGCCAGGGGCGCGTCCCCGCCGCCCGCCCCGCCCCGGAAGCGCTTGGGCAGCCCCGTCTCCAGGTACACCTCCTGCCCCAGGTCGTGCGTGTGGACGCGGAAGGCGAAGGCGTGCGCCGGCTCAAACCCGCGCAGGCAGCAGGCGTTGGGCACGCGGACGGCAGGCGTTTTGGGGGGCAACGAAAAAAAGAGGGCAAACATGGTCAGCCCCGCCGCAAAGGGGACGGGGTCGGCGGTCAGGGCCAGGCGGACGCCGGACGCATCGCCCGGCGGCCGCCGCTGGGTATAGTGGACCTGGAGAACGAGGGAGCGGGTGCCCGCCCCGCCGCCCAGGCGGAACCCTGCGCCGTCTGGCAGGACCATGGGCGGCGCGTCCTTGGCCCACCCGTACAGGACGTGCTGGGTGGCCGGATTGTTGCCCCCGCACACGGCGTGGCCCCGGCACTCCCAGACGGGGTCGGTGGTGGGCGGGGCGTCGCAACCTGAGAGAACGAGGGAATGGAGGATGATGGTGATGGGAAATGAGGGGGTTGAGGGCCCCCCCCCAGCGCGGCGCCGCGCGGCGCCGGGCATTGGTAGACGGGGCCCGCCTTTTTCTCTCTCCACATCTCCTCACCAAATAGCAGCATGTGGTGGACGGTGGACGCCGACGACAGGGGCCGCACACCCGTCAGCCGCAGGGGCGTGGCCCCATCCCCCGGCAGGGAGGCGGACGTGCAGAGGTAGGCCTCGGGCTCCGGCGTCTCAAACGGCGGCATCCGGACTTCCAGCTCGCGCGAGCCGGCGGCGGGCCAGGAGGCCGAGGCGGACGCGGCGTCATCGGGCTGGGCAGAGGCGGCTGTCGCCAACAGCAGAGCCAGCAGGAGCGGGCGCAGCATTGTGGGTTGCGGAGCGGGGTGTGACCCGCTCACGGCGCGGGGGAGAAAGCGGGGGAGTGACGGGGGGGAGAAGGTGGACAAGGACACGCCACGCTGTTTACAGGGCATTTCATTTGGGCTCGTCACAAGTTGCGCTGGCGGCCGCCTTGATCCCCGGCGCGAGGACACTGCCGCCCAGCAACAACAGGAAGCCATCCGCCTGGCCACCCGGCATCGGGTTCACGCCCAGGGGTGCGCCCCACGCGTGCGCATGCGGGCGCCTGCGCCTAGCAGACATGGTGAGGGGTGCTGTCCAACCCGGCCCGCCGCCCTACCCGGCCGCCCGGCCCGGCCCGCCCGGCCCGCCCGGCGCGCACGCCTCACGACCACACCCGCCCTGCCCTTCCGCGGTGTGAGCCCGGTCTCCCCCACACCACCCCCACCCCAACAACCCGCCCTCCTCTCCCAAAACGCGGTCATCGTGGTGGTCGCCTGCGCGGCTGCCGTCGCGTCGGCCTTTGGCTTCCTGACCACGCTCCTGCTGGTCGCCGCCCCGACTTTTAAACGCGCGGAAGCCGCGGCGACCGCCGCCGAGTCCGCGGCGGTCGCCATGGAGGCCATGGCCGTCGAAATGGAGGCCGCGGCCCGGGTCATGAACGACGACCTGCCAGGTGCGCTGGACCAGACGGCCGCCGCGGGCGCGGAGTTTGAGGTCCTGGGCAAGTCCCTGAACAAGCTGGCCGGCCAGATGGGCCTGGGGCCGGTGGTGGCTGAGGGAGGACAGGCCGTGAGTGGTTTGGTCGGCGCCAGGAAAGAGGGCGGTGGCGGCGGCGGCGGCGGCGGCGGCGGCGGCGGCAGTGGCGCGTCATCCACCATCCTCTCTCCTTCCTCCTCCTCGTCGCGCTCGTCCGCCCTGCGCCCGGACGAGCCGGGCACCGCCTGGGCCAGCCCCACCTATCTCACCCCCTCCGGCATCCCGGCCGGCCTGCCCCCGCTCGTCGCCCGGTTTGCGGCGGACGTGCTAGGGCTGGCCCGCTCCGTAGCGCCGGCCGCCGCGAGATGGCAAGCCCGGGCGTCGGCCGCACTGCCGACCGCGGCGGCGGCGGTGAGCGCGGCGTCCGCGCGGGAGGCGGCCGCGTTGAAAGCCGCTGTCGCCCGGGCGGAAGCCCGGGCCTGGATCGGGCAGTGGCGGAAAGGGCAGCAGCAGCAAGGCGGCGTGGGTGGTGGCGGAAAGGGCAAAGCCCTGCTGCCCTCGCCGGCGCCCCCCCCTCCACCACCTCCCCCCCCGCTGGCAGGCTCGCCCACGGAGCGCCGCATGATGGAGAAGCTGGCCGGCCGGCGGGCCGCGACGGAGCACGTGTTTCAGGCGCTGGTGGCGGCGGAGGCGGCCGCCGCGGCGGCCGCGGCCGCGAGCGGGGAGTTGGAGAACGCCCTCAAGAGCGCCGCGGCCGCGGGCGTGCCGCCGCCGGTGGCAGCAGCACAGCCGGCGCCCAGCCCGCCTCAAGCCCCCGCCCCGCCTGGCTCGGAGGACTCGTCGGGCGACGAGTCGGATGGCGACCTGTACCCGGCCATGGTGCAGACCCGGAGCCCGACGCCGGTCGGGGATGTCAAGGGGACGCCGCGCAAGGTGCGGGGATGATGAAAAAAAAAAAGGGGGAGAGAGTGAGGGGAGAGTGAGGGAATGAACTAGAATACACGGGAACGCCTCTCCGCGGCGCGCCTTGACACAACACCATCACACGTCGGCCTGGTCATTGGTGGCCCACGCCGGCCGCCGGCCTCCCCCATCCTGCCGCCACCCAAACACGGCAGCCAGCCCGCCCGCCAACGCCGCCTGCGCCTGTTCGGCCTGGGCCGCCCGGCCACCACCCGGCGGCGACACCCACCCGATCACCCCGTCCGGCCGGACTAGCAGGGCGACGGGGCGCGTTTCGCCCGCACACCTGCCGGCTACCGCCTCCCAGGTCGCGCCTTCCGGTGCGGCCGGGTCGTCGCCCAAGAGGACGCAGCCCTTGAAATCGCCCGCATCCCTCGCTTCCCCTTCTCTCCCCACCAGCACCGCCGTCGCCAGGGGCGCCCCGGCCGCCACCAGAACTTTGCCGGCCGCCACCCAGGGCGCCGCGCCATCTACACCGCCCGCCGCGCCAGCATCAATCACCAGGACGGCGACGGGGCGGTGCGGCTCGGCGCCGCCCAGGGCGGCCGGGAGGTCGACAGTGGAGGTCAGGCCGGCCGTGAGCACGGCGGGCCCCGGCCCTGGGCCGGCGCCGCCAAGGACCCGCACGGCGGCGGCTGGGAAACGGGCGCCCGGGACAAGAGAAGGCGTGTACGTTGCCGCATCCGTGAAGGGTGGTGGCGTGCGTGGAGGGGGCGAGGGCGACGCGGCAGGGGGCGCCAGCGCGCACTCACCCCCTCGGTACACGCTCCCCAGGTCGGCCCCCTCGAACAACAGTCTCAGCCCCGCGCCGGGCGCCTTCAAGGCCGCCTGCGCCCGGGACCGGCGCCAGGCATCGCCGGTGGCGCCGCCCAGGGACGTGGTCAGGGCGCGGCCGGCGGCCAGGCCGGCCTCCAGCGCGCTCGTGGCCGGCCCCACACCCGCCACCCGGGCCACGGAGGCCGCGACAGCCGCCAGCGCTCCCGCCGCCCGGTCGTCCGCGCCCACTGACCGGGGCACCGCCAGGGCGGCCTTCCAGTTGGCCAGGGACAGGGCCGCCAGGGCGGCCGCGACAGGCCCGCGCTCGGCGCCGTAGGCGTGGGTGACCAAGGAGGGCGGCCCATCCCCTCCCAGCACCGCTGCCAGCTTCGGGGCCAGCCCGCCCGCGTCCTGCAGGCCCGTGTTCATGCCGAACCCTCCCGCCGGCGGCATCTCGTGCGCGGCATCGCCCGCCAGGAGGAGGGCTGAGTGAGGCGGCAGAGAGGAAGGCGGGTAGGCGGGCGCGTAATTTTGTGCGACCCGGGCACTCATCGTCCAGGGGCGTGCGTCCAGGACGGCCACGTCGGCGCCGCCGCCCAGCCCCAGCGCCGCCCGGGCAAGGGCCGCACAGGCGGTCGTGTCAGCTGCCAGCGCAGCCCCGGACTGTAAGGGCGGGAAGACGGGCACCTGGGCCACAAACTCGCCCGCCCGCAAGTCGTGCGCGACGAGCGCGCCTGCTGCCGCCGGCGTGAAGAAAAAGTAGAGCATGGCTGGGGGGGAGGCGTTTCCGTTCTTCAGCAGGGCGTCCCCGCCTGCCCGGGACTTGAAGTGGATGGATACCAGGTGGGAGACGGCGGCCGGGCCGTCCATGGCCACGCCGGAGGCGGCGCGCAGGCCAGAGCGAGCACCGTCGGCCGCAATGATGAAGCGCGCCGCGACACGGACGGCCTTTTGCGAGGTGGAGGGGCGGCCGCCGCCAGGCTTAGTCGTAGTGTGGTAAGTCAGCAGGGCACCCGGGCCCGTGGGGTGGGCGCACGCGGGAGGGAGAGGGTGCAAAGCGTTGCCCCGCACCTCGCACCCATACCTGATCTCCCCGCCCGTCCCAGCAGCAGTCGCGGCTGCGCTCGCAGCCGCGTGCAGGGCCGCCACCAGGCGGGGCTGAGCCAGGTGCGCGACCGGCTCGGGGGAGACTCCCAGGTCGACCGGCGGGCGCGGCGTGGCCGGGTCGGGTGCGGCGGCACCGAAGTGGTCGACGACGGCCCAGGGGCGGCCGCCGGGTGCGGCCGCGCCGGGCCCATAAACAAACCGGCGCCACTGGGGCAGAGGCGGGCAGGCGGCGGCCACGGCGTCCGCGACGGACCCGCCGCTCTTACCGACTGCTGCTACTGGCAAGCTCCGCAACACTTCCATGGAGCGGGCGGTGATGAAGTGGGCGGCCGGGTGGCCGCCCCCGCCCGTCGGGCCACCCCCCGCCTCACCTGGGTCCGCACCTTTTTCTAGCAGCAACGCCGGCACGGCCGCCCGGGCCAGCAGGCCCGCCAGCAGGGCGCCCGTCGGCCCGCCGCCCACAATGACGACCGGCCAGGCTTCATCCGCGCCGGCGGCAGCCGCGTCGGGCGTCGCAGCCGCGATGGCGCGGGCGTAGGACGAGGAGAGGCGGGAGGTGACGCCAGCAGCTGTAGCGTGCCGGGTGGTGGCGGAAGTGGTGGTGGTGGCTGCCGCGCGATGCAGAGCGAGCAGGCGATGCCTCATCTTTTTGGGGGGGGTTCACAGGGTCAGGCCGTCAAGCAAGGTCCGCAGCTGGGCCTCCTGGGCGTCAGTGCTGGAGAGAGAGAGAGAGCAAGACGCCTTGTGAGAGGAAAGAGAGAGAGAAACGCGCGTGGGGGAGTGTTGCTCTCTCCATTCTCTCGTCTCTCACCGTTTGGCTTCCAACAGTCGCAGGGCCGTCCGGACGACCGCTACCTTGTGCTTAGCGTACCGAGACGCAGCCGGTGCGGTAGCCAAGGCCGTCAACCAGGAGCGTAGAGCGGACGCGGTCGCGCCGGCGTCGTCGGGCGAGCCGCCCAGGGGGGCGAGGCGGGCGCCCGGGCGGCGACCACCAGGAACGCTTCCCACGCCGCCCGCGCTCACAGGCCGCCGGCCCTTGACGAGCAACGGCCCGCCGCTCGCCTTGCCCGCCTTGCGGGCTGTCTGTCTCGCAGCCGTCCGCCGGGCGGTCAGGGTCGCCCCCGCCGCGGCGAGTAGAGCGTCGGAGCAGTCGCCTGGGTCGGTCGCCGCGCGGCGCGGGCCGGGTGGGTTTGGGGGGTGCTGCTGCTGCTCGTCGTCAGAGGAGGAGGAGGGTGAGGGTGCTGTGGCCGGGGAGGCTCCACGCATGAAAAGAGACTTGCGTGTGTGCGTGTCAGCCTCACACACACCCTTGGAGCGCGTGGGAGGATGGGAGTGCGTGGAGCGAGTGCGTGCAGGGTATGGGGAGGAGAAAGCCAATGTGAAAAAAGCAGACTACGCGCGAACAGCACCTCAACCCGGGGCTGCTCAACAAAAGACCACGCCTCCTCCCTGTTGTCTCTCTTCACTTCTCTTCACTGGCCCCCAGACGCCGCCTCCTCGGGCGTCCGCGTCGTCATCGCGTCCACCGCGTGCACCATGCCATCATCGCTCAACTCCTCCCACAGCGCCTTGAAGACCGCCCGCTGGCGCTGCATGGTCGATTTTGCCTCGGCAAACGAGGGGGAGACCACGTCCACCACGACGTGCCGGCCATCGCCGGACGCGTCTGAGACGGCCGCGGACGTGCCCGGGCCCAGGGCGGCCTCGATCTTGGCTGCCATGGTGGCCATGAGGTCGTCCGTGATGGGGCCTGCCGTGGCGGCGGCGTCGTCGGGCGTGGAAAACGACTGGGGGAGGTGGGGTTGGGCATGGCTAGGTGAGAGAGGTTGGTCTTTTTTCCGCCCGTGCGGCACCAAGGAATCCCCTCTCGTGCCCTGATTTGCATGCACACGCATTGCACGTCACTCGTCCAAGCCCGCCAGGTGAGTTGGCACGGACCCCTCTCTCGCCCGTCCTTCAAAAGCACGCACGCACCACCAGGCGGGCGCCGCCGCCAATGCGGCCAGCCGACTTGTGCTGGCGCGCCGCCGCGGGGAGGGCAAGTGCGACCGCTGCGTGGCCAGTTGAGCGCGATGGCGCCAGGGGCCTGGCCGCGCGCTGAAGAGCGAGGTGCATGGTAAGGACGGGCATGGAGTGTGACGGTAGAGCAGAAGACGGGGCGGGAGGGAAAGGAAAAATGCACTGACTATCTCAACAATCTCACTCAACAGCCCCCGGCGTCCCGCCCCGGCTGGAGGACCGCCCCCGGCCCCGGCCCCGCCCGCCGCTACCCGCGCTGCCGCCCCGTTTGCCCGCCAACGACCGGGCCGCCGCCTGGCGCCGCCCCTCCGCCCGCATGGCGGCCACCAGGTCGTCCTGGGAGACGTGCTGCAGGTAGGCCAGGTCGCCCTCATAGGCGGCCGGGTCAAAGTTGGTGATGCCTCCCTTCGACCCGCCAGCCCCGTGCAGTTCGCACCACAGCTGCATTTTATCGTACGCCCGGGCCGCCTCCGCCTCATCGTCAAAGCAGCCCAGGGAGGTGGGTTTCCCCGCCCGCCGGAACTGGGCCTCCCACCGCCGGGTGGGGAAGGTCTGGTGGACGCCTCGGAAGCGGGAGGTATAGGTCCGGCCGGAGGGGGCGGTCGGCGGGGAGGCGACGGCCGCGGCGGCCGCGGCAGCCGCGGCCGCGATGCGGGCGGCCGCGCCCTTCCCCGTCCGGGCGGGCTTGCCCCCGCCCTTGACCGCCCCGCCCGGCATCATCCAGGGTGTGGGCGAGGGCGAGGCGGCGGCGGAGGCGGTGGCGGCACCGCCGCCCAGGTGGGAGAGCGAGGGCAAGGAGGCGGGCGTGGTGGCCAGCTGCGGGCTGGCCACCTGGGCCGCCGCGGCGGCGGCCCGGCCGACCGCGGCCATGGCGGCCACGTCGGCCAGGCGGGCCCGGACGGCCCGCCCGCCCCGGCCCCGCGTGACGGCCGCCCAGTCGAGGACGGCCAGGCCGGCCGCGGCCGCCGGGTCCAGCGCGCCGGGCAGGGGCGGCCGCCGCAGGATGGGGGGCAGCAGGTGGTCAGCCGCCGCGTGGGTGGCGGTCGCGACCGCGTCAGCCTCGCGGGCGGCGGCCGCCCAGGCACGCAGGCGGACGAGGGCGGCCACGGCGTCGGCCGTGTCGGGGGGCGGGGGCGGGGTGGCCGGGTTGTTTGTGTTATTCAGGGCCAGCAGAGACGCCAGGGCCGGGCCGACGGGGGTGGATAGGTCGGCGGGGATGGCAGCAGCAGCGGGCGCAGCAGTAGCAGAGCCCGGGTCGGCCTTGACGGTCGGGGAGGAGGCAGGCGCGGCGGCGCTGTGCGAGGAGGGAGAGGAGGTTCTTGAGGAAATGGGACGAGAACAGCAGCTGGCTGTCTCGGCGGCCTCCGGCCCCGCGGGCGTGCAGATTGCGCGCGCCCGGGCCCGTCACAGGCCTGGCTTGCACCTCCCGGCTCGCCCCTCCGGAGCACGCGCTCAACCCTCTGAGTGCCTTGCCCGGGCGGCTGGTGTGCAGACAGGGAACGGGGCGCGCCCCTCACGCGGGCGTGGAGAAGGGGGCGGGAGCAAAAAAGGAGGGCGGCGGCGGAAGCACACAAACCCGCGCCCGATCGGTCCACCGCCGCGGTAGATCGTCCATGTTTTGCGCCTGGAGGGGCACTCAAGACCCTCCCGCGTCCTCCGGTGCCCGGGACATGAGGAACCGAGCACGCCCGCCCTGCCGGCGGAACGGTGGGAAGAGAGAGACTGGCCAGCGGTGCGACAGCCGAACATTTTTCTTCTCTCCTCTCTTGTCTCTCACCTTGCGTCCGCCATGGTGGCCTCGGCCATGCTCATGCGAGGGTGAGGAGGAGAAGGGTTTGAATGCTCGCGCTGTATGTGTCTGTGTATGTGTGTGTGTGTGCGTGTGTGTGTGTGTGTGTGTGTGTGTGTGTGTGTGTGTGTGTGTGTGTGTGTGTGTGTGTGTGTGTGTGTGTGTGTGTGTGTGTGTGTGTGCGTGTGCGTGTGTGTGTGACAGGCGAGGGGTGCGAGGAGTGTGATTTTTCTCTTGACACCCACTCCTCTTTCTCACGTGCTTTTTCATTTCTCTTCACACACCACCCCCGCCCACCATGTCCGCCACCCCGGCCGACCCTGCCGCCCTGATGCGCAAGCAGATTGTGGCTATCATGCTGGACGCCTCCCTGTCGGACCAGGAGAAAGCCTGCCAGCGGCAGGCCCTGCTGAGCGGCAAGTGGGCGCCGAATGGTGCGCCTTTTTGAGAAGTTGAGAGAGTTTGCGTGTGCGTACTCGCCTCGGCCGACCTGAGCGTGGCAGGGGCGTGACCTCTAAAATTGTCAGCGTCGGCCTACGCGGGTGGGAGGTCAGGCAGAGGCGTGCCACCGGCTGGCAGGGGCCGCGCTGTGCATCTTGTCTCCCGATGCCGCATGTGGTCCCGCCCCGCCCCGCCGCCGGCTTGCACTCCTCCTCGCGACTCACGCTGCCCACGGACGGGCGATGAATGTCAGACGTCACCCATCATGCCGCAAGACACCAAAAAAACGAGCCCCCTCACCCCCGTCCCCCGACCCCCCCCTTCATTGCAGCCCCATCTGCGCCGGCCGGTAAGGCTGACCCGGCCGCCCCGCACGCGACCACGGACGCCCCACCCCCGCCGCCCGCCGATGACACCACCATGCTGGACGAGACCCTGCAGTGTGTCATGTGCATGAACCTGTGCGTGCGGCCTGTGACGGTGAGTGCTGAGGAAGGAGAGGGAGAAAGAGGGGAAAGTTCAAACTCTCTCACGCGCGCTCTCAACCCGCAACCACTCTCTCTCCCTTCTCATCATCCTCACCTCCTCTCGCCTTTCAGTCGCCCTGCCAGCACAACTTCTGCCTGGGCTGCCTGAACAAGTGGACCGCGCTGCGTGAGTTAGAGTACTCACAAGGGAGAGAGAGAGCGGGCATGGGTTTGTTTCTCTCGTACGGCACTCACCACGCCATCTCTCTCACATCCATTCCAGGCAAGAAAACCTGCCCCACCTGCCGGGCCGGATTCCCGGCCAAGTTCGTGGCCAACCCCCGCATCAACACCGGCCTGGCCGCCGCCATTCGCATGGCCCGCAACGGCGTCCGCCGCCCGGCCGCCCGGGCCAACCCGCGCGTCCAGGACGCGGACCGGCCGGCCGAGGCGTTTCGCACCGAGCGCGCGGTGCGCCAGGGCCTGGCCAACGCGTGCTCAGGGCGGCTGATGGTCACCGTCCCGGCCGACCACTTCGGGCCCATCCCCCTGGACGCCGCCGTGGACGGGGATGCGGGCGAGTGGTTCCCCCGCGTCGGCGCCGGCTGGAACGACCGCCTCCACTGCCGCCAGTGGGGCGCGCACTTCCCGCACGTCGCGGGCATTGCGGGCCAGTCGGGAGTTGGCGCCCAGTCTGTCGTCCTGTCCGGCGGGTACGAGGACGACATGGACGAGGGCGAATGGTTCCTGTACACGGGCTCGGGCGGGAGGGACCTGAGCGGCAACAAGCGGGTTTCCAACGTGCAGTCTTTCGACCAGGCCTTCGACAAGATGAACGAGGCGCTGCGCGTGTCGTGCGAGCGGGGCCTGCCCGTCCGGGTGGTCCGCTCGGCGAAGGAGAAGCGGTCCGCCTACGCGCCGCCCCCGCCGGAGGAGGGCGTGGTGTCAGGCCCGCCCCTGCGCTACGACGGCATCTACATGGTCACGCGGGCCTACCGCAAGCCGGGCGCCCAGGGCAAGCTGGTGTGCCGGTACCTGTTCGTGCGGTGCGACAACGAGCCCGCGCCCTGGTCGTCCGAGGAGTGCGGCGACCGCCCAGACGCCCGGCCCTGGGCGGGCGACATCCCGGCCCCCGCGGCGGCGGAGATGGCGGCGGCGGTGGGCGTGGTGCACGCCGGCCCGGCGCCCACAGAGTCGTGGTGGGGCTGGGACGCGGGCCGGGCGGCCTGGGGGTGGACCCGCCCCGCGCCAGAATCGCGCAAGCTGGGCGGCGAGGGCACGGGCGGCGGCGACCCGGGCCGCCTGCGCAAGAAGGCGGGCGAGGCCGAGCGCGCCCTGCGCGAGTTCAAGTGCCGCCTGTGCGCCCAGACGCTGGCCGACCCGCTGACCACGCCGTGCGGGCACGCATTTTGCAAGCCCTGCCTAGTGGCCAAGTTCGAGGGGATCGGGGACGTGGCGGACCGGGGCGGCGCCTCCCGGTCCATGCGCGCCCGCTCCATCCCGAAGCCCTGCCCGACCTGCAAGGCCGACTGCGCGGAGTTCATGCTCGGCGCCCAGGTCAACGTGGCGGTGGCGGAGACGATCGCCAAGCTGACCGAGGCGGCGGCGACGGCCCGGGCGGACGCCGCGAAACTGGAGGCGGGGGGGCGGGGGGGTGGGGAGGGTGGTGGGGAGGAGGGCGAGGCGGCGGCGGGCGCTGCCGCCGTGGCGGGTCCGTCCGCCACGCCGGCCAAGAAGGCCAAGAAGGCCAAGGCGGCGGCGGCTACTGCGGCGGTGGCGGCTGTCGCGCCTCCCCCCGTGGCTGCTGCCGCGGTGGTGGTCGCGGCGCCCGCCGCCGCGGCCTCGCCCGCGCCTCCTCCCCCTCAAGGCCCTGCCGCCGCGCTCGCCGCCGAGTTCCCATCCATCGACGCCGACACCATCGCTCTCCTTCTAGCCGACCAGGAGGGCGACGCCCGGGACGTGCGGGTCATGCTGGCGCGGATGGTGAAGGGGATGGAGGCGGACGCCCGGAAAGCAAAGGCCGGAGCCTCTGCGGCCGCGAAAGCGGGGTGCGGGGAGGCAGCGCCCGCGGCAGAGGGTGGGAGTGAGCCGTCCAGGCGGCCGGCCTCTGGTGGGGGGCGGCCCCTGTCGGCTGGTGCGGCGGCAACCATGAAGCGGCCCCGGTCCGGGTCCAAGTGAGTGTGCGTGTGAGAGAGCGATGGGCGTGGGCGTGGCGGGCAAACAATACGAGCCCTGGAAAAGGGAGAGAGAGATGGATGGATGAGAGAGAAGACGGTGCGAGGTGTGTGCAACGAGTCAACCCCAGCCTTTACAAAACACACATGCACGCCCCTGATAACGCGCAACACGCACACACACACACACACACATACGCACTCCGCGCCCCAGGGCGTCACCCCCCAAAAAGAAAAAACTCGCAACACACACTCGGCGCCCCCCCCCCCTCCACTTTTTTCCCCCACTTCATCTCTCTTTTCAATCCTCCCGCCCCGTCAGCCGGTCGAGGACGTGCATGAGCGCGCCGGACACCGGGTTGGACGCCGCCGCCGCCCGGACCTGTCCGGAGTGGGACAGGGTCCCGACGGGCTCCAACTCCTCGCCCCGCGGGTTGCGGGACGCGGCCGCGCCCCGGGCCGCGCGCGCCGCCTTCTCCTCGGCGGTCTCTGCCTTCGGTGCCGCGGCGGCAGCAGCCTTGGCCGGCGCCGCCGTCGACGCAGCAGCAGGCCCAGACTTGGCCCGGGCCGCCTTGACGGCCGCCTCCATGTCAGCACCAGACGCGGCGGCCTTGGTGGCGGCCTCGTAGACCGCGTCCACGTCTTCTGCCTCAGACACGGCTGCCTGGATGCGGGGCGGGCTGCTGCCCTCCTGCGGGCCCGCAGGAAAGGTGTGGGCGGGCTTGCCCTGGGAGACGGTGGCCTGGCGAAGCAGGGACGTCAGCGTGCCGGCCAGGGCGTCGGTGGGCGACGCCTGCGTCGTCGTCGCGGCCGCGCCCGCGCCCGCGCCCGCGCCGGGCTGGGCGGTGAGGGTGAAGGGCCCGATCTTGGCGGTGTTGGCCCCCGCCTCCAGGGCGCCCGCCACGCCCTCGCCCGGCGTGGGGCCGACGACCGCCCGGATGGGGCCCAAGCGGGCCGCGGTGGAGCCGATGGGCAGGGGCATGCCGTCCAGGCCCAAAGCCGGGGCGGCGGCCGCGGCGGCGGCGGACGCGTCCAGGCTGCCCCCACCAGACGCAAGCGCGGCCAGGGGCCCGCCCGGCGCGGCCCCTCCAGCCGCCGCCCCACCCCGCACCGCCTCCGCGGCCTGCATGCCAACGGCGGCGGCGTCCATGGCGGCCTGGACCGCGCTCTCATCCGCGCCAGACGCGCCGGCGACGGCCTTGGCGGCCGCGCCCCGCAGCCCCGCGTCGCCCGCCGCGCGCGCGGCCAGGGCGCCGACGCCGTCGGCGTCCACGCCCGCCGCTCGCAGGGCCTGGCCCGCCGCCCGGCCTGCGGCCACCATGGTGGTGCCCGCGTCAGCGCTGCCGGTCGCGGAAGCGGTCGTTGCGGCGGCCAGGAGCTGGGCGCCGGCGGAGGCGAGCTGGGAGGGGGTGGCGGCGGCCGTGGAGGAGGCGGCAGCCGCGCCAGCACCAGCGCCGGCGGCGGCCGCTGTGGGCGCTTGCAGGGAGCCCGCGGCCTGGGCCAGCGCGGACGCCAGGGCGGACGCCAGGCTGGCCGCGGCTTGCGGAGCGGCTGACGCAGCAGCAGTACCCGCGCCACCCGCGCTACCACCGGCGACGGCTTGGGCGAGGGCGGCGGGCGAGAGGAGGGCGGCGCAGAGGGCGACGGCCTGAGTGAGTGGTGTGGAGGAGAGCGAGAGAAGTGAGACGCGGAGGTTGGTGTTCTCTCTTTTGCGCGCGCCAGCTGGGTCCACCCCTTCCCTCCTTTCCTCCTCCTCCCCTCTTTTCCTCCCGTGTGTCACGCACCAAAGGCAGTTTCGACCGGCGCGGCGCCATGTTAGCTGGGATAGGAGGGAGTGACGGGGGGGGTGCCTGTGAGAGAGCGAGCAAGGGAGTGAGGGAGCAAAAAGCGCCCGACGGGCCGAAAGGCATTGGACTAGCCGAGAGCGCGCCAGGACTTGAATCCCTGCGTAACCGCCTGTTCCTTGCCCAACTATGATGGCGTAGCATATGGGCAACACGACTATGGCATGAAAAACAGGATATAAAGCGCGCAAAGGCGGCAGGAGATCTACACGTGTGTGTGCAAGGGAGATTGCAGGTTGCAGCTCCCACCGGCCCGCTCTGGTAAACGCCCGCACCCCGCCGATCTTGCCTTACCTGTTGGGTCTCTGGTGCGTGTACCCCGCGGGTGACAGCGACAAGAATACACCGGCGCGGTGAGCCTCGCAGAAGGTGAGAAAAAGAGAGGAGGCGGCGTGAAAGAGAAGGCGTGTGCGGCTTCGGCCTGTCTTCTCTCGCTCTCTCTTCCTCCTCTTCTCTCATCTCTCATCCTTAACTCTTCCAATTATACCTACACTATCACCAGCTCTTTCTCCGCCCACTCCGGCCCCAACAACCCTTTATGCCCGTCAAACAGGGTCTTCAGGGCGGCGCACAGGCGCCCGTGCAGCTCGTCCACCTCCGCCCGGGTCGGGTCCAGGCTCTGCACCACCTCCAGCGGGTCGCCGACCACTGTCAGCATCCGCGTCCGGTGCGGGTACGGGGAGCCCAGCACGCCGAAAAACAGGCCCACGCTCAGGCGGAGGCGCCGGGACAGGCCTGGTAGGCCGACAAAGGACAGGAGCTGCGAGTTGCCCAGGTGGTAGACCGGGATCACGGGCGTCCCCGCGACCAGGGCCGCCCGCAGGAAGCCGCGCCGCTGGGACAGGTACACGCGCTCGCCCGCCTCGCGGGACGCGCCGTGGAAGATGCCGGCCACGCCTTCCGGAATGATGGCGACGGACTTGGTTTTGAGCAGGCGGGCCAGCGTGTGCCCGTCTGCCGGGTGGCACCCCTTGGCCGCAAAAATGTGCTTGAAGAGGGGCAGGCGCAGCAGCACGTCCGCGACCACGCCCTCCACGCACGGCGGCATGCCAGCCTCAGGGGAGTCTGTAATGGCGGCATTCAGTAGGGTGCCCATGGGAAACGTCGCGTGCGGGAACTGGGCGACCAGGTAGCGCGTGTGCGGGCGGATGTACGGGAGCGGCGGGACGACTGCCCTCAGACTGAAGTGGCGGCGCCACGCGTCCCAGACGCGGGCGTTGCGGAACCAGTCCGACTTGTGCCCGGGCGGCAGGGCGCCGAGCGCGACAAACAGGGCGACCGCGGCCGCGGTGGCCGGGTTGCGGGTGTACAGGGTGGTGAGGGCGAGGGCGGCGGCCACCAGCGGGAGGAAGACTGCGCCCCAAAAAAAAAGAAAGAGACTGGCCCTTGCGCCCGCGGCCTGGCCGCGGCTGTTGACCGGCGGTGGGGGCAAGGTAGACGGAACCCCCGCCTCCCCCCATCCCCTGGCCGTGCGGTAGGCGATCGAGATGGACGCGTTGTGAGCCCAGGCCCAAGGCGGGGTGGTGGTGGTGGTCGACGCGGCGTCGGCCGCGATGGCTATGCCCAGCTTTCCCTTCGTCTTCCCGCCGACTTTGCCTCCACCCACGCCCTTGGCACCCAGCAGGGTGAGGCGGCGAGGGGCGGTGTCCTCGCCGCCGGCCTCCTTGGTCGTCCCGTCGACCGTGCCATCGGGCGTCGTGCTCTGTGAAGGAAAGGAGAGAAAGGTTGAGAGAGAGGAGCAGGAGCAGGGAGGGCCGCAGCCCCGGGTCGGCACGTCGGCGCGCGCCGCGCGCTGCTCCACCCCGGCATGTCCCCTCAAACTTTCGCACCAGTAGGAGTGACCCGCCCCGAGCCGCCGGCTCATGGGTAGCCGAGACCATGGCGGTGGGTAGCAGGGGTGTCGGAAGAGAGGTGGGGTCTGTGTGTGTGGCGTGGGAGACTTGAGAGTTTTTTTTTTTTTTTTTTTGTGCTGTCGCGAAAGCAGCTGTGCGCGCGCGTGGAGGGCATGACCGCTCCAAGCCCCAAAACAAGGGGCACGCCACGACACAAAATCACCACTCAGCGCTCTATTCTCCCGGGTAAAAAGCAGGGCCGCACCGGCTGACCGGATGGATGGCCGCCTAAGGCGGCCTGAAAACCCTGATAGCGGGCGCAGGGGGCATTGGTTTTTTCCCTGCGCCACTGCCACCGCCTCTCACGTCCACCAATGCTGAGAGTTACCTGTGTCGAAGAGCCTAGCTTATGGCCTGGATGTGGGTGTGTCAGACAAGTGGAGGAACGAGGTGACCGGGCAGAGGCGCGTCGCGTAAAGAGAGGGAGAATTGGCCGGCGAGAGAAGCGCGTCGGCGCAAAAGTGAAAGGCGAGCAGGCTGCGGCCGAGCACTCTTCCATTGCACGCAATCTTCACGCGTCGCCCACCTGGACCCATGCTGCGCCCTCGTCCGCGCGCCCGCCCCAGGGCCGGGGCGTCAATCGCTCCTCCTATCCAGCTGCAATCGGCAAACCGCCGGCCGCCCAGGCCGACGTCTACCCCCGCCAAACTACCCTGCTCATCCACCAACCTCGCCGCCGCTGCCTGGGCCACGGCTTCCACAACCTTGACAGCCACGGCCCTGATGGCTGCCTCGCCGCCCGGCGCGTCCGCGGCCTCCCTGGACACCCTCCTCTACACCGCCGCCGCCGCCGCGGATGCCGCCGTGCGGGCGGCCCTGACCCCCTCCCAGGCAGGCGGCCCCCCTTCCCTTGCCGCCTTTGCGGTCGTCCTCGGCGCCGGCCTGGCCACCTCGCTCTCGCCGTGCACGCTTTCCATGCTGCCCCTGACCATCGGCTACATCGCCGGCGCGGAGGCCCGGGACAACAGGCGGGCGGCAACCGGGGCAGAGGAAGGAGGCGAGCCGCAAGCCCGGCCCCCACCCCCACCCCCGCCTTCCACCCTCCCCCGGGCGGCCGCCTTTGCGGCCGGCTTCGCCACCACGCTCGCGGCTGGCGGGGTGGCGGCCGCCGCGGCGGGTAGGGTCTACGTCGGGGCGGGCAGCCTTGTGGGCGGGAGTGGGAGTGGCGGCGGCGGCGTCGCGGCCGCCCTGTTGCCACTGGCCGGGTCGGGCGTGGCCATCCTCATGGGCCTCAACCTCCTGGGCGCCCTCTCCCTGCCGGCCCTGCCCGGCTGGGACGTGGACGGCGACGCCCTGGCGACCGCCATCACCCCCCGTGGCCGCCCCGTCCCCGCCCCGCTGCGGGCGTACGCCGCGGGCGCCGCCTTTGCCTTGGCGGCGTCACCTTGTGCCACGCCGGTCCTGGCCACGCTGCTAGCCTATACCGCGTCCGCCGGCGGGTCCAGCACCCACCCGGGCGCGGGTGGGGCCCTGCTGGCGGTGTACGCCATCGGGTACACGGCCCCGCTTTTAGCCGCGGCTGCGGGCGCGGGCGCCCTGGCCCGGGTGGTGGCGGTCCGGGAAAAGTCGGGGTGGGTGCCGACAGCCGCGGGCGGGGTGTTGGTGGCGGGCGGCGTGTTTGGCCTACTCAGCCGCCTAGTGCCGCCGGCGTGAAATAGTGGAGAGAGAAAGAAAGAGAGAGAGAAAGAGATGTAGAGGGTGTGTCTTCACACGCCGGCCGCCACAGCCCCCAACCCTGCCAACTCCCGTGCCAGCCCGGCAACCGCGCCTTTGAGCAAGGCAGCCTTGGCCGCCGCCACCGCCGGCGGCCCGCCTTGCCCCGCCAACGCTTTCAGGGCCGCCCCAACCCGCCGCTCCGCGCGGGCCCTGGCGGCTGCCTGGGTGGTCCCTTTCTTGGCGGCGCTCGCGGCGGCGGCTTCCAGCGCCGCGCACCGAGCGGCCGCCGCGTCCGCCGCCGCGCGCGCCGCCTGCAGCCGCCCAGCCGCGGCCTCCGCCGTGGCCACCGCCCGGGTCGTCGACGCCTTGGCCCGGACCGTGCGGGCCGCCGCGTCTTTGGCAACGCCATTTAAGCGCGCCGCCCGCGCAGCCGCTGCCCGGGCGGCCGGGTCCGCCGCGTCGACTCCCCCAGCCGCCAGGCGGGACGCCATAGTGGCGTTGCACTCGCTCACCTGGTCCATGGCCGCCTGGACGCGGGCCAGGCCCTGCGCGGCGGACGCGGCGGACGCTTGGGCGGACGCTGCCTCCTCAACAGCCGCATCACGCTCCGCGAGGGCCGCCGTCGCCGCCCGGGCGGCCGCGGAGGTGGGCGAGGCGGCGGCGCCAAGCCCGCCATCATCCCCTCCTTCCCCCTTCCCCCCGCTCGCCCGCACGGCCGCCGCGTACCGAGCCCGCAGCGCGGCCACCGTCCGCGCGGCCGCCGCAGCTTTAGCAGCCAGGGCACAGGCCGCGCTTTCAGCAATGCGGGCGTCGGCGCGCAAGGCATCGGCCTTGGCGGTGGCGGCCAGTGTGGCGGCCTGGGCGCGCGACCGCGCGTCCTCCCGGGCGGCCGCTGCGGCCGCGACCCCGCCCGTGGCCACCTCCGCCCGGGCCTGGGCGCGCGCGAGGTCCAGCTCCGCCATGTCCCGGTCCACAAGGGAGGCCTCCCGGGAGGCCGTCGCACACGCAGCCGCGGACCGGGCCCCGTCCAGCTCCGCCTCCAGAAGGGCCAGCTCTTGTCGGGCGGCCCGCGCCTGGGCGGCCGCGCCGCCCGCTGCGTCAGCCGCCCGCACAGCCTCCGCGTCCGCCGCGCCCGCGTCCACCAGGGCGGCCCGACGCTCGGCTTCGGCAGCCTCCAGGGCAGCCCGCGCCGCTTTGGCCTCGCCCCGCGCCTCCACCAGGGCGGCCTCGCCCGCCGAAAAGTCGGTACTTTCTGTCTTTGCTGCCTTCAAGCAAAAGAGGCGGACCTCAGCCCGGTGGAGCGCGGCCTCCACGCTCCACCCCCAGTCCCGGGCCTTGGTCGCCGCCGCCGCCGCTGCCCGCACCCGGGCCCGGTGGTGGGAATTCTCCTGGGCCGCGGCCTCGCCCCGGCGGCGGGCGGCATCCAGGGACGCGGACGCAGCGGCTTTGGCGGCGTCGGCCGCCCGGACGGCCGCCAGCGCGCTGGCCAGGCGGGCCGCAGCTTTCTCCGCCGCTTCCGCCAGGCGGGCGGCCCGCGACTCCGCGGCGCCGGTCTCCTCCGCGGCGGCGGTGGCGGCTGCCAGGGCATACCGCTCCTCCGCGCGAGAGGCTTCAGCTGCCAGGGCAGCCTGCTCGCCGCGGTCACTGATTGATGATGAGAACGAGAGTGAGAGAGGGTGTGAGGTGAGGGGCAAGAGGGCGAATCCCCTCCCCTCCCCCCTCCCTCCCCTGTCTCCACCCTCCCTCCCCCTCATCCGGCGAAACTCACAGCTCCGTGTCCACCTCCCGCCGCAGGTCGACCACCTCCTCCGCAGCCAGGGCCACCCGGTCAGAAACTGAGGCCGCCCGGTCCGCCGCGGAGGCCGCGGCCTCGTCGGCCGCGGCCGCGGCCGCCGCCGACCGCGCGGTGGCCAGCTCTGCCGCCGCCACCCCGGCCCCCGCGGCCGCGGCCGCTTCCCGGGCGGCCCCGGCCTCCCGGGCCGCCGCACCCGCGTCCGCGGCGGCGACCCGGGCGGCGGCAGCGGACTCGGCCGCTTGAGCTTTGGACGCTTGGGCCGCGTCCCGCGCGGCGACCGCCGCGGCCTCGGCGGCCGCCGCCCCGGCCGCCGCCCGGCCCCGGCGAGCGGCAGCGCCGGCCAACTCGCCGACCGCCCCTGCCAGCCCCGCCCGGGCGGCCGCTGCGTCGCCCTCGTCGCCCTCCGCCGCCCGGACCGCCCCATCCTTGGCGCGCAGGGCGACTGTTAGGGCTGCCCGGGCACTGCGCTCCCTGGCGGACCGGGCGGCCTGCAGGCTGGCGGCGCCGGCGGCCGCCGCGGCCGCCGCAGCCGCCCCGACCGCCGCCCCGCCCGCGGCGACTGTCGCGGCCTCCACCTCCGCCCGGGCCGCCTCCAGGGCCGCCCGCGACCTCAGCACGTCCGCATGCGCGGCCAGGGTCCAGTCCGTGATCTCCGCCCTGGCAGTGGACCGGGCGGCCGCGTCCTTGGCCGCCCGGCCCGCGCGTAGGGAGGCGGCTTTTGCCAACCCAGCCGCGGCCTTGGCTGCTATGGTGGCTGTCTTAAGCGCCGCGTGCGTGCTTTCCAGACGTGCCTCCAAGTTCTCACCGTGGGACCGGATCAGCCCCGCCCGGGACCGCTGGTCCTCCACCTCTGCCGATGCTAGGGCCAGGGCGTCTGCCGCCGCCCGGGCGGCGGCGGCCAGGGCCCGGGCGCGGGGGCCAGCCCAAGGCGGGAGAGGGGGGAGCAGGTCAACGGGCATGGGGGAAAGGTGAAGAGGGTTGTGGTTGTGGAAAAGGGAGAGAGAAGGTGGATGGACGTGTATGCGTCTCTATCTTCATTCAATACAAAAACACGGGCCGGGGCCGGCGCCGGGTCTCTAATAAAGCGTCGGCCTCGGCCAAAAGGAACAGGGAGGCCGCCGTCCACCCCCCCGGCGCGGCGGGCGCGGCGGGTTGGGCGGCGGCCCCACCCCCCCGCCCGGCCCCGCCTCGCTCTCCCCCTCTCTCCCGCCCGCCGCCCTCCGTCCCCGCCCCGCCCGCCGCCTGCGCGCCCGCCTGGCGCAGGTCCAGTCGCCTCAGGTGCGGGCAGCCCCGCACTGCGGCGGCCAGGGGCAGGGTGACCTGGAAGGACCCGCCCGTCTGGAAGGAGAGGTCGGCTTCAACCAGGGCTGGCAGGGCGCCCAGGAGGGCAGGGACGCTGGTCAAGCGGTTCCCGCGCACCCGCAACGCCTGCAGAGTCCGCCCCGCCCGCCCCAGGTCGAGCGGCAGTTCGGCCAGGCGGCATTCGGAAACGTCCAGCGTCACCAGCGGGCAGGCGCCCAGGTGCGGGGGGAGGGCCGATATCTGGGTGTCGATGCAGCGCAGGACGGCGAGCGTGGCGGACGCCCGCCCAAAGGCGACGGGCCACCAGTCGGGGGAGAGGAGCGTGTTTCCGGACAGATCCAGGGCGGCCAATGCAGGCAGGGTCGCCAAGGCGGCGGGAGCGCGGCGCAGGGAACAGTCGGAGAGGTCGACCCGGCGCAAGGAGGACAGCGGAGTCAGG
>Ga0315283_10000755_pt1 | contig 24426 bp, 19 predicted proteins | sample YL17G09_0_MG_FD_204541 | JGI IMG/M metagenome (GOLD analysis project Ga0315283, IMG submission 204541) | Sediment microbial communities from Yellowstone Lake, YNP, Wyoming, USA - YL17G09_0 | ecosystem: Environmental > Aquatic > Freshwater > Lake > Sediment | place: USA: Wyoming | collected...
GATCAGGGCGTCGAGTTCAGCCTGGGATAGCGCCGCAGGCAGGTAGGCCTGCAGGAGGGCAATTTCGGCCAGTTCCTTGACCTCGAGGTCCGGTCGATTACCGGCGGCAAACTGGCTGGCGGATTCCCGCCGCTGTTTCACCAGCTTTTCGACAATCTGGAGGACCGCCGTGTCCGTGGTTGGCGTGCGCTCGTCGACCTCGCGCTGCTTGATCGCCGCCAGCAGCATGCGGATGGTAACGAGCCGGACCTTCTCGCCCGCCCGCATGGCCGACTTCATGTCGTCCTCGATGCGGGACTTTAGTTCTGACACTGGCGAAGCTGGCTCTGGCTGGGTTGACACCGGCAGCGCTGACGCGGAGCCTGGCAGGTCAATAGAGCCGGGTCCGCCGGGTGGTTTCCCGGGCGACCCGCTTTTGCTGCCGCTTGACGGCGGCGGCCTTCTTGCGCTTCCGTTCCTGCGTGGGCTTTTCGTAGAACTCGCGACTACGCAGCTCAGTGAGCACACCCGCTTTTTCGCAGGCGCGCTTGAAACGCCGGAGGGCGGCGTCAAAATGCTCGTTTTCTCGTACTCGAACGCCGGGCAAGGTCCTGATCCTTAAGTTTATGGCCCTCTGCTCACCCCAGTTTGACGCGTAGTCAGTCTGGGCTGGCGGGCGAAAAAAGCCGGCTCTGGCGGCCGGACTAGCCGGAAAATATAGCCAGTCAGCGGGACATTTGCAAAGAGCTCGTTCAAAAATGATTGTTCTGGGCATCGAAACCAGCTGCGACGAAACGGCCGCCGCCGTGTACGACACGGCCCGAGGCCTGCGCAGCCATTGCCTGTACAGTCAGGTGGCCACCCATGCGCCTTACGGGGGGGTGGTCCCCGAACTGGCCTCCCGAGACCATATCCGGAAGCTTCTCCCGCTGATCGACAGTGCCATGGCCAGCGCCGGCGTGGCCCCGACCGATCTGGCCGGGGTGGCCTATACCGCGGGTCCGGGCCTGGTGGGCGCCTTGCTGGTGGGTGCGACAGTGGGCGTTGGCCTCGCGGTGGGCTGGGGCCTGCCGGCTGTGCCGGTCCACCACATGGAGGCGCACCTGCTGGCGGTTCTCCTGGAGGATGAACAGCCTGCCTTCCCGTTCGTCGCGCTGCTGGTCTCAGGCGGTCACACGCTGCTCGTCGAGGTAGAAGGCCTCGGCCTCTACCGGATCCTGGGCGAGACGCTCGACGACGCGGCCGGTGAGGCCTTCGACAAGGGCGCCAAGCTTCTGGGTCTCCCTTACCCGGGGGGGCCGGAACTGGCCCGGCTGGCGGAGCGGGGGCGGGTGGGCCAGTATCGTTTTCCGCGGCCAATGCTGAAGGTCCCCGGCCTGGATTTCAGCTTTAGTGGGCTTAAGACGGCACTTGCGCTGCGGGTTCGGGAGTTCGAGGCCCGCGGGTTAAGTGTGGAGGCTCTGCGCGCGGACCTGGCGGCCGACTACCAGCAGGCGATTGTCGACACGCTCGTCGGCAAGTCCGTGCGCGCTCTGGACGCCACGGGGCACCGGCGCCTGGTTGTGGCCGGGGGTGTTGGTGCCAATCGCGCACTCCGGGAGCAGCTGCGCGCGGAGCTGTCCCGAACCGGGGCCACTGTCTATTATCCGCGCACAGAATTTTGCACCGACAATGGCGCCATGATTGCGTTCACCGGCTGCCAGCGGCTGGCACTGGCGCCTGCGGCCTACTCGAGCGTCCGCGTGGAAGCGCGACCGCGGTGGCCGCTAGAAGAACTCACGGGGCCCTGAATGGACACGATTTTTCTGCGGGATCTCCGCATTCGCACCATCGTCGGCATCTGGGAGTGGGAGCGGCGCCTGCCCCAGGTGGTGAGTATCGATCTCGACATGGGGACCGACATCCGCCGCGCTGCCGGCAGTGACCAGATCGGCGACACCCTGGACTACAAAGCGGTTACTCGCCGCATCAAGGCGTTCGTGGCGGACTCGCGTTTCAACCTCATTGAGACCATGGCAGAGCAGATCGCGGGCATCATTATCGGTGAGTTCGACGTGCCCTGGGTGCGGGTGGCCGTGCACAAGCCCTGGGCCATCCGGGGTTCGCGGGATGTGGGCGTGGCTATCGAACGGGGCGCACGAACCTGATGACGGAATCGCCGGCCCCGGAACCGGCTGCGGTCGACGTGTACGTCAGCGCCGGCAGCAACGTGTCTCCAGAGGAGAACCTGAGCCTGGCGTGCCGGGAGCTCGCCCGCCGTTTCGGACCTCTCGAACTGTCCGGCGTCTACCGCAATCCGCCGGTGGGCTTTTCCGGAGATGACTTTCTGAATCTCGTGCTGCGCTTTCGCACAGCCGAAGCGCCAGACACCGTCGTCGCTGAGCTCGAACGCCTGCACGCATTGGCGGGACGGGTCCGGGGTCAGGAACGCTTTGCGCCCCGGACCGTGGATCTTGACCTCCTTCTATACGGGGCTGCCGTGCTTCCCGGCGCGGGGATACGGGTGCCCCGCGAGGACATCCTGAAATACGGTTTCGTGCTGGGTCCGCTGGCGCAGCTCGCACCGGAGCTGAGGCACCCCGTAACGGGGCAAACCATGGCCGAGCTGTGGGCGCATTTCGATCAGGCCCGGTACCCGATGGAACGGGTGAGCGATCTGCTGCTGTAGACGGGGGTGGGGCTGGCTCTTTACCAGCCGACACTACGGCCGCCGTCCACGGCGATGATCTGCCCCGTGACGTAGTGGGCGTCCCGCACCAGGTAGAGCACGCAGCTTGCGATGTCGGCGGGCTCGCCTACGCGCTTGAGCGGAATCTGCTTCAGCACCGTCTCGCGCATCTGGTCGGAGACACCACCTTCCGGCCACAGGATCGCCCCGGGAGCCACGCCGTTCACGCGGACGTCCGGAGCCAGGTCCCTGGCCAGCGCCCGGGTGAGGAATGCGAGGCCGGCCTTCGCCGCCCCGTACATTGAGTGATCCCGCAGTGGTCGGATCGCGTGAATATCGACGATATTGATGATGACGCCCCGGGCCGCCTTCAGGTGGGGCAGCGCGGCCTGGGCAAGGAACAACGGGGCTTTCAGGTTGGTGCCGAGCAGATCCGTCCACTGCTGCTCCGTGATGCTTGCCAGCGGTGTTGGATAAAAGCTCGACGCATTGTTCACCAGGATATCTAGCCGCCCCGCGTGGGTCACGACCTTCTCCACGAGGGTGGCGAGTGTGCCGGTGTCGAGCAGATCGGCCTGGATAGTCAGCGCCGAGTGCGGCCGCAGGTCGTTCAAGTCCCGGGCCAGCGCATCAGCGTCCGCGGCGGAGCGCCGGTAGTGGATAGCCACGCCGGCACCCGCCCCGTGCAGGGTGCGGGCGACAGCCGCGCCAACCCGCCGACCAGCGCCGGTGATCAGCGCCCACTTGCCCGTCAATGGAAGTGCTTCGGTCATGCGATTGGCCTTCAGACGGCGTGGGTTGCGGGCATGGAAGAATCAGCAGTTAAGATTACACCACGATGCAAACCGGATTCGATCTGCCGGCGCCCGCGGCCGACGCTCTCGTGCACAGTGAACGGGTCCGGGCCCTGGTAGCCGCGCGTATTGCCGGCAGTGGTGGGTTCCTGAGTTTCGCCGACTACATGGACGCCGTCCTCTACGCGCCCGGCCTCGGCTACTACAGCGCGGGCGCCCAGAAGTTCGGCGCTGCCGGCGACTTCGTCACCGCACCGGAGCTTGGGCCCGTCTTCGCGCGCTGCCTCGCGCGTCTCGCCGGCCCGACGCTTCGACAGCTTGGTGGCGGGGTGATCCTCGAAGTCGGTGGCGGGTCCGGCGCGCTCGCCGCTGATCTGCTGCTGGCGCTCCGCGACGAGCCGCCCGACCGGTACCTGTTGCTCGACGTCAGCGGCGACCTGCGCGAGCGGCAGCGCCGGACCCTAGCGGCCCGGGTCCCGGAACTGCTGCACCGGGTGACCTGGCTCGATGCCCTGCCTCCGGAGCCCCTGAATGGTGTCCTGCTTGCCAACGAAGTTCTGGATGCGTTGCCCGTGGAGCGGTTCCGAATGCGCCATGGCCGTCCATCGCAACTCGGTGTTCAGGTGGTGGGCGGCCAATTCGCCTGGGCCGAGCAGCCTGCACCGGGGCCACTCGCGGCCGCCGTGGCAGACCTGCAAGGGGAGCTCGGCCAGTCGCTGCCGGACGGTTACACCACGGAAATTGGTTTGCGGCAGCCGGTGTGGCTCCGGGCGCTGTTCGCGGCTCTGGGTCGGGGTCTCGCCCTCTGTATTGATTACGGCGGCACCCGTCGCGAGATCTATCACGCCGGGCGCCGCGACGGCACCCTGGTCTGCCACTATCGTCATCGGCAACACACGGATCCATTCTTTCTCCCCGGGCTCCAGGACCTGACGGCCTGGGCCGACTTTTCCGCAGCGGCCGACGCGGCGACCCACGCGGGTCTGGAGGTGGCGGCCTACGCCACGCAGGCCCACACACTGCTGGCGACCGGTGTCCTCGCGGATGTGCAGGTCGATGGCCGCGCGGCTGATACCGCCCGGTTGCGTGAACTGCAGGAGATCCAGCGTCTGCTGTTGCCGGGCGAGATGGGCGAGCGCTTCAAGGTGCTGGCTCTGACGCGCGCGTTCATACCGGGTTTTCCACTGACCGTACGCGATCTCCGGGATCGCCTCTAGACGGTCTCCCCGCCGCGAACCTGCCCCGAAGCGTGGACTGCGGCCTGTCGGCGGCCAGCGCTTTCCGGTAGTGTGGCCGCGATTTTGTTCCGGGATGTGAGTGCGTGGACATGCTATCGGCCGTCGTGCTCGCGATTGTGCAGGGACTCACGGAGTTCTGGCCCATTTCCAGCTCGGGCCATTTGATCCTCGTGCCCCGGATCATGGGGTGGCCTGACCAGGGGCTGGCCTTCGACGTGGCCCTGCACTTCGGCACGTTGCTCGCCGTAATGTTGTACTTCCGGCGTGAAGTGTTTGCGGTGCCTGTCGCGATGTTGTCCCAGCTCTCCGGCAAGGGCCACGATGCCGCGGATGCCCGGCTTGGCCTGGCGTTGTTGGTGGCCACCATCCCTGCTGGAATCGCCGGACTGCTGTTCAAGGATTTCGTCGAGGCCGAACTCCGCTCGCCGCTGCTCATTGCGGGCACTACGGCGTTTTACGGCGTCCTGCTCTGGGTAGCTGACCGCCGGCGAGGTGCCATCACCGATGAGCGTGAGATCACGCTCGGCAAGGCGCTGATCGTGGGTTGCGCACAGGCACTGGCCCTGATCCCGGGCACGTCCCGCTCCGGGATTACGATCACGGCCAGCCTGTTTCTGGGCCTGTCCCGGGAAGCCGCGACGCGCTTCTCCTTCCTGATGGCTATCCCGGTGATCCTGCTGGCGTCAGGTGTCGAGGGCTACCACCTGGCAACAACCACAGACCCCGTGGCCTGGGATCTGCTCGGCGTCGGTGTGCTGGTTGCGGCGTTGACCGCTTACTTCTGCATCTCAGTACTGCTGAAGATAGTGGGCCGGATCGGCATGGCGCCCTTCGCCATCTACCGCCTGCTGCTGTCCGGAGCGCTGTTCATCGCGTTCAGCTGAGGCTGAACCGTTCCGACGCGTCGGTAACTGCGGCAAGCCGGGCCCGCCGGATCGCCTCGCCGAGTGCCTCACCGGTCAGGCTGTTGCCCGCGCCACCCGACCCGGCGACCGCCCGGGTATCCACCGCGAGGGCGGCTTCCCAGGCCGAAAACACCAGCTCCCTCTGCGGATAGGGCCGCTCCTCGAGCCCGGTGCGTCCGCGTGCGTCCGCCTCACAGGCGTCGAGAAACTCCGGCACGCGATGGCCGCGCCGGAACGCGTCGAGACTCTCCAGCAGGTTCAGGATGGTCAGGGGCCGAAGTTCAAGGGCCCGATGACACAGCCCGTGGTTGCGGGCCACGGCCACGGCCAGGTCGCGAAAGCGGTTGGGTACTGCCAGGCGCTGACACAACTCCAGCACGAGTTCGACACTGCGCTGCTCGTGTCCCACGTGCCGGGGCAGCTCCGCCCTGGGCGTCGTGCCCTTGCCGAGGTCGTGAACGAGCACGGCAAAGCGAACTTCCGTGCTGAACGATCGCCTCGCAGCCTCCCTTAAACAGAGCAGCACGTGCACGCCCGTGTCGATCTCCGGGTGCCACTGGGGCGGCTGCGGCACGCCAAACAGCGCATCAACTTCCGGAAACACGACCTTCAGTGCGCCGCAGTCGCGCAACACCTGGATGTAAACGTCCGGACGCTGCTCTGCAAGTGCAGAGGCTGTTTCCTGCCACACCCTTTCGGGTACGAGCGTGGCGACTTCGCCGCCTGCCACCATCGCGCGCATGAGGTCGAGAGTGGCGGGCGCGACGCGGAAGCCGAGTTCATGGAACCGTGCCGCAAAACGAGCCACCCGGAGAATGCGGACCGGGTCTTCCCGAAAGGCGTCGGAAATATGGTGGAGAAGGCGCGCCTTCAGATGCGCCTGGCCACCGGCCGGGTCCAGCACTTCGCCGTCGGCCGTCTGCGCGATGGCGTTGATGGTCAGGTCCCGGCGCTGCAGGTCCTCTTCCAGTGTGACGGATGGATCGGCATGCACTTCGAACCCCCGGTAGCCCGGGCCGGTCTTGCGCTCGGTGCGGGCCAGGGCGTATTCCTCATGGGTGTCAGGGTGCAGGTAGACGGGGAAATCCCGGCCCACGCGCCGGTAGCCCAGGGCCTCAAGTTGGTCCGGTGTTGCGCCCACCACCACCCAGTCCCGCTCCCGCACGGGCAGCCCGAGAAGCTGGTCGCGCACGGCACCGCCGACGAGGTAGATCTGCATGCCGGAATTGTAGCCGCTATCCTCAGCAGGCCGTGCCCGGACCCCGCTCACTGTCGAAGGTTGCAAGCGCGCTGCGCATCGGCGTCGTGCTGCTGTTGACGTTAGCGTTGCTCGCAGGCTGCGCCGGCTACTACTTGCAGGCTGTCGCGGGCCAGGCTTCGCTGATGCGAGCGCGGGTGCCCATGGAAAAGGTGCTGGCGGATCCCGCCACACCGGCGACGTTAAGGCGACAACTCCTTCTGGTGGACGCCGCACTGCTGTTTGCGCGCCTTGAACTGAGCTTGCCTCCCACAAAGAGCTACCGCCAATACGCGGATCTGGGCCGGCCCTACGTGGTCTGGAACGTCTTTGCGGCACCGGAGTTTTCGCTGGAGCCCCGGCAGTGGTGCTACCCGATTGCCGGCTGTACGACCTATCGCGGGTGGTTCAGTGAAGAGCGGGCCCGGGCCTCGGCCACCCGGCTTGTGGGCCGGGGCGATGATGTCTTCGTAGGAGGGGTTGCGGCGTACTCGACGCTCGGATGGTTCGCCGATCCGGTGCTGAACACCATGCTGGGCGACAACGACACCGGATTGGCCGGGCTCCTCTTCCACGAGCTGGCCCATCAGCGGGTCTACGTGCCGGGCGACACACTGTTCAACGAGGGATTCGCCACCCTCGTCGAGGAGGAGGGCACGCGACGCTGGCTCGCATCGCGCACTGACGAGACGGGCCTGTGCCGTTTGGAGGTGCGGGAGTCCCGGCGAACGGCGGCGCTCCGTATTATCGGTGAACTGCGGAGCCTGCTTGCCGTCGTGTACGCTTCTGATGCCCCAGTCGAACTGCGCCGGCAGCAGCGGGCGGCGGCTTTCGACCAGGCGCTGTCGAGCTATGCCCGACTCCGTGCCGGCTGGACGGAGCCCCCTTGGTTTGACAGCTGGTTCGAACCGGGACTGAACAACGCCCGCCTCGCTGCGCTTTCTTCCTATGAGGACTACGTGCCTGCCTTCCGGGAGCTCCTGGTCCGGGAGGGGGGCGACCTGGCGCGCTTCTACAAGAGCGTGGAGGCGCTGGGCGCGCTCGACCCGGAGGACCGGGAGCTGGCCCTCCAGGAGCTAAGCCTGCAGCAAGTGGCGAGTGTCAGCGTCCCGCCCGCTTCCGGTAATTGTCCCTGATGCGGGTCAGACCCGACCCACCCAGCGCGTCGGCGAGACTTGGGCGCAGCGGGCGTGGCGTGATGCCCAGCTCCCTGAACCCATCGGCGCTACCCACGCTGTCGGTCAGTAACGAGCGGAAGTTGTCGGTGGAAAAGGGCTTGCCCGGCAGGAAATCCATGATCGCCGCCTGCAGCCGCGAGATAGAGCGGGGCAGCCCGATCACCTGGCGCCGCAGTCCAAGCGTCTCCGCCACCATCTGCACCAGTTCCAGCAAGGTGTAGATTTCGGGACCGCAGAGCTGGTAGGTCCGGCCGGCAGCGGCTGGCTCGCGCAGTACCCGGACGATGGCTTCCACCACGTCGTCCACGTGCACGGGCGCAAAGCGGGCTTGCGGCATTGCCAGGGGTAATGCCAGCGGCACGGCGCGCAGCAAACCTGCAAAGCGGTTCAGGAACGAGTCTCCGGCGCCGAAGATCACCGAAGGCTGCAGGATGGTCCAGCGCAGTCGCGAAGCCCGGAGCAGTGCCTCCGCTTCGCCCTTGGAGCGCAGGTAGTAGCTCGTGGTGTCGTGCGGCATTTCCGGGCTGGAGGCGTTCAGCGCGCTGATCTGAATGAGCCGCTGAACCCGGTTGACGCTGCAGGCAGCGATCAGCGTCCCGGCGAGTTCGACATGGGCGCGGCGGAAGCCCGTGCCGTCCCGGCCCACCTCATTGAGAATTCCGACCAGGTTGATCGCAACGTCGGCACCGCTCAGTACCGATTTGAGAGTCTCAGGGGCGTGGATGTCCCCGTGGACCACGCGAACCGTGGGCAGGACGCGCAGGTGCCGGCAGCGCTCCGGATCCCGCGTTGGCACCGTGACCTGATAGCCCGCATTCGCGAGTCGGGCCACCAGCCGCGAGCCGACAAAGCCGCTACCACCAAGAACGCAGCAAGACCCCATGGTCGCTTACCGCTGGTCCGGAACTGCGCTGTTCTCCGGATTCACTCAGCGGATCTGCAGCAGGAGATTCCTGTTGCCCCGGCGGATGCTGAGGATGAGCAGACTTTGTTGACCTGCCGCCTGCTGCAATTCCCGCACGTTGCGCACCCGGATCCGGTTCACCGACACGATGATGTCGTTTGCCAGGAGGCCCGTCAGGGCGGCCGGACTTTCTGGTTCGACAGACTCGATCCGTACGCCGGGGCCGGCGAACTGCTCTGCCTTGCCCTCGTGATTGCCGAGCTCTGCACCGGCGAGCCCGGGATGGATGTCCTCGCCGCTGATCCGTGCTGTGTTGCTGACCTCACTGAGCAGAGCCGTGATCTGGCGCCGTTTGCCTTCGCGAATGACGTCAACGTGCACGCTGTCGCCACTGCGCTTCAGCCCCACGGTGTTGCGCAGGTCGGACGCGCTCTTGATGCTCTGCCCATCCACCGAGACGATCACGTCACCAACCTCGATTCCGGCCCTCTCTGCCGCGGAGCCGTCGGCCACTTCCTGGACCAGAGCGCCCTCTGCAGTGCCTTCGACGCCGTAGGCCTTGGCGCTATCCGCATTGAAGTCGGAGATGCTCACGCCGAGCAGCCCGCGCTTCACTTCGCCGAACTGCAGGATCTGGTTCATGATGGATTTCGCGATGTTCACGGGAATCGCGAAGCCGATGCCGATGTTGCCGCCGCTGTTGCTGAAGATGGCGGAATTGATGCCGACCAGCTCGCCCTTCAGGTTGATCAGGGCCCCGCCGGAATTGCCAGGGTTGATCGAGGCGTCGGTCTGGATGAAGTCCTCGTAGCCGTCCGGGTTGATGCCGCTGCGGCCCAGAGCGCTGACGATGCCGGACGTCACGGTGTGCTGGAGACCGAAGGGATTCCCGATGGCCAGCACGAAGTCTCCGACCTGGATCTGGTCGGAATTGCCGAGCTTCATCTGGACCAGACCCTTGCCGTTCTCCACCTGCAGCAGGGCAATGTCGGTGCCGGGATCGGAACCGACCACCTTGGCCTTGAGGCTGCGGTTGTCGGTCAGGACGACCTCGATCTCCTCCGCATTTTCGACGACGTGGTGATTGGTGAGGATGTACCCCTTGGCCGCATCCACGATCACGCCGGATCCGGCGCTCTGGACCTGGCGGCGCCGCTGTTGCTGTTGCTGCTGATCGGGAAAGCCGAAGAAGCGGCGGAAGAAGGGGTCCTCCATCAGGGGATTGGCGGGCGCGCTGATCGTGCCCTTGGTGGCGATGCTCACCACGGCGGGTTCGACCTGCTTGACGAGCGGGGCAAGGGTGGGAACATCCTGCCCGGCGACCCGGGCAGGGAGCTGCGCCCGGGCTGGGCCGCCAGGCGTCGTGAACGCGAGAATGGCAACCAGAATCAGGGCAACGTTCGCCCGGGCGGTGACTCCTGTCATGCGCGAAAACCTTCCGGAACGTGGTGCGAGGACGCGGAATCATAGCGGGTTTCCTCCTGGCAGAAGGCGGGCAGACGCGGTGCGGAAGCTGTGGAAAACCGGTGCAGGGGCTGGGGATGGCAGAACCCAACATCTTGTGTTGCAACAGGATCCGTGGACGACTCGGAAGGGCTGGGAAAAGTCCCTTGACAGGTTTGGCTAAGTTTTAAACAAATACATGATTTATATGAATAATAGTTGATAAATTCGGGGTGAAAAAATTCTTGACACCGTCCGGCACGATGCCTAATGTACGACCAACGCCGGCACAACATCTTGTGCTGGCGTTTTCATCACAGCGGCGGGCCTAACCTGGCATTTGGGCAGGGCATTCGGGCATGGCATTCGGGGAGGCCGGTCGAGACGACCGGTACCAGGGACTGGCGCAGGGGGCAGAGTCAATCATGAAATCGGCAGTGCAATTGGAAAACACCCGGGGAGCCACTATCGGCTTCCAGGAAGCCTCCATCGACATCTGGGACAAGAAGTACCGGTTGAAGTCGAAGACGGGGGACGTGGTCGACGAGACCATGGACGACACCTACCAGCGGGTCGCCCGGGCGTTGGCGGACGTGGAGGCGGAGGGCGACCGGGACCGCTGGTTCGAGCAGTTTCTCTGGGCGCTCCGGCGTGGCGCTATTCCGGCCGGCCGCATCATTTCCAACGCCGGGGCCCGTGAGCACAAGCCGGCCACGTCCACGATCAACTGCACGGTGTCCGGCACCATTGGCGACTCCATGCAGGACATCCTCACGAAAGTGCACGAGGCCGGGCTGACGCTGAAGGCCGGCTGCGGCATCGGCTACGAATTCTCGACGTTGCGGCCCAAGGGGGCCTATGTGTCCGGGGCCGGGGCGCACACTTCCGGTCCCATGTCCTTCATGGATATCTACGACAAGATGTGCTTCACCGTGTCGTCTGCCGGTGGCCGCCGTGGCGCCCAGATGGGCACCTTCGACGTGGGCCATCCCGATGTGCTCGACTTTATCCGGGCCAAGCGGGAAGACGGTCGCCTCCGCCAGTTCAACCTGTCCCTGCTGGTGACCGACGAGTTCATGCAGGCCGTCAAGCACAACCGGGACTGGGTGCTGGCCTTTCCCCTGGATGAGCGCGAGGTCCGGCAGCTCGGGCTGGATCTCACCGATCGGGACCAGGTCCTGTGGCGTGAGTGGCCGACCACTGCGGGCTACGTCACCAACGACAAGGGGCAGGTCGCCTGCCGAGTCTACAAGAAGCTGCCGGCCCGGCGCCTGTGGGACATGATCATGGCGTCGACCTACGATTTCGCCGAGCCCGGCTTCGTGCTCGTCGACCGGGTCAACGAGATGAACAACAACTGGTTCGAGGAGAATATCCGGGCCACCAACCCCTGCGGCGAACAGCCGCTGCCGCCTTACGGTTCCTGCCTGCTGGGCTCGATCAATCTGACCAAGTTTGTGCAGGAGCCCTTCGCCGATACGGCCCGTTTCGACTGGGATGAGTTCCACCGGGTGGTTAAGGTCTTCACCCGGATGCTCGACAACGTGGTCGAGGTGAATGGCCTGCCCCTGCAGCGGCAGCGGGAGGAAATCCAGCGCAAACGACGACACGGTATGGGTTTCCTAGGTCTCGGCTCCACGCTCACCATGCTCCGGATGCGCTACGGCTCGAAGGAGTCCGTGAAGTTCACGGACGACGTTTCCCGGGAGATGGCGCTGGCGGGCTGGGAGACAGCCCTGGATCTGGCGCGCGAGAAGGGTCCCGCACCGATCCTGCTGGAAGACTTTGCGGTCACCGGTGAGATGCTGCGCAAGCGACCGGAGATGACCCGGGACGGCTGGAAGGTCGGGGACCGGATTCCGGGTCGTGTCCTGCACGCACGCTACAGCCGCTACATGCAGCGGGTGGCCGAGGTGGCGCCTGAACTGGTCAAGGATCTGGAGCGGGTCGGTGCGCGTTTCACCCACCACAGCTCCATTGCCCCGACTGGCACCATCTCGCTGTCGCTGGCCAACAACGCCAGCAACGGCATCGAGCCGAGTTTCGCCCACCAGTACTCCCGCAACGTGATCCGGGAAGGCAAGAAGTCCAAGGAGAAGGTGGACGTCCTGTCCTTCGAGCTGCTGGCGTACCGCCAGCTGGTGAACCCTGCGGCCCTGCCGGGTAGCAGGAAGCCCGACGAACAACTGCCCGACTACTTCGTGACCGCCGACGACATCAAGCCGAGGGAGCATGTGGACATCCAGGCCGCGGCCCAGCGCTGGGTGGACTCCTCGATCTCCAAGACTGCCAATGTGCCGACGGACTTCAACTACGAGGAGTTCAAGGACATCTACATGTACGCCTACGACATGGGGCTTAAGGGCTGCACGACTTTCCGCTTCAATCCGGAGGCATTCCAGGGCGTGCTTGTGAAGGAGAAGGATCTGCAGAACACGAAGTACACCTTCGTGCTCGACGACGGCTCCGAAGTCACGGTGCGCGGCGATGAGGAGATCGAGTACGACGGTGAAATGCACACGGCCGCCAATCTCTTCGACGCGCTCAAGGAAGGCTACTACGGCAAGTTCTAAGGCCCCAGAGAGCAGGAAATACCCACATGCCAAAGATCAGGATAGACAGGAAGATTGTCGGTTACCGCGTCGAGTCTGCCGACGACAGGGCCGCCGCGAAGAAGGCCGTCCAGAAGGCCGCCCAGAAGGCCGAAGAAGGGCTGGCGGGCAAGCGGCTGTCGAGTGAAGGCAACGTGGTCCGGATGCACGAGAAGCTCGAGCGCCCGGAAATGCTGCAGGGTTCAACGTACAAGGTGAAGACGCCAGTCTCTGATCACGCGATGTACGTCACCATCAACGACGTCATCCTCAATCCGGGTACGGAGTATGAGCAGCGCCGGCCTTTCGAGATCTTTATCAACTCGAAGAACCTGGACCACTACCAGTGGATCGTGGCCCTTACCCGGCTGATGTCTGCGGTGTTCCGCAAGGGCGGCGATGTCGCCTTCGTGGTCGATGAGCTTAAGGCAGTGTTCGATCCCCGTGGCGGCTACTGGCAGCCGGGCGGCAAGTTCATGCCCTCGATCATTGCCGAACTCGGCCACATCGTGGAGAAGCACCTCCGGTTCATCGGCCTGCTGCCGCCGGATTCCATGGATGAGCACAAGCGGAAGCTGGTCGAGCAGAAGCGTCGTGAGTTCGAGGACCAGAAGCGCCAGCAGGACGCCTTCGCGCGCAGTGAGTACCCGGCTGGCGCCCAGATGTGCGGCGGGTGCAGCGCCGCGGCGGTGGTCTTCCTGGATGGCTGCATGACCTGTCTGGCCTGCGGAGACTCGAAGTGCGGTTAGGCGAAGTGCGGCCACGACCAATGCGGCCAGGCGAGCTGCTGCGGAAATGACCCGCTGAAATGAGCCAGAGCGTTCCCGATTTCAGCCGCGTCGGGGTACTCGTTGCCGGCGACGTGATGCTGGACGAATACTGGTTCGGCCCGACCACCCGGATTTCCCCCGAGGCTCCCGTGCCCGTCGTTCGGGTCACTGGCTCGGAAGCCCGAGCCGGAGGTGCAGCCAACGTTGCCGTAAACCTTGCCAGTCTCGGAGCACGGACCTCCCTCACGGGCATCGTGGGCCGGGACAGCAATGGCGCCACACTGGGCGACCTGCTCCGCAACCTGGGAATCGTTGTGGACTTCGTGGAATCTGCTCGCCGCCCCACAATTACCAAGCTGCGCGTCCTGAGCCGCAATCAGCAGCTTATCCGGCTCGACACGGAAGAAGGCTTTACCGCTGACGATGCAACACCCCTGACGGGTGCCCTGGAGCGGCTGCTGCCGCCGGCTTCCGTCTGCATCCTGTCGGATTACGGCAAGGGCACGCTGAGCCAGGTCTCTGCGCTGATCGGCATCTGCCGGAGGCGCGGTGTGCCCGTGCTGGTGGACCCGAAGGGCACCGACTTCGCCCGTTACCGGGGCGCCACGGTGCTGACTCCGAACCTGGCCGAGTTCGAGGCCGTGGTGGGTCCGACGCGGAACCCTGCGGAAATTGTCGGGCAGGGTGAGGCGCTGCGGGAAGCGCTCGACCTGGAGGCTCTCGTGATTACCCTCGGGGAGCGTGGCATGGCGGTGATTGCCTCTGAGGGTGAGCCCGTGTTCCTCCCCGCACGCGCCCGCCAGGTGTTCGACGTCACGGGGGCCGGCGATACGGTGATCGCGACCCTGGCGGCGGGCCTTGGTGCGGGCCTGACCCTTCAGGATGCGGCGGGGCTTGCCAACCTGGCAGCCGGGCTCGTCGTGGGCAAGATCGGGGTGGCCAGCGTGACCCCGTCCGAGCTGCGGCTGGCGCTCCACGAACATGGGCAGGGCGGGCGTGGACTGCTCCTCCGGTCCGAAGCGCGGCAGATGGCGGCCCAGGCTCGCGGCCGCGGTGAGCGCCTCGTGATGACGAACGGCTGCTTCGACATCCTGCACGCCGGTCATGTGGCCTACCTGGAAGAAGCCAAGCAGCGCGGCGACCGCCTCCTCGTGGCAGTCAATGACGATGCATCGGTCGCCCGGCTGAAAGGCGCCGGCAGGCCCATCAACCCGCTCGCCGACCGGATGGCGGTGCTCGCGGGGCTGGCATCGGTGGACTGGGTCGTACCCTTTGGCGAGGACACGCCGGAAATGCTGGTGGGCGAAGTCCTGCCGGATGTGTTGGTGAAGGGCGGAGACTACCGCCCCGAAAATATTGCCGGGGCCCGCAAGGTGCTCGAAAGCGGGGGTACCGTCGAAGTCCTGAGTTTCCGGGAGGGCCGTTCCACATCCGCCATCGTCGAGGCCGTGCAGCGGCTCGCTCCGAAGTAGACCCGCCACCGTGCCCCGGCCCCTGTCTGACCCAAGTCAGTCCGACTCCGGCCAGCCGACGGCGGCCGGATCCAGTTCCTGGCTAAGGATGGCCTACGTCATCCTCACTTATGTCGCCGTTCCCTTGTTGCTGCTGCATCTCGTGTGGCGCGGTTTCAGCGTGCCCGGTTACCGGCGCCGTATCGGCGAGCGGTTTGGGCTCGGCATGCCGCGGCTGGCCCGCTCCTCCATCTGGGTCCATGCGGTATCGGTCGGGGAGGTCCAGGCGGCCGCGCCCCTGGTGCGCGCACTCCTGAAGCGCCACCCGGACGTGCCGGTCGTGCTCACCACGATGACCCCGACGGGTTCAGAGCGCGTGCGGGCGCTGTTCGGCGAGACTGTCCTTCACAGCTACGTGCCCTACGATCTGGCCGGCGCCGTACGACGCTTCTTCAACTGGGCGCGGCCGTCGCTCGCCATCATCATGGAAACGGAGCTCTGGCCAAATCTCTACCACGAGTGCGGGCAGCGACGGGTGCCGCTGGTCCTGGCCAGCGCCCGGGTTTCCTTGCGCTCCGTAGGGCGCTACCGCCGGGTGATTCCGCTCTTTCGGGACACGCTGTCCAACGGCATCCTGATCGCTGCCCAGACAGCAGCGGACGCGGAGCGCTTCCGTTCGCTGGGCGCCAATCCATCCCGCACGCATGTCACTGGCAACATCAAGTTTGATTTCGAGCTGCCGGCGGAGATAGCCGGCCGCGGCAGCCAGTTGCGGGAACAGCAGGCGCGCCACCGGCCCGTGTGGGTGGCGGCGAGTACCCACGAGGGCGAGGAGACGGCGGCCCTCGATGCGCATGCCAGGATTCTCGAACACCACCCGGCAGCACTGCTGGTCCTGGTGCCACGGCATCCGGAACGCTTCGGGCAGGTCGCGACGCTGCTGGCCAGCCGTGGTATCGACTACGTGACCCGGAGCAGCGGGGCGCTGGCTGGTTCCACAACGCAGGTCCTGCTCGGCGACACCATGGGGGAGCTCACGACCTTCTATGCTGCAGCCGATGTGGCTTTCGTCGGCGGCAGCCTCGTGCGCATTGGCGGGCACAATTTGCTGGAGCCATTGGCACTGGCCATACCGGTGGTCACCGGCCCCCACAACGAGAACGCAACCGACATCGCCGAACTCCTGATGGACTGTGGCGCGGCGCTGGTGGTGCCTGACTGGGCCGGCCTGGCCGCGGAAGTGAGCTGGCTGCTGGGCGACGAGGCTGAGCGCCGCAAACGGGGCGCGGCGGGCAGCCAGGCGTTACTGGCCAACCGCGGCGCCCTCGACCGGCTCCTGGCGCTCGTCGATCCGCTAATTGACTGAAGCCGGAGCGGGCGCTACCCGGTCCGGCAATTCCTCCGCGGTCGAGGTGGCGGTCAGGAACCCGTCAATCTGGGCGACGTCATCCGTGGTCAGCGTGCCGGCCGCCTGCTTCAGGCGCAGACCGTTCAGCAGGTAGTCGTACCGGCTGCGCAGGTAGACGGTCTCTGCAACAAAAACCGCTCGCCGGGCATCAAGCACGTCCACCGTGGTCCGGGTGCCCACGTCATAGCCTGCTTCAGTGGCTTTCAGCGCCGTCTTCGAGGATTCAAACGCCTGCTTCAAGGCCTGGACCCGCGAGATCTCCGACATAACCCCGAGGTAGGCGTCCCGGGTCGCACGCTCTGTCTCGCGAGCCGTCCCTTCCAGGCGTTCCCGCGCGGCCCGATGCTGATACACGGCCTGCTGTACCTGGGCGGACGTGCTGCCGCCGCTGAAGATGGGCAGGGCGAACTGGAGAGAGATGCTGTCTGTCTGCAGGTCCGTAAAGGTGGTGGTGCTAACAATAGTGCCTGCGGGATTCGGGGCGCAGGTGTTAATTGTCCCCTGGATGACGCAGGGACCTCTGGAAAAGCCATCGTCGTCCTGCTTGTTGCGGCTGACCACGAGGTCTACCGTGGGGTAGTGGCCAGTCCGCGCCAGACTCACGTTGCTCTTGGCGATCTCTGTGCCAATCTGACTGGAGATCAGGCTGCGATTCTGTTGCATGGCCAGGTCCACCCACTGGTTCGCGTCAGCCGGGTCGGGACTAACAAGTGGCAGGTCAGGGCCAGGCTTCGCCAGAGTCGGGGCAGGCTCGTCGATGATCGACCGCAGTAACTCCTGCCGATTGGCCACGTTCCGCTTGGCAAGGATCTCCGCGGCCAGCGCCTGGTCGTAGGCGGCCTGTGCCTCCTGCACGTCAGTGATCGCGATCAGGCCCACCTCAAAGCGCTTCTGGGCCTGCTCCAGCTGGCGACCAATCGCATCCTTCGCCGCCTGCTCGGAGGCCAGGGTGTCTTCAGCAGCCAGCACGTTGAAGTACGCCTCGGCGACGCGGATGACCAGATCCTGCTGGGCAGCCGCGTAGTCCACGTCAGCCTGTGCGGACTGTTTGCCGGCCTGGGACAGCTGGACCCACTCGTCCCACCGGAACACCGACTGGCGAAGCTGCACCGTCCAGCCTCTCGTGTAGTAATTGCGGGAATCGATGGCACTAGGCGTTTGGGCGTTACCGAAGCGACTGGGCGTGGAGCCGTTGGCCGTCCCGTTGCCGTAACGGGCTGTGGCGCTGACTTGCGGCAGCAGCGCACCCCGGGCAATGGGCTTGCCCTCCTGAGTGGCCAGTTTGTTGGCCTCAGCCTCACGAACCAGTGGATCGCTGCGCACCGCCTTCTCATAGATCTGCAGGAGGGTGTCGCCCGAGGCCAGGCTGGAAACGAGTAGCGTCACCAGGGGCAACAGCAATTCTTTCTTCATGACATTCCTTCCGCGAGTTTCAGAATTTGAACTTCGATGGTGGCGGTGCGTTGAGCAGCGTCGGCAGTGAAGTTTCGAATAGCGTAGTGGCAGCCCACTGGTCCGGACCCTGGCGTGTCACCAGCCGGGCCAGCATCAACGGGTCTTCTCCGGTCACCAGAAACAGGCGGCCGCCGTCTGCCAGCCAGTGTTGAAAGCGTTCATCGGGTCTTGGCACCGAGCCCGTCACGGCGATCACGTCGTAGGGTTCGTCCGGACGGTACTCAAAAACGTCCTCGGTACGTACTTCGGCATTCCAGGTAGAGACGCCCCGGAGATTCCGGCGGGCAGCGCCGGCCAGTTCCGGCAGGATCTCAAGGCTGGTGACCTGCTTGGCCAGGCGCGCGAGGCAAGCCGTGAGAAACCCGCTGCCTGTGCCGATTTCCAGCACCCGGTCGGTCCCGCGGAGCATCAGCGCCTGCAGCAGTCGACCCTCGACCTGGGGCGTCAGCATCGCCTGGCCGCCGTGCAGCGGGATGCCGGTGTCGGCAAAGGCGAGATTGCGGAAGCGGGGCGGGACAAACTGCTCCCGGGGGACCTGCGCCAGGACCGCGAGCACTGCCGGGTCCAGGACGTCCCAGGCCCGCACCTGCTGATTGATCATCTGGGTGCGGGCAACTTCGACATTGATGCTCATTGGGGCGCTTAGGGTAAGTAGATTGCCGGGGACAGACAAGATTATGGCCCAAAGTGTCAATTCGCACGCAACATTGGAGTGACCCCCTCAGGCTGGACCTTCAGAAGGAGAAGGTTCATGTCATTACGAGGTCCGTACCGTCGCCACAGCGCGCAGTTCAAACTGCAACTGTGCAGTGGGACTATCGGGCGCCAGGACGCTCAGAAGCAGTATCGGGTGCCGCCAAGGTCGAGGAGGTGTATCTGGCCGGCTAGGAGACCTTTGCCGACGTCACCGCACGACTGCCGATGTTCATTGAGGACGTCTACAATGCCAGGCGGAGGCACTCCACACTTGGCTATCATGACCTCAGGAGTTCGAGGCATACATCGCCCAGAAAGCGGCTCAAATCCCGCGAGCCCTATGGTCCAGTTCCGGGGGTTCACTCGAAAATTCGCCCCTCAGGGGGTCAGTATTGCAAGCTGGTTCACACCTAGAGCAGTGGCCTGAGCATTATGGTGAACAGCAACGGCCCCGGAATGGAGCATCGGCTATGCTTCAAACCGTCCGCGAGGCCGGTTCGCGCCAGTGCTCAGCGCAAAAATTCGAGAGGGGCAGTGCCCGGCTGACTCCTCCATAGCAACACCTGCATGACCGAGACTTGGTTGATCCTGGCGCTCGCCGCGACCTGCCTTGGGCTCGTTGGCGGTTGTCTCTACCTGTGGCGCACCCGCGGCGACTACGCCCGTGGCGTGGCGGCCCTGAACCGCGAAATCCTCGAGGCTGCAGAGGCCGCGGTCTTTGGCAAGCGCGTCTCGCTGCCCGCCAGCGACGTCCACGAGATCGGCCAGCTGGGCGACAACGTCAATCGCCTGTTCGACGCCCTCAATACCAAGGACCGCCAGATGCGGCAGCGCGAGGCGCTGTTCCATGATCTGGCCAACACCATGCCCGAGGTGGTCCTGGTGCACCGGGATCGGGTGATTTTCGCCAACAACGCCGCCGGTGCCCTGATGGGCCTGACGGCGGAGCAGCTGGCTGGCCGCCCCGTTACGGACCTCGTCCGGCCCGCCTACCGGGCCATGACCCGCAAGAACATCGCCGGGCGCCTTGCCGGTGAGCCCGTTCCGGATCGCTACGAGATTCAGCTGATTTCCGGTCAAGAAGGCGGACTGTGGGTCGAGGCAGCCGGGACGATGATTGACTACCGGGGGCAGAAGGCAATCCTGTCGATCGCCCGGGACGTGAGCTACCGGAAGAGCATCGAAGCGAATCTCGGGCGGGGCAAGCAGCAGGCGCAGATCACGCTCGAATCCATTGGTGAGGGCGTCATTACTGCTGATACCGAGGGCATCATCGACTACCTGAACGCCGCCGCCGAGAAACTGACCGGCACCACCCGGGAAAATGCGCTCGGCAAGCGCATGACCGACCTGATGACCCTGGTCGAAGAAAACGACCGCAAGGACCTGGGTGACCCGGTGGCGCGCTGTCTGGCCGAGCGGCGTCAGATCGGGTTGGGCCGGCGCGCCCTGATGATCTCGACGGATGGTAGCCGCGAGCTATCGGTAGAGCTCACGGCGTCGCCGATCATCGGTGCTGGCGACACGGTGGCGGGCGCCGTGGTCATCATGCATGACGTCACCGAGGTCCGCGGCCTGACGCGCCGGATTTCCTACCAGGCAGCCCACGACGCGCTGACGGGGCTGATAAACCGCACGGAGTTCGAGCGGCAGCTGGCCGAGGCCCTGGAAGGCGGCCATGACGACTCGGTCAACTCGGTTCTCTGCTACATGGACCTGGACCGGTTCAAGGCTGTGAACGACACCTGCGGGCATCTGGCTGGCGACAATATGCTCCGGGAAATCGCCAAGCTCATCCGCGACCAGGTCCGCGACTCGGACTTCGTCGCTCGGCTGGGCGGGGACGAATTCGGCATGCTGCTGATTCGCTGCCCGCTCGACAAGGCGCGCCAGATCGCCGACGACGTATGCAACGCCATCCGGGACTACCGCTTCGTCTGGCAGGACCGGATCTTCACCGTCGGCATCAGCATCGGCCTGGTAGAAGTGGCCCGGGAGACTGGCACGCTGAAGGACCTGCTGAGCGCCGCAGACTCGGCCTGCTACGTGGCCAAGCAGCAGGGACGCGGGCGCGTGCACGTCTATTCGGCGCGGGACGAGGTGTCGGCGCGACAGCGGGGTGACATCCACTGGCTGCGACAGCTGCAGGTTGCTCTGCGGGAGAACCGCTTCGAAATTCACGCCCAGCCAATCATCTCGACGGTTGGCCGCGTGACGCGGGGTCCCGCCCTTGAAGTGCTGCTGCGGATGACGGATGAAGACGGCAAGCTGATTCAGCCCCGCCAGTTCATCCCCGCCGCCGAGCGCTATCAGCTGATGGCCAGTGTTGACCGATGGGTGGTCCAGGCTACGTTGTCCGCCATCGCGCACGGTGCGATCCGCCTGCCGGATGAGCGGAGTTGCAGCATCAACCTCTCAGCGCAGGCCCTGGCGGAGGACGGCTTTCTCGACTTCGTCGTCGACTGCCTCGATCACAGCCAGGTACCGCCCTACCGGATTTGCTTCGAGGTCAGCGAGTCGGCTGTGATGGAACGCTTCGATCACGCGCGCCGCTTCGTAGCGGTGGTGCATGGCATTGGCTGCCAGTTCGCCCTCGATGATTTCGGCAGCGGTCTCGGTTCCTTCACCACACTGCGGGATCTGTCCATCGACTATCTGAAGATTGACGGCACCTACACGCGCGACCTGCGCCCAGAGACCCTCAACCATCAGGTCGTGACTGCCATAACCGGTGTGTCGCGGATCCTGGGTTTCCGGGTGATCGCGGAACAGGTGGAGACGCAGACGGATTTCGAGACCCTGCGTGCCATCGGCGTGGACTTCATCCAGGGGAACTTCATCGATCCGCCGCACCGGCTCGGGGAGCCGGTGACTGCTCTTTCCGTTCTGTAGGAGCGGCGACCGCCGCGACAACCCGCCACCCGTGTAGCGGCCTCACGGCGGGTGTCCTGTCCGGCGCTCACCGTGTACTCACGGTAGCGGACAGGATTTCCCGCCGGGGGGTCGCGGGCTACGAAGCGGGATGTCGCGGCGGTCGCCGCTCCTACAGGAGCGGCACCAGCAGCAGGGCGACGATGTTGATGATCTTGATCAGCGGGTTGATGGCAGGACCAGCGGTGTCCTTGTAGGGATCGCCGACGGTGTCCCCGGTCACGGCGGCCTTGTGGGTCTCGGAGCCTTTGCCGCCAAAATTGCCTTCCTCGATGTACTTCTTGGCGTTGTCCCATGCACCGCCGCCGGTGCACATCGAGATGGCCAGGAAGAGGCCGGTGACGATCGTGCCAATCAGCAGGCCGCCCAGAGCACGGACGCCGGCGCCCGGACCCATCAGCACGTTCATGCCGAAACCGATCACGACGGGGACGAGGATCGGGAGCAGGGAGGGGACGATCATCTCCTTGATCGCTGCCTTCGTCAGCAGGTCAACGGCCTTGGAGTAGTCCGGCTTCCCGGTGCCCTCCATGATGCCCTTGATCTCCTTGAACTGCCGGCGCACTTCCACGACCACCGAGCCCGCGGCGCGGCCCACGGCTTCCATAGCCATGGCCGCGAACAGGTAGGGCACCAGGCCGCCGATGAACAGGCCGATGATGACGGCCGGGTCGGACAGGCTGAAGGCCTGTAGCTTGCCGGCGGCCTCGAGGTTATGGGTGTAATCGGCGAAGAGCACGAGGGCGGCGAGACCCGCGGAACCGATAGCGTAGCCCTTGGTGACGGCCTTCGTGGTGTTGCCGACCGCATCCAGCGCGTCAGTGATTTTGCGAATGTTCTTCGGCAGTCCGGACATTTCAGCAATGCCACCGCCGTTGTCTGTGATCGGACCGTAGGCGTCGAGGGCAACGATCATGCCCGTCATGGACAGCATGGAGGTCGCGGCGATGGCGATGCCGTAGAGGCCTTCCAGCTGGAAGGAAGCCCAGATGGCGGTACAGACCGCGAGCACGGGCAGCGCTGTGGACTTCATGGAGACTGCGAGGCCGGCGATCACGTTGGTGCCGTGACCCGTCTGCGATGCCGCCGCCACGTAGCGTACCGGCGCGTATTCAGTTGCGGTGTAGTACTCGGTGATCCAGATCAGGCCACCGGTCAGCACCAGCCCAATGACCGCGCAAAGGAACAGGTTCATCGCGGCTGCACCCATGACGACCTGCGTCACCGGGTAGAAGGCCACGAGCGCCAGGATGCCAGACACGGCCAAACCCCGGTACAGGGCGTTCATGATCTTGCCCCCCTCCCGCGCGTTCACAAAGAAGGTGCCGACAATCGAGGCAACGATGGAAACGGCGCCGAGCACGAGCGGGTAAAGGATGTAGCGGAGATCAAGGCCGCCGTCGGCCCCCTTGAAGAGCAGTCCGCCGAGCACCATGGTGGCGACCACGGTCACCGCGTAGGTCTCGAACAGGTCGGCGGCCATGCCGGCGCAGTCGCCCACGTTGTCACCCACGTTGTCGGCGATGACTGCCGGGTTGCGCGGGTCGTCTTCCGGAATGCCGGCCTCGACCTTGCCTACCAGGTCCGCGCCCACGTCGGCCCCCTTGGTGAAGATGCCGCCGCCCAGCCGCGCGAAGATGGAAATCAGGGAGCCACCGAAGGCGAGTCCGATCAGCGAGTGGAGCGCGTCGTCGTCGCCGACGAACCCGCGCATCACGGCAAAGTAACCGGCAACGCCGAGCAGGCCGAGGCCGACCACCAGCATGCCGGTGATGGCGCCACCGCGAAACGCCACCTGCAGGGCGGGATTCAGCCCAACGCTGGCCGCGTGGGCGGTGCGGACGTTGGCCCGCACGGACACGTTCATGCCAATGAAGCCGGCGGCACCGGACAGGAGGGCACCAAGGACAAAGCCACCGGCCGTGGGGAGACCTAGTGAGACGGCGAGCACTAGTGCGAGCACGATCCCGACGATGGCGATGGTGGAGTACTGGCGATTGAGATACGCCTTGGCTCCAGCCTGGATGGCCGCCGCGATCTCCTGCATGCGCTCGTTGCCGGGCGACTGCGCGATGATCCAGCGAGACATGAGCGCGCCGTAGAGCAGGGCGAGCAACGAGGCGCCAATGGCCAGAGCAATGGCCAGGTCGGTTGACATGGACGAGTCCTCCCAGACTAATCAGTGGAAGCCAGGCGGATTTTTGTTGCCTGACTTAAAGTTGCCTCATCCCTCGTGGCGCGTTATCGAAGATGCCAGGGAGGATGGCAGGCGGGCCAAAAATGGCCGGCAATCATAGCATCAAAGATTTCGCCAGCAGGCGTGGCTTCAGCTTCTTTTTCACCGGCACGAGCTGGAGCGAGCCATAGGCGGGGAGGCCCTGCCGGTAGGGCGGGTAGTTCTCGCCCTGGATCAGTGGGGCCAGATAGCGTCGGGCTGCCGCGGTAATCCCAAAGCCGTCCCGGGTTATGTAGCCCCTCGGCATCATCTTTTCCTGGTTGGCGACATCGGCCAGGGCGGCCTTGCCAACGCTCCAGCGGTACGGGTGGTCCGAGCGCCTGACGATGGTCGGCATGACCGAGTTCTCGCCTTTCAGCGCCAGCTCCACGGCAGCCTTGCCCACGGCGTAGGCCTGCTCCACATCGACGCCGGCAGCAATGTGGCGGGCTGACCGCTGCAGATAGTCGGCGATGGCGTAGTGATACTTGAGCTTGAGCTCATCCCTGACGATTGAAGCGATGACCTGGGCAACACCGCCGAGCTGCTTGTGGCCAAAGGCG
>Ga0315283_10000762_pt1 | contig 24310 bp, 18 predicted proteins | sample YL17G09_0_MG_FD_204541 | JGI IMG/M metagenome (GOLD analysis project Ga0315283, IMG submission 204541) | Sediment microbial communities from Yellowstone Lake, YNP, Wyoming, USA - YL17G09_0 | ecosystem: Environmental > Aquatic > Freshwater > Lake > Sediment | place: USA: Wyoming | collected...
ACGCTGACGGCAAAATCGGGTCCTGGCAGCATCCCTCGCTTCAATAGCTATAAATATCATAACAACTTTCTGCTTTGACAACGGTGGCAAAAACAAATGGGCGGGCTATCATTCTTCAAAGCTTACCTGCGAACAAGCAGGAGCGAGTACATCCTCGCCGAGACCCCAGCCCTTTTCCTGATATTCTTTATCAGTGCGACGTCATTCTATAGATTGCTGGCGCTCGAGGTCATCGAAGGCATCGTGGCCTTCGTCCTGCTCTACTTCGTCGGGTTCATAATCAACGCCTACACCGACCAGGAGATCGACAAGAAATACACCATCTTCAAGAACAAGATACCCGAGGCTGTGGAGACCATCGGCCAGAGGAACATCAAGGCTATCATCGTCGGCCAGATTTTGGCCGCTAACCTTCTGGGCGCCCACATCTCATACATGATGGGAAGCTGGATACCGATAGGCCTCGTGATGGTCGGGACGTTCTTCGGCATCGGATATTCGTTGCCCCCGCTCCAGTTCAAGGTCAGGGGCATCCTGCACTCCATCTCGCTCCTGCTGTCGGCGTTCCTGATACCAGGCATCTTCCTGCTCTTCGTCATTGGGCAGGGACTGACGCTGTGGCCCACCATCCTCGTGCTCGGCTTCAGCGTGATGCACTACGGAATCGCCTTCGCCAACCAGGCAATAGATTACCTCGAGGACAAGGCCAGCGGCGTTAGGTCCCCGCCGGTGCGCTGGGGCATGGCGACCTCGCTCCGAATCGCACTCATCATGATAGTGCTCGGGATGGCCGTGGAGTTCCTGGGCCTCTATTTCATAGTTCAGCTCAAGGGCGGTTTCAGCTCGACTTTGCTCGGATTGTCCCCGACCATCCTGTTCGTCCTTTTCGTACCGGTGGTCATGGTCGGCTACTACATTCCGGTGTCGGGCCTGTGGAAGATGTACAGGGCCACCATGACGAGGCCGATAGAGGAGGCCACGAACTACATGAAGACCATCTGCCATTACAACCAATGGCAGGCGAGCGGCATATTGGGCCTTGCGGCTGTCACATGCGTGCTCTTCCTGGGCACCCTCCTGCTGGGCTGAATATACGGCCGCCATGATGGAGATGCGCAGATTTCGAATGCAGGTGCCAACATGCTTGTCGTGGGTGTGGACGGTTGCCGAGGCGGCTGGTGCGCAGTCTCGTTATCGAAAGACAAATGCATTGTTGACGTCTACCCTGATTTCAATGCGGTCTGGGAAAAATATCATGAGGCATCCTCCATCCTCGTCGACATTCCGATAGGTTTGCCACACTCAGGAATAAAGACGAGAAGATGTGACGAGGAGGCCCGCGGCATCCTCGGAAAGAGGACCTCGAGCGTTTTTCCGGTGCCTTCGAGGGATGCCATATATCTCAAGGGGAACACGCTGAAGGATTGGAATCTCAAGAGATACCGAGAGGCCTGCGAGGCTAACCAGGCATCCTTGGGAAAAAAAATATCAAAGCAGGCCTGGAACATCTCGAAGAAGATAAGAGAGGTCGACGAGGTTCTGCTTGGGGATTGTGAGGCGCGGAAGGTCGTTCGTGAGATCCATCCCGAGGTCTGTTTCTGGGCATTGAACAACAAGAAGCCCATGGTGCACAATAAAAAGACCGAGGAGGGCGCCAATGAGAGGCTCGCGGTGCTCCGACAATTCATCCCCGATTCGGATTTCCTTGTCATACATTCCCTAAAAGTCATTGTGGGCGCCGGTGGCGATGACATCATTGACGCCTTTGCTGCAGCCGTAACGGCAAGGCAATGCGCAAACACCGATACGTGGAGGACAATCCCCGAGGAAGCGGAGAAAGATAAAAAAGGGCTCCCGATGGAGATGGTCTTTTTTTTCACCCGTCCATGAATTATCTGATCCGTCAATAAGGCGGCTGGGGCGGTCCCGGCGGCGGGGTCGGCGTTGTCGGTCCCGGCATCGGCGGGGGTCCGGGCTGGGGCAGGAATGGGGGTGCGGCGGGCGGCGCCTGCTGCTGCATGGGCGGGGGCCCTGACTGATACGGAGGCGGGGACCACGCCTGCGTCTGGGGCATGGGCGGCGGTCCCGACTGATAGGGAGGCGGAGCCCACTGGACCTGCTGCGTCGAGGGCGGGGGGGCGTTCTGGTACGGCGGGGGCGTCGGCTGGTATTGCTGGGGCGGAGGTGCGGAGTAAGGAGCCTGCGGTGGGGCCTGCGGAGGATACGCTGCAGGCGGAGGGGCCTGAGGCGGGCTCGCGGGTGGAATAGCCGGCGGTGGCGCTGCGGGCGGCATTCCCGGAGACGGAGCCTGCGGGGGTGCCTGCGGCGGGGGCGCTGCTGGCGCCGATGCCGGCGGGGCCATCGGCACCTGCGGGGGAGGGGATGTCACGCTCGGGGCCATCGGGCCGGTCTGTCCGCGGGGCACCTGCGGGCCCTTGGGCTTTCTCCGCACAAGAATGACGCCTATCGGCACGCCGACGATGACCACGACCATCGCGCCTATGAACAGCGGGTTCGACAGGAACTCCATCCCTGACGGCGGATTGACGGACACTGCCGGTTTCGCGCCGCCCGTGAACTTGGTGAGATGGGTCACGTTGCCCCATATGATGTTCTTGCCGATGTCCACTCCCGAGTTGCTTACAAGGACCCATACCTTCGAGCTCTCGTCCCAGTAGTAGAGACGAAGGTCATTCTCCTTGACGTTCTTCGGAAGCGTCACGTCCTTGTAGTCCAGCGTGATGTTTATCCATGTGAGGGTCGCCGTGGATGGCAGCTCTATCTCGGCATAGAGGTCGATGACATCTATGTCGCCCCGGTATTCCTTGAATTCCTGCACGAAGTTCATGAAGTTCATATCACCCTTGGTGAGCACTTCCACGCTGAGGTTCCCGCTGCCGTTGATCCTGTAAGATGCGTTTAAATCGCCAATATTCACCGTCGGCGGCACGACAATTCCAGGCTTGATGGTCGTGGTCAGGTTGTATATGTATGGCAAGTAGCCAGAACCCGAAGCGGTGAAGGTCATCCTCACAGTATGTTCGACGGAAACTGTTGGTGGCCAGTATTCGAATGTCGCATCCCCCGCGGCATCCGTCTGCACCGTGAGGTCCGTGACCCAGAAGTAGCCGTCCCTGAATGAGCCGTCATTGTCCTTGGTGCCCTGGATGACCCCACGCACGGTCACACCCACCGCAGGTTCATTCAAGGAATCATTCACGTCCAGCTTGAGGGTGACAGGCAAACCGGGCATAATCTCCGCATTTGAGAAATGGGCGCTTGTGATATTGAGCTGGTCTCCTGCGCCCGCAGAATATTTGGCCGGGAAGGTGCAGAGCTTGCTGTCCGCCGTGATGGCGGCGCAGATGGAGCCGTTGCCTGATATCGCCACACCGGCAATGTTGCCGTTCGAGTTGGTCCACTGCCAGACGGGCTCGACACCATTGCCCGCATCGAAGAAGAAGACCTTGCCGTTCTGTCCCGCGCCTATCATGTAAGTGCCGTTGAAGGCGCAAAGGTCCGCGTAGGCATCGGCGCCGCCGACCGTGTAGGCCCAGGTCGCATTTCCGTCCCCCCCGATGCCCCTGTACAGGAACACCTGGGAGGAGGTTTCGAATCTCACGGAGTAAAACACATTGGCGCCGTTCCTGGCGAGCTTGAAGTTCGTGACTGAGCCGGTGGTGGCGTTGCTCCATGAGCCCTTCAGCGTGGAATCTGTGAACACCACCCGGTCATTGAGCGCATAGGCAACATTGGCCCCGTTGATCGAAATACCGACCGCCCTGACGGATTTCCCTGAGTTTGTGACGTTTGTGGACGCACCTGACGAGGAATTGATTCTGTACACATTGCCAGTGGACGTTCCGGCAGCCAGCCAGCCGCCATCGGGGCTCACCGCCAGTGCCGTTATCGCGCCGCTTATCGGCGGTAAAATGGTCCAGAGCGTGTCGATGACATGGGCAACTGATATGAAATTGAACTTGGTTATGGATGAACCGACCGAGCAGAAGAGCTTGTTCCCGTCGCCCGATATTCCGACACGCAGGTATGCGGTGTCGCCCTTGGCGCTCAGGTCATGCTGGTAGGAGGTGCCCGTGGTGGGATCAGTGATGTTCAGAAGACCGCCCCGTACAACCCTAACGAGGAATTTGCCGTTGTCGTTCATGACCATGTCCATTATCTCACCGGTCCCGTTCAGGAACGGGGCGTTTTGGTCGACGAAATAGACCTGTATCGACCCGCCCAGCGTGCTGGCCGCGACCACCTTGCCGTCGTAGGACATGACGACGGAACTGAGCAGGGAGGGGGCCTGAACGGTCTTGACATCCTTCTGATCGGGAGCGGCCCCTGCGCCTGCGAGCAGCTGCGCCATGACAATCAGAGTCAGTGTGATTATGCCTGATATCTTCGTGATTCTGCTGTTCATACAATACCCGTGCCAATATTGCCAAGCCCGATAAAAAAGATTGCTTCGTCAGGGGCCGGCTAAAAGGTTATATAAGGCAATCCCAATTGTGCCCTTCACTTGGTGATGATGATGCAGAAAGGGGACATCGTGAAATGGGACTACGACGGATGGACAGTAGCCCCGAGACCAGAGGACTGCGAACTCTTTGAGACCACGAACGAGACCCTCGCGAAGGACAAGGGGACCCACAAGGAGGGCGCCATCTACGGCCCGACACCGATAATTCTGGGCAGCGGGCGGCTCATCAAGGGGCTCGAGGAGACCCTCATGAAGGCTGAGATAGGGAAGGAGATCGAGCTCAATATCCCACCCAAGGACGCCTACGGCGACCGCGACGGGAAGCTCATGGAGGTCCATTCCCTCAACGAGATAATGAGGCTGCCCGAGTTCCGCAAGGGCGAGCAGGATCCAGTTCCGGGCGCGACAGTTTACCTCAACAACAAAACCGGGACCATCATTTCCGAGAGGGGCGGGCGCGTCAGGGTGGACTTCAACCACCAGCTCGCCGGCAAGACCCTAAAGTACAAGTTCACGCTCCGCTCGAAGGTGGACAAGCCCGATGAGAAGGTTGCCACCATACTCGAGATGCACTACGGTCGCCCCGGCGACTTCAAGGTCGAGGTCAAGGGCGACGAGACCACCATCGTGCTCCTGGAGCAGTGCAAGTACGACCCGCGCTGGCTCATAACCAAGCTGCAGGTGGTCCGTGACCTGCGCGAGTTCGCGGGGATGTCCAAGATACTTCTCGTCGAAGAATACGTCAAGCCCGCCGAGGCCAAGGAGGCCGAGGCAAAGAAGGATGAGAAGGCCGACACGAAGGAAGAGCACAAGGACGACAAGAAAGAGGAAAAAAAGGCCGACGAGAAGAAGAAGGAAGAAAAGAAGAAAGAGGAGCACTCCCCGACCCACGAGCATAAGGACGTGCACGACCACGCCCACGAACACAAGTGAATCCTCCACCCGCTAAAGCGGGTGGCGTCACACGAATTTCGCCGCATTCCATTCATCCCAGGGCTGATTCGGAGGACCTTCGGTCCTCCTCTCGCGAATTTCGCCAATTCCGATTGTCCGGCGAAATTCCCGAAGCCCTGGGCGTCCTGGCGAAATTCGTGAGAGTCGAAAAAGTTGCGGAGTAGAAATAAGGTGCAACTTTGGAGTGGGTGGAAAGGGAAGCTCGCATATACTTTCCACACGATGAAAAAATTACGGCGGGCATTGCCCGCCGTCACTTCTAATTTCTGTGCGACGGGGCCCTGTGTCTCTTTTTCCTCGCGGCGCAGACGGCGCTTTGATGCACCACCGATAGCGAATTGTTGCTTTATTGGGAGTTAATTTGCCGAAATAGCGCAAATTATTATTCGGAAAGCCCGAAATCAGCATAATGATTAAATAAGCACATAACGATGTTAATGTAAGTGAGTTTCATTGGTCAAGGAAGAACTGACCCGTAAAGAGAAGCTAACATTGCTCGGCATGACCAGGTCCCCTGCCTGCAACGACCGCGAGCTGTCCGAGATGCTCAAGGAGAGAATCTCGACGGTAACGTCCATCCGCAGGAGATTGAAGGAGCGCGGGTTCTATTTCAAGGCGATGCTGCCCTCGTTCCTTTCGATGGGCTGTGGAATTCTGGCGGCCTGCTACGGGGGTCTCTCGAGGGGATATGTGGCGGACATGGGGAAGGCCATAGACAAGGGGCTCTTCCAGAATCCGGAGAGCACGTCGTTCCTCACCATTGTGGGCGCGTTCAACTGGTTCGAGATGGCCGCCTACAAGAATTACAGCGAGGCGAAGTCCAAGGGCGATGTCTTCTGGACCCACCTCAACGAGATATTCCCCAACATTCCGGGGAATCCCTGTGTTCACGGCTACTATCCGCTGGAGACGATGAACATCCACAACTACTTCGATTACACCCAGTTGCTCAGGACGAAGTTCAAGCTTGAAGAGAAGTGGGACAAGGCCCCGCCGCCGGGGAAACCTCCGGGAAGAAAGCTCTCGAGCATCGAGAAGCTTGTTTTCTACGGACTGGTCCGCCACCCTGACAGTCCGGACAAGTTCGTGGCGGAGAAGCTTTCCGTTTCGAGGCAGGCGGTGGCCAGAATCAGGAAATTGCTCGCAAAGGAAGGGTTCGTCACTCCCCTCGTGGTCCCTGACCTGGAGAAGCTCGGTTTTGAAATTCTTGTGCTGTTCAAGTTCTTCCTGAGCCCCAAGAACTCGAAAAAGGCACGGGAGGCGACCGTGGCCAGCCTGCTCAAGGACATACCGCAAATATTCGCTGCCTCGACCGAGCTCGAATGCGTGATGCTCGCCGCCTACCCGTCTTTTTCGGAATTCGAGAAGGGCTCGAACCGGCTCATCCGGAAGCTGGACGAGGGCGCGCATCTCGAGGGAGCGCCTGAAGTGCAGACATTCTCGCTCGGGGACGTCAAGGTGCTCAAGAACCATGATTACATCCCGCTGACTAGGGAATCGCTCGACCTCCCGCTCGAGGATTGAGAATCATCAATGTAACGGGTTTTCTCGTTTTGCGGTTCGTGCGATGCCCAGCGTGACGCTCTCGCCCTCGTCGAGCTCCCAGTCCTTCACGAGGCCGCCTGCGGCCCCGAGCGGCTCGAGGCCCGAGCCGTCGAGCGTCAGCTCGGAGGCGCGTATCTCGTTCATCATGAACTGCCTCCACTTGCCCAGCAGGGCCGCCCTTGCCGGTTCGAGCTTCGCCGAGGCAGTTATCCTATCCTCGACGTTGAGGCCCGCCTCCTTCCTCATTTCCTGGAAGCGGCGCACGAGATCGCGTGAGAGCCCTTCGGCGCGAAGCTCATCATCTAATTTCGTATCCAGATAAACGACCCCGCCTTCGAACGGCGAGCCCACTATCCCCTCGGGCAGGACATGGTCGATGTCGACCATTTCGGGTGTGATGTCCACGGGCCCGCAGGGGGCGTTGACCATGAAGGATTTGCCTGCCATGAGCGCTGCCGCATTGTCCTGGCTCCACATTGCGGAAATCGCCTCTGCGACCTGCTTGGCGGCCTTTCCGAATTTGGGGCCGAGGAACTTCATCTTCGGCTTGGGGATGGTGCGCCTCTCGCCCCATTCGCCCCCGACGAATTCCACGGACTTGCAGTTCACCTGCTCCCTGACTATCTCGTCAAGGCGGGCGATGGCCTTCGAGACCGCTTCCGCTCCCGTGCTGACGACTATCCTCCTGACGGGCCACCTGAGCTTGACGGCGGCGCGGTTGCGCGCGTTGAGGGAGGCCTCGACCACCCGGCGGGCGGCGGCCATGTCGTCCTCGAGCGACTGGTCCCTGAGCTCGGCGTGCACGACAGGCCAGTCCTCCATGTGGACCGTCGGATGAATGCCTTCGAGGTCGAGATATATCTCATCCGTGATATGGGGCGTTATGGGAGCCATCAGCAGGCTCAGGCGCCTCAGCGCCTCGAAGAGGATGCGGTAGGCGACGAGCTTGTCCTTGACATCGCCCTCTATCCATGTCCTGTCCCTGACGAGCCGAACGTACCAGCGGGAAAGGTCCTCGAGGATGAAATCCTCCATCGCCCTTGCCGCGTGGTGCAGGTTGAAGCTCTCGAGAGCCTCGGTCACCTTTGCATTCAGGCCCTCGATGCGCGAGAGCATCCATTTATCCTCGGGCCTTCCCGCTGCCTTGGCCTCGGCCAGGCTCATCAGCTCGGGCTTGAACTTGTCAAGCGCCATGTAAGTCGTCGAGAACACATGCACGTTCCAGAGGATGTTGAGAGTGCGGTATGCGCCCTTCACATTTTCGACTGAGAACGGCATGTCCTCCCACGGAGCGTTCGCCAGAATGAAATAGAGCCGCAACGCGTCGGCGCCGAACTTGGAGGTCATCTCGGATGGCTCGATGACATTTCCGAGGCTCTTGGACATCGGTTTTCCCTGGGCGTCCAATGACCATCCGTGCATCAGGACCGCATCGTACGGCGCCCTGCCGAACGCAACGACGCCCGCTCCGAGCTGCGAGTAGAACCAGCCCCTGGTCTGGTCATGGGCTTCCGTTATCCAGCGGCAGGGGAACCATTTCCGGAACTCCTCCTCGTCGCCGGGATAGTTCAGCTGGGCCCAGGCGCACACGCCGGAATCCAGCCAGACATCCATAACGTCGGGGACGCGCTTCATCTCCCCGCCGCACTTGCATGGGAACGTCACCTTGTCTATCCAGGGCCTGTGGAGCTCCATTCCCTCCGTGTATCCGCTGCCCTCGGAGAGCTCCTTGATGCGCCCCACGACCCGCCTGTTGCCGCAGGAGCATTCCCATATCGGCAGCGGTATGCCCCAGTACCTCTGGCGGGATATGCACCAGTCCCGGGCGCCCTCGACCCAGTCCTTCTGCCTCGAGGAGCCGGCCCAGGAAGGATACCACTTCACCCTGCCCACTTCCTCGAGCATCTTGTCCTTGACCTCGGTTATCTTGAGGTACCACTGCATCGTGGCCAGGTAGATGATGCTCGTCTTGCAGCGCCAGCAGTGGCCGTAGCGGTGCTTGATGGTCGAGGAATGCAGGAGCAGGTCCCTTGCCTTCAGGTCCTCGAGAATGACCTTGTTGGCGGCCTTGAGCTCCATCCCGGAATATTTGCCCGCATCGGCGGTGAAATGGCCCGTCCCGTCGACGGGGCAGAAGGGCGGCAGCTCGTACCTCTTCCCTATCTCGAAGTCCTCGGGGCCGTGGCCGGGCGCCGTGTGGACGCAGCCCGTGTTCTCGTTGGTGACGGAATCGCCCACGACCACCTTGTGGACCCAGTTTTCATTCATGCCCTTGTGGAGCGGGACCTCGTCCTCCAGCGGCTGGATGTATTTTTGGCCCTCGAGCTGCGAGCCCAGGAGCTCTCCGAGCACCTCGATGGTGTCGTACCTGCCGATGGTCTTTATGTCCTCGAGGCGGTCCTTCACGAATATTAGGACCTCGCTCTTCGCGCCTCGGGTCGCCTTGGCCTTCACGTACATGAATTCGGGATGCACGGTCACGGCCAGGTCGGCCGGAAGCGTCCATGGCGTTGTGGTCCATATCAGAAGATATTCGTCCGAGTCGGCGGACTTGAACTTGACATATATCGAGGGGTCCTCCTCGTCCCAGTACTCGACCTCTGCCTCGGCCAGGGCTGTGGCGCATCGCGGGCACCATGTCACGACCCTCTCGTACCGAGTGAGCAGGTTCTTGTCGCTGGCGGCCTTGAGCGTCCACCAGGCTCCCTCGATGTAGGGATTGATGATGGTGATGTAGGGGCGGTCCCAGTCCATCCACACGCCGAGCGCCTTGAACTGCCGTGTCATGTTGTCCATGTTGGTGAGCGCAAACTCGCGGCACCTCTTGATGAAATTGTCGATGCCGAAGATCTCTATGTCCTTCTTGCTCTTGGTGCCGAGGCTCTTTTCAACCTTGACCTCGATGGGCAATCCGTGCATGTCGTAGCCCGGCTGGTCCCTGACATTGAAGCCTTTCATCCGAAGGAACCTTATCTGCAGGTCCTTGAGGGTCTTGTTCCACGCGGTCCCCAGATGGATGGAGCCTGTCGTGTATGGGGGGCCGTCGATGAAATAGAACCGCTCTCCCGACGAGCGGTGCTCCTTGGTCCTGAAGTAGGCCCTGGTCTCATCCCATCGCTTCTGGACCCTGGTGTCCATATCCACGGGGTTGTATTGCCGGTTCGCCTGCCTTACCAATTCCGCACGCTTCCTTCAATCCGTAATCGCGCCTGTGTCTTAAGGTTTTTCGCGTAATCGGGGGCGATATGCAACACATTGAAATACGGCGTCAATCATACGCTTCGGCCGGAGCTAGGTGGTGCGATAGATGACGGGCGCATCGATGAAGTTCGGCGAGCTCAAAAAGGGGGATTATCCCGGTATTGCGGTTGAGGTCGGGGATGAGAGCCTTGACAAGCTTGTCAAGCTCTTTCCGGCTGTGATTGTGGACTGCTGGGCCCCATGGTGTGGACCCTGCCGGGCGATGACCCCGACGATAGACGAGCTCGCTACAGCCATGAAGGGCAAGGTCGTTTTCGCCAAGCTCAACACGGACGACAGCCAGGACACCGCCATGAAGCTCCAGATAATGGCAATTCCCACGCTCCTGTTCTACAAGGACGGGAAGCTCGTGGAGCGCTCCACGGGCCTTCAGAACAAGAAGGGCCTCGAAGCGCTGATAAAGAAGACGTTCGGATAGATGTCTCGGAGGAAATCATTCGATGAGTCGGCTCCTTTGCATCGCCACGAGGGGAATAATACCCCACCTTGCGATGACTGGTTTCAAGAAGCTTTCCAGGTTGGGAAGGGTCCGTCCCGGCGCAAGGGGCGGCTACCGGGACGGCTGGGGCATCGGTTACTTCAGCATGGACATGGCAAGGGTCCAGCCCACGCTTGGTGACGCGTTCACGAGCGTCAGATGGGACGAGCTCACTCATATGACATGCTCCAACCCCGATGTCAGGATACTTCTTGCAAGCCTGCGCAACAGGGGCGCCAAGAGCGTCGAGGGGCTGGACAACCGCCTCTCCCCGTTCCGCGAGCCCGATGCGAATGGAAAGCACTGGCTGCTCTGCTTCGATGGCGATATAGGGCCCCACAAGGTCTCAGGGGCCGTCTATGCACACGACAAGGATATCGCGCAATTGAAGCTCCTCAAGAGGATAATCGAGCTCGTGCAGGAGACCGCCGTGCTCGACGGCGGCAAGAGGGCATCCTCGGCCCTGAGGAAGGCCATCTGCGAGATCGCTGAGCACCACCACTACGATGTTCTCAACATGGCGCTCTCGGACGGGCACGATGTCTACCTCGTGAGGTACGTGGACAAGGATGAGGACTGGAACAAGCTCTATTACTGCAAGACCGGCACGGCCATCGTAGGCTGCTCCGAGCCTCTCCAGACCATCGAGGGCCAATGGGAGGAGCTCCCCAACCGCTCGATGATAGTCTTCGATACGCACCTCAACGTGCACAAAGTGGAATTCTGAGATTTTTTTGGATATTGGACCTAAAGGAATCTTATACCTCTGGGCATCTCGCCGTAGAGCTCCTTCATTTTTGAAGGCCACTTCGACGGGTCCATGCCCTTCTGGGCGATGAAGACCGCACTCCAGCGCTCCAGCCCTATTCCGGAGCATCCGCTCCACAGGGGCTCGCCGCTCTGGAGCTTCACCGTGAAGCCCTTGGGATACTTGGTGCCGTTGATGCTCACATTCTGGAACTCGAGCCATTCCTCCGGCGTTCCGGCGCGGTAGGGCAGGTTGCCCTCGTAGTCCGTGGTGCCAATGTCCGTCACCTCGGAATCGCCGACGAGACCTTCCTGCGCCATGAACCACGGCGTGACACGGGCCATGCGCCAGTCCAGTTCCATCGTCTCCTCGAATATGCGCTTGTAGCACTCACCTATCTCACTGGATATCTTGACGACCTCGGCCTGGCGGCCCACCCACACCAGCTCGATGCGATGGAATTCGTCAACGCGCTCCATGCCGTGGAGGCCGCCGCTCTCGTACCTGTGGGACGTGCCGGAGCGGTCGAAGACCTTGAGGGGCACGCGCTCGTTGGGAAGCGTCCTGCCCTGGAGGAACGGCCAGAAGGCGGGGCACTGGGCATACGTCATCCCGCCGATGGGGAGGTCTATCCTCTCCTTTATCTTTTCGAGAGGGACCTCGTTCGTTATCTTGTAATGATCGATGACCTCCTCCCAGAGGGCCGGGTCCCGGCTCTTTGGAGGACAGACATAGTACACCTCGGGGTAGATGCCCTTGGCGTGGCCGGACCGCTCCCACACGGAGAACGGCTCCAGCTTGGGGAATATCATCTCCTGGAAATCGCCTTTCGACAGGAGCTCCTTTTCGACCAGCTTCTCGAAGGTCCTGAAAAGGCGCGTCATCTCGGGACCGTATATCCACTGGCCCCGGCTCGCGCCCCGCTTTATCCAGCCGGCCTTCTCCGCGGCCGCCGTCGGGTCCTCCTTCATGAGAGGGGACCTTCTCGGGCTCTCCCACACGAGCTCCCAATGCTCCGCCTTTCCGGCGTAGTGCTGGGCCAAGACCTTTTCCTGTATGAGCGTCAATATTCTGTCGACCCATTTGTCGGCGATGGCCTTCTCGTCAAGCTTGGTGAGAAGGACGGTGCATTTCTTACCCTCGATGGAGAGCTTCTCCACGAATGGGACCCTGATGGGCTTGAGCGGCTCCCGCTCCAGCTCCATCTCTATTTCGTATGTATCGACCTCGAGCTTCCGGACCCCGGTCTGGAGCTGCTTCCCGAACTTCTGGCCGATGACCTTGCCCAGCCGCACGAGCGCGTCGTGGGCCCGGACGTATTCATCGGACTCGATGGTGACGAACAGAGTGTCGCCCAAAATCCGATGCGCGGTTACCTTGGCGCCCTTGCCGGCGGGCGCCCCCTTCACGAGGACTGTGGAGTTGGCCTCCTCCATGAACGAGCCCAGCTCGCCCGCGGCGGACGAGACATCCTTGCTGAAGACCGCTTTCCCTTCGAGGCGGAAGCGCATGTCCCTTTCAATGAGCTTTCGGGATAAAGCATTTTCGATTAGCAGGCGAAAAAGCGATTGGAGGCGACATCACCTCCCGAGGCTCTCTTGCGGGAGCATAATCCTTAACTATGCAAACCGCATTCATCGCATCCTGCAAATGTGTATACTATTCCGAGGGGCCGCATTTGTTTCTCTAATGCGCATTTGCAATGCGAAAGCAGTTTTTTGGGGGATAAGGGCAGATGCAACCTGAGCGTTTGATAAAAAAAAGCCTAAGGGGAATGACCGCCTTCCAATCGGATGAGCCGGCCGGGTTCAGGATGGACACCAATGCGAACCTTCTGGGCGCCAACCCCGTGGTCACCAGATTCATCGGGCAGTTCGACCCGCTGGACCTCAACGATTACCCGTCGCCCCATTCAGACCTGCTCAGGAAGAAATTGTCCCAGTTCCATGACCTGGACCCGAAGCAGTTCATCGTCGGCAACGGCGCGGACGAGCTGCTGGACCTTATCATCAAGTGCTTCATAGACCCCGGCGATGATTTGGTGATGCCCGACCCGACGTTCGGCATGTACGAGGTGTTCGGGAAGGCAAACTGCGCGGACATCCTCAAGGTGCCCCTCAAGGACGGCTGGGAGCTGGACGTCGACGGCATCCTGAAGGCGAAGAAGGCCACATTGCTCATACTCGCCAATCCCAACAACCCGACGGGAAATGCATACAGGGACGAGGACCTGGAGCGGATAGTGAATGAGTTCAACGGCATCGTCGTGCTGGACGAGGCCTATTCCGAGTACGCCGGGTTCTCGCACATCGAATGGACCCGAAGATTCGACAATCTGATAGTGCTCAAGACGTTCTCCAAGGCCTACGGGCTCGCAGGCCTTCGCGTCGGCTACGCTGTTTCGCCAAAGAAACTGATAGCCCATCTGTACAAGGCCAAGGCGCCCTACAACGTCAACACCATCAGCGAGGGCATTGCGGCGATGGCGTTGATGGAGAAGAAGTTCCTCGTCTCCACGGTCAGGAGAATAAACCACGAGAGGGAGAAGATGACACGCAAGCTCGGAGAGCTGGGCTTTGGCGTGTATCCGTCCGTGACGAACTTCCTGCTTGCCAAGTCGCCCATCAAGTCACGCACTCTGTGGAACCGCCTTTGCAAGAAGGGCATCGTCATCAGGGACCTCGGAAATGCGCCCCGCCTGAAGGACCATGTCAGGATCACACTGGGCAATCCGGCCCAGAATGCAAAGCTCCTGAGGGCCCTGGGACGCTCGCTCAGCAAGTGACGCGCAGCGAGAACAGCGTGGCATAGACCGGTTTTCCCGACAGAAGGAGCGGGCACCTTTCCACCACCAGCTCCTTTCCGGACGTCAGCTTGAGAACTGCGTGCTCCGAGTCCAGCTGGTCCATGAGCTCAAAATCCGCGCCTGCGCTCACTCCAAGCTCGGACAGGTTCCACAGGTGCACGGGCCTCACGAAAGCATTTGCAGCCAGAAGACCGTCCTGACGGAAAATGACCTGGCCCGTCCTGAGCTCCAGTTCGTAGGCCCTGCCACGGAACGAAGGGGCCAGATGAAGGCCCTGACAATCGGACCTGAAGGTGATGTTGACGGATATCGCTGAATTGACAGAGGACAAAGCATCGACGGTCCGGGCCACGGAGCGGCACATCTGCCTGAAATGTCCCTCCTCGAGGGCGCCATTCTGCACCTGGAAAATGCCCGTCACGGTCCCCAGCAATGCGAGCACCGCCACGGCGGCCACCGCCTGGGAGCTTATGAATTCCAGCAAGGTTCCTCACCTCCGGCGGGGGGTTCCCTCATTTGAGCACCTCGATTTGCAGGAAGGTCGCGCTCGCGCTGCGGGAATGGAGTTTAGTCAGGAGGACATCGTGGGTGCCCGTGCCGATGGAGAGCGTACCGCCGTCGGGGGAGCACAGGGGCATCGGGTTTCCGCCGGCGCCCCTGACGTACACATGGCCCTCGTCCGTGCCGGCCCCCCTGAAACGGACCATGGCCGCGTACGGGTGGAGCGGCATGGTGAGCGGGTATCCGACCCGGAAATATTCCACGCCCGCCATGGGCGCACCCTCGAGCTTCAGCTGGACCCTCAGGGAGCTGTTGAGGCCCATCCCGTCCAGCCTCAGGGCCGCCGAGGCGATGCTCTCTCCCTGTTGGCGAAGGTTCGATTCCACCATCACCTTCGAATAATGGGACAGCGCCCCGAAGCCCGCTGCCGCCGTTGCGACCATGATTATCACGGATACGAGGAGCTTCAGGGGCATGTCAATCATGCCCCGCCGGTCCCGCAGGAGCGCTCTCATTCGCAGACGACCGGCAGGTCCAATGTCTTCTTCCCGTAGCCGGATTTCTCGATGGTTATCAGGATGGGATTGGCCCCTGTGCCTATTACGGAGCACTTGAGGCCCGAGAAGGAGGCCTTGCCGTCCGAGCCCGTGGTGGCGTACGGATTGCCGCATGCAGAGGTCTTGATGTCGTTCCCGGTGAGCGTGATGACCGCCCCGGAAAGCTTGTTCCCGGAGCTGTCCGTGACCGTGACGACGAGGCTGACGCTGTCGTTGTTGTAGGTCCCGTCCTTGTTGGGGTCGTTCAGGACGACAACGGGCGTCGAGAGGCTTACCTGCCCGAGGGTCTGGGGCGGCTTGGCCATGTTCAGCATCGTCATAACTATGCCGATGCTCACGGCCGTGATTATTATTATTATCAGCAGGTAGAGAGGGAGGCCCTCTATCGCAGCGTCATTTCGTTTTCTCCAGGAATATTTCATCAGGTTCCCACCAACGCGGTTAAATGGAGAAACTGTATTTTAACCTTTTCGTCGCGCTGATTCCGGCCGAATCCGACCGCAGCCAGTAATGTCGGTGGATGTTTACAATTTGGGCGGGGAAGCCAGCCGCCCCTGCGGCTGGAGGGACGCATAGAATCACTCAAACGAGAAAGTTGCGGACAAATAGCCCAGTGCAACTTAGGAGTGCTCCGAAATGCCAGCTTGGATATGATTTCGATGTAATTGGAAACGCACCGACCTGGGTCGGTGTTGTTTACAATGGCGCACCGCGGTTTCGCCAGACGGTCCGGCCAGCGAGGATGGTGGCATCAACCTTGAGCATGGAAATGCCCGATGGTTTCCTCATCGGGTCGCCAGAGAGGAGGACCATGTCCGCGGCCGTCCCCGTGGCAAGCGTGCCCTTGAAGTCCTCCTCGAAGGAGGCTCCTGCGGCCGTCGCTGTGTAAGCAGCCAGAGCTTCCCCGACGTCCAGCTTCTGGTCCTGGAAGGGAGCGTTGACGGCGCAATGGATGCCGTAGAGCGGGGAGAATGGCATGCAGTCCGAGCCGAACACGAGCGGCACTCCGGCATCGAGGACACGCCTCATGGGGTCCGCATGCTCGTACCTCTTTCCCAGACGGGACTGCATCATCCCGCCTGGCATGCCCCATTCGCCGACAAAGTTGGGCTGCATTGAGGCCCAGAGCGAGAGCCTGTCCATGATGTCCAGCCCTTTTTTGTCCACCAGCTCCAGATGCTCTACCCTGTGGCGGAGCCTGGTGGGCTTCATCTGCGCGAACGCGAATGCCGTGAGGGTCTGTTTGACGGCGGCGTCCCCGATGGCATGGACAAGCACCTGGAGGCCGGTCCTCTCGCAGGTCCGGATGTTGGCGCGGAGCCTGTTGTTGTCGTGCAGGAGCTCGCCCTTGGTGCGCGTGTCATCCGAATAGGGCTGCGTCAGGGCGGCTGTCCGTGCACCGAAAGAGCCGTCGGCATAGAGCTTGATGCCTCCGGCGCGCAAGAAATGGTTCCCGTAGCCCGTCTTGATCCCCAGGCGGGCCATGTCGCGCATGTCACCTTCTTCGAAATGAAGGCAGGCCCGCATGCCAAGCTCCCTCCGGCCGTAGATGGCGCTGTAGGCCATGAGATTGTGTCGGTCGATGATGTCGTGGACGGATGTGACGCCGAGCCTGTGGGCCTGCACGGTCGAGCGCTCCAGCCCGGCCATCATTTCCTCGAACGAGGGCCTTGCGGCCTCGAGCGACCGCTCCATGGCCTTTTCCGTCAGAAGCCCTGTGTTGCGGTCCATGCCATGTTTTCCCACTTTCCCTTCCAGCAGGGTCAGTGCCTTCGAATTGACGGCGCACATGTGACCGCAGACCCGGACGAGAAGGACTGGATTCTGTTGCGCAACTGCGTCAAGGTCTTTTCTCGTGATGTACTTGGTATCGACCCATTTGCTCTCGTCCCAGCCCCGGCCGAGCACCCATTGCCCCGCTTTCGTTTCACGGGCGCGCTTGCCGACAGCATCCAGCATCTCCGATGCACTTTTGGCCTGCGAGAGGTTCATCCTTCCGCCCCATACGCCCATGTCCAGGAAATGGGAATGACAGTCTATGAACCCGGGAACGACGGTCCGGCCGCCGCCGTCCAGCTGCTTCGCTCCGTAGGCCTCCTTGAGCACCTTGCGCTCCCTGCCGACGGCTGTGATGAGACGGTCCTTCCAGGCGATGGCGTCGCCCTCGGGATTGCCGGGGTCCATCGTAAGAACATTCACGTTGACGAGAACAATGCGATTATGCGCGGCCATGACACCTCAAGCGAGAGCGGGATATTTAGCGTTTGGGCGAAAGTGATAAATCCGCCGCTCCCGTTGATGAAACCCTCATGAAGCACAGGAAGGTCGCGGGCATGACGGCGCTCGTTCCGCCCGAGGTCATCTACGCCTCGGGATGGAGCGCACGTGATGTCAACAACGGGATCCCGTGCAGCGATTGCCGGCCCCGCTCCAAATTGTGCGCGTGGACCGCAGGCTGGCGCGAGGAGATATTCGCCGGGAACCTCAGGCTCGACGCACTTGTGGTGGTTGCCGGCGGGGACTGCCACAACGCGCTTGCGGACGGCCAGAACGCGGCCCGGAAGGTGGACCGCGCCCATTTCTTATTCTATCCTTTCGACGGCGATGTGGATTACATGCGGGGACAGCTCGACAGGCTCACGAAGTTCCTGACCAAAGGCTCGTCACCGCCGAAAGGCCAGAAGAAGCTGATGTCGCAGATAGAGGAGCTCAAGGGAATGGGCCGAGATGTGGAAAGGGCCCGGTCAGAGGGGCGAATAGACCCCGCTCTCGCATTCAGGACGCTCATCTCGTTTTCCGACTTCGAGGGGGATGTGGCCCGTTTCCGGGACAAGGTGATAAACGTCCTCGACAAGCGTGAAAGCGGTGGTCGCCAGGAAGATGATATGAAGGGATTGGACAGGAAGCCCCGGGTGGCGCTCATCGGCGTGCCGCCCATATACCGCGATTTCCACGCTGTCTGCGCCGAGGCTGGCCTCCATGCGGTCTTCGACGAGCTGCCGCACGAGTTCGTGAGGCTCGGAGGCAGCGATATCGAGGAGCTGGCCAAGAGCTATTCCACGTACACGTTCGCAAGGCCGGTCGATTACAGGTTGGAAGCCCTGAAAAAGGACCTGGACAGGCACGACATCGACGGGATAATCCACTACACGCAGTTCACATGCCACCACCTGCTCGAGGACGGCATGCTCCGCGAGAAACTGAAATGGCCCATGCTTACATTGCAGGGCGACCTTCCCGGCGAGACGCCCGCGCAGATTAGAATGAGGCTCGAGGCGTTCGCAGAGATGCTCGGCGGAAACCGCCCAAAGAAGAAGGTGAACGGATGAAGAGAGAAAGGGTGGCCGTTGGCATCGACGGCGGCTCGACGGCGGCTAAGGCCGTTCGGTTCGACGGGCGCAACATATTGGCCTCGAAGATAGTCGATGCGCAGGACTTCCAGTCGCTCCGGAGCATGGTCAAGCCCGGGGACATCGTGTGCTCGACGGGATATTTCAGGCGGAAGATAAAGCATGACCACACCATCACGGAGATATCCGCGGCAAGGCTCGGGGTGGGATGGCACTTCGACGATACCGATGTGATAATAGACCTCGGAGGACAGGATACCAAGGTCATCGACCTGCGCCACCACGCGCTACATATGAATGATAAATGTTCGGCGGGGACGGGAGCATTCCTGGAACAGGCGGCCCGATATTTCGGAACGGACCCGAAGGGGCTGGCGGCCCTCGCTTCGAAGGCGAAGAGGAAAGCGGACATCAACAGCACATGCTCGGTCTTCGCGCTTTCCGAAATGATAAGCAAGATGGAAAGGGGCCACACGAAATCGGAGGTCGCCGCAGGCCTCCACCACGCTTTCGCGAGGAGGATAGCCGAGCTTGTTCCCGCGGCGGAGAGATATGTGGCCGTCGGGGGTGTCGCCCTCAATCCCATGATGATAAAGGAACTGGGCGAATTGCTCGGGCGCAGAATTCGTGTGCCGGAGCAGGCGCAGATAATAAACGCTCTAGGTGCCGCCCTGCATGCTATTTCCCAGTAAAGGATGTGAATTCTACTTGGCGGTCTTTTTCTTGCCGGTCTTCGATTCCGCTATGACCTCCTCGTAGAGGGATTCTATCTTCTTGCCGATGACGGCCCAGCTGTATCGCTGCTCGACGAGCTTGCGGCCGTTCCTGCCCATGTCCCCGCCGAGGCAGGCGTCCGAGAGCGCCGCGTTTATCTTGCTGGCCAGGTCCGTGTCGCTGAAGGGCTTGCACAGGAGGCCGGTCTTTCCATCCTCGATGACATCGCGCACACCTGGCATGTCCGATGCCACCACCGGCTTTCCGGAGGCCATCGCCTCCACGAGGACGAGGCCGAACGCCTCCAGTCTCGAGACGGATGGCAACACGAGGATATCGCACGCCGCATAATAGGCGGGAAGCTCTTGTTCGGAGACCTTTCCGACCTGGATGATGCGGTCCGCCACCTTCAGGCCGTTCATGCGGCGGAGCCAGGAGCGCCTCATCTGGCCCGGACCCACCAGGAGGTAGACGATGGAGGGGTCAGTGTGGGCTGATGCTTCGATGATGGTCTGGATGCCTTTGTGCTCGGTGATCCGGCCCACGAACAATACGACCTTCTTCTTTCCGAGTTTGTGCATCTTCCTTATCGCGGAGCCGTCGACCTTGGGGTTGAAACGCTCGAGGTCGAGTCCGGTGGGTATCTGGGCGGTGCGGTACTTCCAAAGGGCGTAGGACGTGGCGGCGTAGGATTCCGTGTAGACGATGATCCGTGCGGCATGTTTCAATGTGTATTTCATGTAGGTGTTGTAGTAGACCCAGCTGACGGCCCTTCCCGCCAGCGACGGTATCTCGGGGTCGCAGTGGTGGGTGTGGATGAACGGCGTGCCCGTTCTGGAGCAAGCCTTGGCCGCGTAATAGGAGGACATCGGCGGAGGGGAATGGGCGTGGACGATGTCCCATTTCTCCGCGTTGAGCTCGTCTATGAGCGCGGGCGTGACCGGGGTGTCGTAAAGCATTGCCCTCGGATGGACCCGGCGTATCGGGATGCCGTCGATGCTGTCGTCCGCCTTCAGTTTTTCGTATTTCGTGGTGAAGACCTTTGCATCATGACCTATGGCGTGCAATTCGCGGGCCAGTGCAAGGACGTGCGACTCCACGCCCCCGATGTGGGGATGGAAATACGGGGAAACGAGAGCTATCCTCATCCTGAGCCCTCAGAACAGCCAGGAGCCCGGCTCCACGAAGCCCCGGACGGTGGCACCCGGCCCGATGAACGTGTTCTCTCCGATGACGGTCCCGACATCGATGGTGCAGTTGATGCCCGTCTTCACATTGTCGCCCATGATGACGCCCAGCTTCCGCTGGCCCGTGTCCACCTTTTCGCCCCGTATGGTGCACCTGATGCTCTTCTCGTCAAGCCGCAGGTTCGCCACCTTCGTTCCGGCGCCGAGGTTGCAGTTCTCTCCGATTATGCTGTCGCCGACGTAGTTGAGATGGGGCACATGGGAATGGTTCATAACTATGGAATTCTTGAGCTCCACGCCGGCGCCCACCTTGCAGTTGTCCCCGACGGTCGTGTGGGGCCGGATGTAGCAGTTCGGGCCTATGTCGCAATTGCGGCCGATGACAACGGGGCCCTCGATATAGGAGCCGCTGCGCACCCGCGTGCCCTCGCCTATCCTCACCTCGCCCTTGAGCGTGGCGTTCGGCTCCACTTCGCCCCTGATGTCCTTCCTGATGCCCTTGAGCAGGTACTCGTTGGCCAAGAGCAGGTCCCAGGGCCTACCAACATCGACCCAGGGGGATTTGGAAACGAATCCGTAGACCTTGGACTCTCCGGAAAGCAAACGGAGCGTGTCCGTTATCTCGTACTCGCCCCTCGGCGAAGGCGGGGTCCTGGCGATGGCCCTGAAGACCTCCGGCGTGAAGAGATATATCCCGGCGTTGATGAGATTGCTCTGGGGCCTCTCGGGCTTCTCATCTATGCTCTTCACGGTCGCGTCGGGATTGAGGCTCACCACGCCGAACTCCTTCGGGTTCGCCTTCTCCACGAGCGTCATCACGGTGCCGGGATGCGTCGCCCTGAAAACGAGGAGCTCATTGACCATCGCCGCCGTGACTACGACGTCGCCGTTTATGCACAGGAACTCTTCCTGTATCTCGCCGCCCGCTATTCCGACGGCGTGGGCCGTGCCCTGGCGCTCCTTCTGGACGAGATAATTTATCTTGAGGCCGAACCGCGCTCCGTCCCCGAAATGCTCCCTCACGCGGTCCTCGCGCCAGCCCACAAGGATATAGACCTCCTTGAGACCGGCCTCCTTCAGGGCCTCGATGGTGTGCTCCATGAACGGCTTGCCCGCCGTGAGGAGGAGCGGTTTTGGGGTGGATGCGGTAAGCGGGCGCATCCTGGTACCTTCGCCTGCCGCCAGTATCAGCGCCGCCATCGCCCCTCAATCTTCCAGTGGGTATATTTGATTTATGATAAACGACCACCGCCTGAAGGTGGTGGTTTCGTCATGGAACCCACCAATAAGTATAATCGAAGGCCCGCCGAATCCCCCTTCGGAGCCGATGGCTGAAAAAGAAGAGGGCGCGGAGGATGCGTTCCCCGCCGAGAAGAGGACCGAGATACGGGTCACGGGCATGACATGCGCAGCCTGTGCGACGACCATCCAGAGATCGCTCATGAAGGTGGATGGCGTCAGGAGCGTCCAGGTCAACCTCGGCAACGAGAAGGCGGTCGTGGAATACGACCCGAAGACAGTGAAGCTAGGGAGGCTGGAGAAGGCCATCGCGGACGCTGGCTACGGCGTCGTCACGGACCGCATCACCGTAAAGATAGGGGGGATGACGTGCGCCGCGTGCATACGCACCGTCGAGAACGCCCTCAAGAAGCTCCCCGGCGTCACGGAGGTCAACGTCAATCTGGGGACGGAGAAGGCCACCATCGCCTACGACGCCCGCCAGACCGGAAAGACGGAGATAAAGAGGGCCATCAAGGACGCAGGCTACGAATTCCTTGGCCTCGAGGGCGAGGAGAGCGAGAAGCTCGAGAAGGAGGCCCGCAAGAGGGACCTGGGGGGCAAGCTGATGAGGGCCGCCGTGGGAATGGCCTTCGGATTGCCCCTCATGGGAATCATGTTCATTCCCCATGAATATCTCATGGAAAGGTTCGGAATAGACCGAATGATGCTGTCGTACATCATGTTCGGCGTATCGATAGTTCCGTTCATCTTCACGAGCCACCCCATATTTGGCGCCGCCTATCGCTCATTGAAGAATTCGAACCTGAGCATGGACGTCATGTATGCGATGGGCATCGGCGTCGCGTACGGTGCGAGCATCCTCGGGACGCTGGTCGAGGACTTCCACGATTTCATGTTCTACGACAGCGCCCTGTTGCTTGCCGGATTCCTGATGATAGGCCGCTACATGGAGGCGAACGCCAAGGGCAGGACCTCGGATGCCATCAAGAATCTTTTGGGATTGCAGCCCAAGAATGCGACGGTCATCGTCGGAGGGCTGGAGGTCAAAAAACCCGTCGAGGATGTTTCGGTCGGGGACATCGTCATGGTCCGGCCCGGCGAGAGGCTGCCCGTTGACGGCGAGGTCGTCTCCGGCGAGAGCTATGTTGACGAATCGATGATAACCGGCGAGCCGGTGCCCGTCCTCAAGACTAAGGGCTCCGAGGTGGTCGGGGCCACGTACAACAGGAACGGCGTGCTGAGGTTCGCGGCCACCAAGGTCGGCAAGGACACCATGCTTTCGCAAATCGTGCGCCTCGTGGAGACGGCCCAGGGCTCCAAGCCGCCCATCCAGAAGCTAGCGGACCGCGCTGTGATGTGGTTCATACCTGTGATACTGACGATAGCCATAGTCACGTTCCTGGTATGGTATCTCGTTCTGGACGGAACGCTCGTGTTCTCGCTCGGGACGCTCATCTCCGTTCTGGTGATAGCCTGTCCTTGCGCACTCGGTCTCGCCACGCCAACGGCGGTCACGGTGGGCGTCGGAAGGGGCGCGGAGCTCGGCATCCTGATAAAGAACAGCGAGGTGCTGGAATCCTCCGGCAAGCTCACGACGGTCATATTCGACAAGACGGGCACCCTGACCAAGGGCAGGCCGGGCGTCACGGACGTAATTGGCGTTGGCGCGGACGGCGACGGCAAGAAGGAGCAGGGAGCCGTACTCTCTCTGGCGGCCAGCGTCGAGAAGAACTCACAGCACCCGCTGGCGGAAGCGGTGGTAAGGGAGGCGGAGGCGAGGATGACCGCAGGTCATCGAGACGAAGAGGACCAGGGGTCCTCTGGGGCGAGGATGACCGCAGGTCATCGAGACGAAGAGGACCAGGGGTCCTCTGGGGCGAGGATGACCGCAGGTCATCGAGACGAAGAGGACCAGGGGTCCTCTGGGGCGAGGACCCTGAAGCTCGACGAGCTTGAAGGTTTCGACACGTTCGGCGGAAAGGGCGTGGGTGCGAGGCTGGACGGAAAGGAGCTTCTCGTCGGGAACCGCACTCTCATGAAGGAGCGGGGCGTCAAGATATCTGACAAGGACGAGGAAAAGATAGCGGGCCTGGAAAAGGCCGGAAAGACCGTAGCGCTCCTCGCTTACGGCGGCGAGCTGAAGGGCATCATCGGGATAGCGGACGAGGTCAAGGAGAACGCCGGAAAGGCCGTGAAGGAACTGAAGGCCATGGGACTCGACGTCGTCATGCTCACCGGGGACAATTCGAGGACTGCGAAGGCGATCGCAAAGCAGCTGGGCATCGACAATGTAAGGGCGGAGGTCCTGCCTCAGGACAAGGCGGAGGAAGTGAGGAAGCTCCAATCCGGCGGCGGGACGGTAGCCTTCGTAGGCGACGGAATAAACGATGCGCCGGCCCTTGCGCAGGCCGATGTCGGGATTGCCATAGGCAGCGGCACGGACATCGCCAAGGAGAGCGGCGAGATAGTTCTCATCCGGGA
>Ga0315283_10000763_pt1 | contig 24303 bp, 27 predicted proteins | sample YL17G09_0_MG_FD_204541 | JGI IMG/M metagenome (GOLD analysis project Ga0315283, IMG submission 204541) | Sediment microbial communities from Yellowstone Lake, YNP, Wyoming, USA - YL17G09_0 | ecosystem: Environmental > Aquatic > Freshwater > Lake > Sediment | place: USA: Wyoming | collected...
GAGACAAAGGCTGCCGTTCCCATGCCCCCGCTCAGATTCTCAAAGGCGACAGTGAATATCAGCATCCCGTAGCTTTTTCCCAGCCATGCGAGGACCATGAAAGACAGATTCGATACCGCTTGCAGTACTCCGAAAATAAGCAGGGACCTGAACAGGCCGAGTTTTACCATTAAGGTCCCTCCGATTGTTGCGCCGATAATCACCGAGGCAAATCCTATTCCTTTATTGATAGCGCCCACTTCGCTTGCCGTAAACCCAAGCCCCCTGATAAGGAATGCCGTGGTCAGCGTACCGGCATAGGCGTCGCCCAATTTGTAGAGGATAATTAACAGCAGCAGCAAGACGGCAGCGTTTCTTGAAAAATATTCCTTCAATGGCCCGGCTACAGCCTCTTTCAGACTGGACGGAGGGACCACTTTTTCTTCGGGTTCGGGACTTAAAATAGTTATTATAACGCCTGCTCCCATTATCGCAGCCATAAACAGGTATGTGTTGCGCCATCCGATATGATCGGAAAGTATCAGCGACAATGCACCCGACACAAGCGCCGCAATGCGGTAGCCCATAACAAATACCGCCGCCCCTGCTCCTCTCTCCTTTTCATGCAAAACATCGGTACGGTAGGCGTCGATAACGATGTCCTGTGAGGCCGAGGAAAAAGCCACGACAAGAGCAAGCGCCGCCAGTAGAATCGGAGACTGTTGAGGTGAGCTAAAAGCCATGAAAGAAATGCCAACCGCGAGACTTAATTGAGTAAGCGCAATCCAGCCGCGACGTCTTCCAAGCCATGGGGGAACAAATCTGTCCATAACCGGAGACCAAATAAATTTGAGCGTGTACGGCAATCCTACCAGTGCAAATATCCCGATGGTCCTCAGATCCACCCCTGCCAACGTCATCCATGCCTGTAAGGTGCCGCCGGTCAGGGCCAACGGCAGGCCCGAAGAAAAACCTAACAGGGTGATAACAGCAATGCGCCTGCTTTTAAAGACCTGAAGATAGGGTGCAATATTCGATTTCATTTTTATTTTTCTCTTTGGCCGATATTATAACTAAAAGAGGCGTTCGCCACACAGTCGTTCTTCCGGGTTCTCCGTTAACTAAGAATCGCTCAATTAGGGAATTGAATAAGTCGCCGAATTAAGGCAATAATAAAAGCATGAAATCTTCGGGATTGTCATTTAGCACGTTTAAAGGACTGAAAGAAGCTCTCGACAAGCGTCGGATTATCCTCAAAGATACAAAGCTTAAAGATACAAAGACCAAAGATACAAAGACCGATGAAGAGATATTCTCTGAAGCCATGTCCGACGTCAGGGAGATCAGGGAGTTCAGGGAAATTCCCCTTACAGGACGACCACGGACAAAACACATTCCGGTCATGAAAGATGATACAATGAAGATCCTGACCCAAATAATCAAAGGCCAAAGAAGGATCACCTTATCCGATACCCCGGAATACATCGAATGGGTCCATCCGCATATCAGGAAGGATGTAGCCGGAAGGCTGCATCAGGGAAACTTTGCCGTGCAGGATTATATTGACCTTCACGGCATGACGCTTGTTGAGGCTGAAGAGGCATTGTTTTTGTTTTTTCAGGAGGCTGTTAAAAAACGACTGTTCTGCGTTAAAGTAATACACGGGAGGGGTCTGAGATCTCCTAAAGGCCCGGTCCTAAAAGAAGCGGTAATTAAATGGCTGCACGGTCAGTTCAGTAAATGGGTGCTGGCCTATTCTTCCGCCAAAGACCGTGACGGAGGGTTGGGAGCGACATATATAATGCTGAGGTCAAAGTAATAGAAATGAGCGGTTCTATTAGAGTCAAGATCTACTATGAAGACACCGATGCCGGCGGTGTTGTTTACTATGCCAACTACCTTAAATATATGGAGCGTGCGAGGACCGAGTTTCTTCTGGAGAAAGGGATAGACGTTGCTGAATACCATAATAAAGGGTGTATGTTTGCCGTTGTTGATGTGGATATTCACTACAAACGCCCTGCAAAACTCGGAGAGATTATTGAAGTGACAACGGATATTGTCGATATAACTAATGTAACGATTTTCATTAAACACAGGATCGTAAGGGACAACACTTTGTTGGTTGAAGCAAATGTCAGGATAGCCTGTATCGATCCAAACGGAAAGCCCCGGCGCATACCGGACGAGATGAAGCAAATAGCTCATTAAGAATGATCAACACTCACCGGTTGCAAAAACCACCTCAAATCTATTATTATTAATATACTCTATTTTCAGGAGGTTTAAGTTGAAAGAAGGAATTCATCCACAGTATAAAGAGACCACCGCTCAATGCGCTTGCGGTGAGACCTTTACAACAAAATCAACAAGTCAAAAAATACAGGTTGATATCTGCTCAAAATGCCACCCCTTTTATACCGGAAAGCAGAAGCTTCTTGACGCCGAAGGCAGGGTGGAGAAGTTCAAGAAAAAATACGCAAAGGCCGCAGCAGCGGCAGCAGCGCAGACCAAGAAGTAACCATTTTTGATCGATATAAGTCGTTAGTCGGTTCTTTTTGACTAACGGCTTTTTTTTAGGCGACCAAACAAAGTGTTTCAATTTGTTGAAAGGTGACATGAAAAACGTCGGCGGACAGGCTGTTATAGAAGGCGTCATGATGAAGGGCAGAAAGGGCTGGACAGTGGCGGTCAGAGGTCCTAATGGGGAAATCCATGTCAGGAGCGAACCTTTGTCTGAATTGCCTTTGATTTTCAGGCTGCCGGTACTGAGAGGTTTCATCGCGTTGTTTCATGCCTTGTTAATCGGCATTAAAGCAATAGAATTTTCCGCAAACAAGGCATATGAGGAGGAAGAAGGCGAACAATTAAGCCCCGCTTCTTTAGCGGGCACAATCTTGCTCTCAATTCTGCTCGGTATAGGCCTTTTTATTCTGTTGCCGCTATATGCCACGAAGTTGATCGGAAATATCTTCCCTCCCGTCTCGACCAGTTCATTATTATTCAATTTTGTAGACGGCGTTATCAGGGTTTTCCTGTTTATCCTCTATATTGTCGGAATAGGCATGTGGAAGGAGATGAGGCGGATATTTGAATATCATGGCGCGGAACACAAAGTAATCCATGCTTATGAGAACGGAAAAGACCTTTTGACGCCGAATATTAAAGAATTCAGTCCCCTGCACCCGCGTTGCGGAACAAGCTTTCTCCTTATCGTAATGATTATAAGCATATTCACCTTTTCCTTTATTCCCCAGGCCTGGCCGTTTCTCTATAAATTCCTTTCACGGCTGATCTTTATCCCTTTAATAGCCGGAATCTCGTATGAAATCCTGAAACTCTCCGCAAAAATGGAACATAATTTTATTATGCATTTATTAATCCAGCCCGGCCTGCTCCTGCAGAGGCTCACCACAAGAGAGCCTGACGAATCCCAGATAGAGGTCGCTGTAAAAGCGCTGCAGGAAGTCCTTAAGTTTGAGGATGCCAATGCTTGAAAAGTTAAAAACTATAGAAGCAAAATACGATGAGCTGACACAACTGCTGATGGACCCCGCAGTCCAGTCAAAACATACCGAACTTCAGAAATACTCGAAAGAGCAATCCGATCTTCAGCCGCTGGTCAAGAAGATCAGGGAATACGACAAGCTGATTTCCGGCATTGAAGGCGCCGAAGAACTGTTAAAGGGCGGAGATGAAGAGATGCGCGAACTGGCGCAGGCAGAGCTTGATGAACTGAAAGCGAAGAAACCCGTCATCGAGGAAGAACTGAAGGTCATGCTCCTGCCCGTAGACCCGCGTGATGGGAAAAACGTGTTTATTGAAATAAGGGCCGGCACGGGAGGCGAGGAGGCGGCCCTCTTTGCTTCAAACCTTTTGAGGATGTACATGAAATACGCCGAGCTAAGGAGATGGAAGGTTGAAACAATCGATTTGAATTCAACAGGCCTCGGCGGGCTCAAGGAAGTTATCATATCCATACAGGGTAAGAATGCTTACAGCAGACTCAAATATGAAAGCGGCGTGCACAGAGTTCAAAGGGTCCCGGTGACCGAGGCGTCCGGAAGAATCCATACCTCGGCTGCAACAGTAGCGGTGCTGCCGGAAGCGGAAGACGTCGATATAAAAGTTGAGGAAAAAGATTTGAGAATAGATACCTTCTGTTCTTCCGGTCCCGGAGGACAGAGTGTCAATACCACATATTCGGCGGTAAGGATTGTCCATATCCCGACGGGCGTCGTTGTTCAATGTCAGGATGAACGGTCACAGACAAAAAACAGGGAAAAGGCGATGAAGGTCCTCCGTTCGCGCCTGTACGAGTCGGAAATGGAAAGACAGGATAAAGAGCGGGCTTCTGATAGGAAGTCTCAGGTGGGAACAGGTGACAGAAGTGAAAAAATAAGGACTTACAATTTCCCGCAAAACCGCGTCTCTGACCACAGGATCGGACTCACCCTCCATAAACTCGACCGGGTGCTTGAGGGAGATATAGACGAAATTATAGAAAGTCTCATCGCCCATTATCAGTCAGAAAGGCTTAAGGAGCTATAGATAGACTCACATATTTTATGCTTGTTAAAGAATGCTCTATTCTATTAATATATAAATTCTTTTAAGGCCATTGATATGGCCTATTTTATGATACAAGAAAGGAAGGAACATGATTATTAGGCATAAGACTTCTGTTGCGGCAATCGTACTTATGTTTGTCCTGTCAGTTGCGGGATATTCTTTTGCCGGTGAAAAGGCTGAAGAAGCGGCCCTCGGTAAAGACGAGGCGGCAGTTCTGCTGAAAGATTTGGCGCCTGATCTCAAGATTCTGGAAATTCGCCCTGCCCCTCTGAAAGGATTATGGGAAATTGCGGTCCAGTCAGGCGAACGGAAAGGGTTGCTATATCTTGATTCATCAAAAAAATATTTCTTTCAGGGCGCTATAATCGACTTGACGACCAAAGCAAACCTGACCCAGGACAGGATGAGCGAACTCAACAAGATCGACGTATCGATGATACCGCTCGACGACGCCCTTGTGATGGGTGACAAAGAGGCTAAATACAAGGTTATTGTCTTTGATGATCCGGACTGACCATACTGTGAGAAACTTCATCAGGAGATGAAGAAGGTCGTTGCAAAAAGACAGGACATTGCCTTTTTTATAAAGATGTACCCCTTGCCAATGCACAAAGGCGCATATGAAAAAGCAAAGGCTATTGTCTGTGAAAAATCCCTTGTTTTGCTTGAAGACGCCTTTGCAAAGAAAGCTTTACCGACGGCAAAGTGCGACTCAACCGCCGTTGATGAAACCCTTAAGCTTGTCGAAAAACTGGGGATAAGAGGAACGCCGGCTATAATCACGCCTAACGGAATTATCACACCGGGCTCCAGAGATGCCGATGCCCTTATAGAGTTGATTGAAAAGTCTGCTAAATAATCTAAGCTAATAAAATATTTAAAAAGGCAGGGTTATAAAACCCTGCCTTTTTTGTTAGAACTGCTTTAGAAACCGCAGGTCGTTTTCGTAGAATAGGCGGATATCGTCGATTGAGTATTTCAGCATGGTGATCCTCTCGACTCCCATGCCAAAGGCGAAACCCGTGTAAACTTCAGGGTCATATCCGACGAATTCAAAGACCCTCGGGTTTATCATTCCCGCGCCCAGTATCTCAAGCCATCCCGTGTTTTTGCAGACCCTGCAGCCTTTGCCCGCACAGAAGATGCAGCCTATATCAACTTCGGCGCTCGGCTCGGTGAACGGGAAAAAACTCGGCCTGAATCTCACGGGCGTATCCGGACCGAAAATGCCGTGGATAAATAATTGAAGCACTCCCTTCAGGTCGCTGAAAGCGATACCGTTATCAACCATGAATCCCTCAACCTGATGGAACATCGGAGTATGGGACACATCCGCATCGCACCGGTAGACCTTTCCGGGCGCAATTATCCTTAACGGAGGCTTCCGCTTTTCCATGACCCTTATCTGGACCGGCGAGGTGTGCGTTCTCATGACAACGTCTTCGGAAATATAGAAGGTATCCTGCATGTCTCTTGCCGGATGGTCCCTGGGCATATTAAGCGCTTCGAAATTATAGTAATCGAGTTCGACTTCCGGGCCTTCTTCGATCTCGAACCCCATAGAAACAAAGGTTGCCGTTATCTCCGAAAGGACTCTGCTGATGGGATGTTCCCTGCCAAAGGGAATATGTTTGCCGGGCAGCGTTATATCAATAGCTTCGGAGAGGATGCGCCGTTTGTGCTCTTCTTTTTTCAGAAGAGATTCCCGTCCCGCTATTTCTTCTTCAACGAAATTCTTGAGTTCGTTGACCGCTTTTCCGTATGCCGGTTTTAAGTCTGGAGAGATCGTTGAAAGGGTCTTGAGTTTCGATGTCACAAGACCCTTTTTCCCGAGATACTTTACTCTAAGCTGTTGTATTGCGGAAAGTGAAGCGACCGTATCAGCTTCCTCAAGAAAAATGTTTTTTAGAGAAAGGAGGTCCTCCACGTGTGCTTAGCTTTTTACTTTTTCTACAAGCTGATTGAAAGCAGCGGGGTCGTTGTAAGCCATATCAGCAAGTGTTTTCCTGTTCAAAGTAATATCGATTTTTTTCAGTTTAGCCATAAACTGGCTGTAGGTAAGCCCCAGCGCGCGCAGTGCGGCATTTATCCTGACGATCCAGAGAGCCCTGAATTCGCGCTTCTTCACCCTGCGGTCCCTGTATGCATATTGCATGGCCTTGTCAACTGCTTCAGTAGCGACCCGGAAAAGGCGACTTTTCGCGCCGTAAAAACCCTTTGCCTTTTCTAATACCTTTTTTCTTCTCTTTCTTGTTTTAAAACCACCTTTTGCCCTTGGCATCTGTTCCTCCTATTATTCAAGCTTTAAGCATTGAGCGGCCGGTATTTGCTCCGATTTGCTCTTTGCCGATTGCCTTCCGTTTAGTGCATATTATGAGTACGGCAGAAGTTTTCTCATTCTGTCGAGCTCAGTGTGTTTAACTAAAGAAGCCGTCCTCAGTCTCCTCGTCCTCTTGGCGGATTTGCCGGTGAGGAGATGGCTTTTATTGCCGCTATGCTTCATTATTTTCCCCGTTCCCGTAACTTTCAGTCTCTTAGCGGCCCCTCTATGTGTTTTCATCTTGGGCATTTGATCCTCCTGTGAAAAAAAGATTATTCGTTATCAGTTGTTTATTATCGAAAAATCAGAAAGAATATTATAACAAATTTCCCAAAAAGAATGTCAAAAACCGTTATTGGCGGAAATTATTTCAACAAATCGGGGGGTTGGCATACATGCGGATATTCTTTTTCAACCGTTATTGCTAAAGCGTTTTCATGGCCGGCAGCGGATAGAGTCTAACTCTTCGGCCCCACTTCGACAAGATCAAACTCCCGGTCTTTGTAAACCCAATTTTTTATATCTCTATGCTCTTGCTGTTGATCTTTTCTTTCAATATCCCTATAAATTCATCTATTTTAAACGGTCCTATATTTTCGCCCGTCCTTTTCCTTACGGTCACATTCATATCCGATATTTCATTGTCTCCTATTATAACGAGATAGGGCACTTTCATTAGAGTAGCATTTCTGATTTTATAGCCTATCTTCTCATTGTCGAGGTCTATTTCGGTGCGTATACCTTCGGCCCGCATTTTTTTGTAGAGTTCTTTCGCATAATCACCGTGTCTTTCCGCAATGGTAAGTATTTTCACCTGAACAGGCGAAAGCCATACAGGGAAAGCGCCTGCATAGTGCTCTATCAGGACGCCGAAAAATCTCTCTAATGATCCCATCAGGGCGCGATGGACCATGATAGGCCTGTGCTCTTTACCGTCGCTGCCCCTGTAGGAAATGTCAAACCTCTCGGGGTTGTTGAAATCAACCTGGATAGTGCTGCACTGCCATGGCCTGTTCAGAGAATCTTTCACTTTTATGTCTATTTTGGGCCCGTAGAAAACGCCTTCTCCGGGATCGATCTCATATGCGAGATTTTTTGCTTCAAGCGCTATTTTAAGCGCATTTGTTGATCTCTCCCAGTTCTCAAGACCGCCGACATACTTTTCAGGCCTTGTCGAGAGATATACATCATAATCGGTAAAACCAAAGGTCTTCAGTATAAAGAGAGTAAAATCGAGGACATTCAGGATCTCGTCTTCTATCTGTTCTTCCATGCAGAAGATATGGGCATCATCCTGGGTGAATCCCCGCACGCGCAGGAGACCGTGCAGGACTCCCGACCGCTCATAGCGGTAAACAGTGCCTAATTCCGCATATCGTATAGGGAGGTCTTTATAGCTCCTTAAAGAGCTCCCGTACACATGGATATGGAAAGGACAGTTCATAGGCTTGATCTCGTAATCAACCCCATCTATCTCCATCGGCGAATACATGTTCTCACTGTAGAAATCAAGGTGTCCGCTTATCTTCCATAGATTCAGCTTGGCAATATGAGGCGAGTAAAGCGTTTTATAGTCGGCCTTATAATGTTCATTCAGCCAGAATTCTTCAATCGCCCTTCTTATAAGTGCGCCGTTCGGATGCCAAATAATAAGTCCGGCCCCTATGTCATCGCTGGAGCTGAACAGGTCGAGGTCTTTCCCGAGTTTTCTGTGGTCTCTTTTCTTGACCTCCTCGAGAAAATCGAGGTATTGCTTTAAATCCTTTTTATCAGTGAAGGAAGTGCCGTAAATCCTCTGGAGCATCTTGTTCTTTTCATTGCCGCGCCAGTATGCGCCTGCAACGCTAAGTAGTTTAAAGGCTTTTACCTGGCCGGTGGATGCAATGTGGGGTCCCCTGCAGAGATCAACGAAACCGCCCTCTTCATACAGAGAGATCTCTTCATCCGGCAGCTCTTCAAGCAGTTCGACCTTATAAATCTCGCCCAGATTTCCGAACATCCCGAGGGCTTCTTTCCGTGAAATAACTTTTCGCTCAAATGGATTATTCAGTTTGATGATCTCGGACATCTTTTTCTCGATTATTGCCAGGTCTTCAGGGGTAAAAGGTCTGTCGATGTCGAAATCGTAATAGAAACCTTCTTCTATAGCAGGTCCGATGGCAAATTTTGCTTCAGGAAAAAGTTGCTTTACGGCATGGGCCATGATGTGCGAGGTGCTGTGCCTGAACGTATCGCGGTCTTCCCTGGAACTGAAATCTATTTTACTAATCCGGAAACCTCCCCAACAAATTATGTGGAATATACCCATCCACATTAGATAGTAAATATAATACATATTTCAATCTTATATTTCAAAACTTTTCTTAATACACAAAATATTCCTCCCTTTTCCGCACTCAGGCGGATTCGCCGAAGCGAAGGGAAAGGTAGGTTAGGAGGGGTATTCCGAACACATATTAACGGTCTGAAAATAGTATTTATATTTTCTAATGAACTCCTTAACCATGTATCCTTGAAATGTTTTATAATAATCTTATGGCCTTACTTGAAATAATAAAATATCCGGATAAAATCCTGAAACAGAAGACCTCGGAAATCTCCAATATAGACGCCGGGACGCAAAAGCTCATCGAAAATATGCTTGAGACGATGCGTTATGCGTACGGTCTTGGTCTTGCGGCAAATCAGGTCGGCGTCTTGCAACGGCTGTGTATCATTGATTTGAGCCTGAAAGAGGACAATAAGATACCGCTCATTATACTGATCAACCCGATTATTGTTGAGAAGGACGGCATGGTCGACGCCGAAGAAGGCTGCCTGAGCCTTCCCGGCTATATGACGTCCATTAAAAGGTCGGAGAAGGTTTTTGTTAAGGGGTTCAACCGGGAAGGCGAGCCGATAGAACTTGAAGGTACCGAACTTCTCGGCAGAGCGCTGCAGCATGAAATAGACCATCTCGACGGCCTCCTTATGATCGACCGGATGAGCCCGATAAGAAGAGAGTTTTTCAAAAGACGTTACAAGAAACTTCAGAAGGAAACAACCCAAAATAGTGATCTATGATAATTAAAATATGCGTATAGTTTTTTTCGGCACTCCTTCTTTTGCAATCCCTTCCCTTACGGGACTTCTTCAATCGGAACATGAGATAGTTAGGGTAGTCACACAGCCTGACAAGAGGAAGGGCAGACATCGTGTGCTTACGCCTCCTCCGGTAAAAGAGCTTGCGTTAAGCAGAGGGATCCATATCCTGCAGCCGGAGAAAATGAGGGACCCTTTATTTCTCGAAGAACTATCGGGAATAAATCCCGAGCTGATTGTTGTTGTCGCCTATGGAAAGATACTGCCTCCGCAGATACTCAAACTTCCCCCCTATGGCTGCATTAATGTTCATGCCTCTCTTTTGCCGAAATACAGAGGGGCTGCGCCTATACAATGGTCTCTCATCTCGGGAGAAAAAAAGACGGGTGTAACTACCATGCTCATGGATGAAGGACTTGATACCGGCGATATCCTTATGCAGCAGGAAACGGATATAACCGATGATGATACATCCGAAACCGTGGGGGAAAAACTTTCAAAACTTGGAGCGTCTTTGCTGCTTGAAACACTGAAACAAATACATGCGGGAAACATCCAACCGGTCCCGCAGGCGGGAACGCCTACTTTTGCGCCTCCTCTCAATAAAGAGGACGGCAGGATCGACTGGACAAAGGGCGCCGGGGAAATCCGCAATTTTGTCAGAGGGATGTATCCATGGCCCGGCGCATATTGTACTCTTAATAGCGAAAGGATTAAAATTATCAGAGTCAACGCGCTTGAAGGCAACGGCCCGGTTGGCAGAGTTGAAAGGACCGGCGACGAACTTGTTGTTGGAACAGGAAAAGGGTTTATTTCTATCATCGATCTTCAGCCGGAAGGGAAAAAGATTATGAAAGCCGGGGACTTCTTGCAGGGCAGAAGGCTGAAAGCAGGTGACTTTTTTGACGGGTCGTAGATGGATCAGAGGGGCCGCACTAAAAGTGTTATATCCTCTCCTTATGCTTGCCGGGTCTTTTATTAAAAACAAAAAAGAGGATTACCAGAGGTTTATCATAAACCTCAATAACAGGCTTGTAAAAAAAGAAAAGCTGCGGACTGATAAAATACTTCTTCTTCTGCCGCACTGCCTGCAGATCAACGAGTGCGACATCAGACTTACATATAATATTAATAATTGCAAGAGGTGCGGCAAATGCGGGATAAGGGACCTGATACAGGTTGCTGAAGATAACCATATGACCATTTTCATTGCTACAGGAGGCTCCCTGGCCCGGCGGGTTATCAACGAAATTAAGCCGGATGCGGTAATTGCCGTTGCCTGTGAGAATGATCTGAGCAGCGGGATTGCCGACGCCTATCCGCTGCCGGTGCTCGGAATTTCAAACGAGCGGCCTCATGGACCGTGCGTAAATACCCGTGTTGATATTGCAAAGATTGAAGATGCGATAGTCTTTTTAAGCGCGGGACAAAAATGAATAAATTCCTAAAAATACCGATTTATATCTTCGCCTTCATACTGCTTGGCCTGGTCTTCGGTTTACTCACGTTCAAACTTCTGAGTTTCAGCAAAACGGTGCAGATGCCGGAACTTCAAGGAAAAAGCCTTGTGGATGCAAACAGGCTTCTTACCGATATAGGTCTCTATATTAAGATAGAAGGTGAAGATTATGACGCCGCGATTCCCCAGGGCAACATCATCAAACAGGACATACCTGCCGGTAATAAGGTGAAAGAACGGAGGGGGATCAAAGTCGTTATAAGCAAGGGTCCGAGAGTAAGCTCGGTCCCTATGATTGTTAACGACACTATTACAAATGCGGAAACCACGTTGTTACAAAAAGGTTTAAAAATCGGGAAGGTGATCATGGTGCACTCGGATATTGTTGAAAAGGACAAAATTATTTCTCAAAAGCCTGAACCTAATGAACAGGTCAGCGATGTTGTCACTGTGCTTGTCAGCCAGGGGCCTTATGACAAGATATACCACTGTCCCGATTTCAAAGACATGCCGCTTGAACAGGCTAACATACTGATTAAAAAGCTGAATCTTAAGTCAGTGATTGAAGGTTCCGGCGAAATAATAGAGGCGCAAAGACCGGAACCCGGCAAACAAATAAAGGCAGGCGACACAATTTACTTGAAGCTCTATTAGGTTTCTTATTATTATATATGCCTCATTCAATCAATATGCTGACTCCGGGGGTAAAATGATCAAAATAGCGCCTTCTATTCTTTCCGCCGATTTTTTAAGGCTCGGGGAAGAAATAAAAGCGGCAGAGGCGGCAGGGGCGGACCTGGTCCATATAGATGTTATGGACGGTCATTTTGTCCCGAATATAACGATAGGACCTGCAATCGTAGAGGCTGTTAAAGCCGTCACTGCTTTACCGCTTGATGTGCATCTCATGATTGAACGGCCCGACAGATATCTCGATGATTTCATAAATGCCGGCGCCGACTATATAGCCGTGCACTATGAGGCTTCGGTCCATCTGCACAGGACCATACAGCGAATTAAGGAAAAAGGTAAAATAGCCGGTGTTTCTCTAAACCCTGCAACACCGTTGGGGAGCCTCGAAGACATATTGCCGGATATTGACTTTGTCCTTCTCATGTCGGTCAACCCCGGCTTCAGCGGACAGAAATATATCCCGCATTCGACGGACAAAATCAAGTTGCTGAAGAACATGCTCGGAGAAAAAGGTTTACCGGCGCTAATCGAGGTTGACGGCGGCGTAAGCCCTGAAAATGCCGGCGTGGTTGCGGCTGCCGGCGCGGACATCCTTGTTATGGGTTCCGCATTTTTTCATTCAAAGGATTATAGAGCCATTGTCAAAAGAATCAGAGAAATTACTTAAGACGGACAACATCTTCAGCCTTGCCGAAACCCTGAGAGAGAAGTCTCTTTATCTGCAGGCCCTCAGGAATTTTGAAAAAGCTTTAAAGGGTTACTCAGGGCTTCAGGACAACAACGGCATTTTCAATACCCTCCTTGCCCTTGGAGATACCCATCGTATGACCGGCGGCTTTGACCGTGCGGTAAAAAGGTATTCCGGCGCTATACAGCTTGCCATGAATATAAAGAACCCTGTCCGGGCGGCGGATGCAATGGCAGGCATGGGTCTTTCATTGAGGGCACAGGGAGACTGGAAAGGCGCCCTTAAAAATATCGGAAAAGCAAAGAGTATATATTTAAAAAAGGATGACAGGGAAGGCATTGCCTTTACTCTCTGGGCAATGGCCGGGACCTTCAGAATAAAAGGCGACATCAAAGAAACGCTCAAAACCTACAGGGAAGCGCGGAAATTTTTTAAATCACTGAAAGATGCGCATGGAGACGGCTACTGCCTGTGCGGCCTCGGAGGCGCTTCACGCATCGCCGGACTCTTCAGGGATTCGCTTGAGTATTATCTTGCGGCAAACAGACTGTTCTCCGGCCTGAAAGACTCCTTCGGCACGGCCTATTCCTACTGCGGCATGGGAAATGCCCACAGAATGCTTGGTGATTACAAGACCGCCTTTACATTCTTTAAAAAGGCGTCAAAGCTCTATGGAAAGATTGGCGACATAGTAAGTTACTCATACACGATATGGGGACTCGGCACGACATATAAACTGTTAGGCGACTATGGAAAAGCCGCCTATTACTTCGGCAAGGCCATGAAAAATTTCAGGAAGACAAAAGACCCGAGAGGCGTTATATACTGCAGACTCGGCATGGGAGAACTCGCCCTTCTGTCGGGCAGGAAGTCTGCGGCGCTGAAACATTTTGTAACTGCCCTGAACGAATCAAAGGCCTACGGTTTTGCGATTGAGAATTGTTACGCGGAGATACTGATGCAGATATTGAACGGTAAAACGGACAATTCCTGTTGCAGGCGGCTTGGATTGAAACTCAGGTTTCAGGGCCTGCCTTTAAATATTCCTTAACATTTTTGCATTTTTCATTTTATACTTTATATTCAGAATTTTTTAAGGGGTTGGGGGGGATTGTGGGGGTTCTAAATATACCCAATACATTGACTATAGCAAGGATACTCATTATCCCTGTCTTCGTAACTTCAATAATCTATAAGCGTTATAACTATTCACTTTACCTTTTCATTATAGCAGCCCTTACGGATTTATTTGACGGACTATTTGCGCGCATGACAAACCAGAAAACAGCTCTGGGCACTTTTCTGGACCCTTTGGCGGACAAATTCCTTCTTGTTTCTTCTTTTATCGTTCTTACAATATACGGATGGATACCTAAATGGCTGACGATAACGGTCATCAGCAGGGACATCATCATCGTCATCGGCTGGCTGATCCTTTATCTTATTGCGGGCACTTCAAAAGTAGATCCGTCCGTTCTCGGCAAAACAACTATATGGGTACAGAGCTTGCTCATCGCTTATGTCCTTATAGATATCAAATTTTCGTTTCTTCCCGACATCCCTTTTATCCTCTTCTTATTGACGGCAGGGATTACCATCGTATCCGGACTTCAATATATCTACAGGGGATTGAAACTCACCCATGCAAACTGAACCGGGCTTAATAGTAGAGCATATTCAGAAAGGCAGTCTTGCCGAAAAATCCGGCCTGCTTTCAGGAGATATCCTGCTTTCGATAAACTCTCGCGTGCTTCGCGACCCTATCGATTTCATGTATTACAGCGCCGATGACGCACTCAATATCGAGGTCAAAAGAAACGGGAAGTTCGTACCCCTTCAGATAAAGAGAAAAGATGAAATTGAATTCGGCATCGAGTTCAAACCTTTCAAGGTTATGACCTGCAAAAACAACTGCGTTTTCTGTTTTGTTAAACAGCTTCCGGTCGGGCTCAGAAAAACGCTGTATGTCAAGGATGAAGATTATCGGATGTCATTTCTCTACGGTAATTACATCACCCTTTCCAATATCGGCAAAGAAGATAAAAAGCGCATCGTTGAACAAAGGCTGAGCCCGCTCTATATTTCCGTTCATTCCACAAACAGAGCGGTAAGGAACAAGCTCCTCGGAAACCCTAAAGGGCCCGATATTATGAAGGAACTCAAATTCTTCACGGACAATAAGCTACGCTTTAATGTGCAGATCGTACTCTGTCCGGGGTACAACGACGGCAAGGAATTGCAACAGACGCTGAGCAATCTCTACAGGTTCTATCCATATGTACTGTCGATTGCCGTAGTCCCTGTCGGACTGACCATGCACAGGAAACTGCAACTGAAACCTGTCGGGAAAGAAGACGCCGAACAGGCGCTTAAGATCATCGAATCTTTTCAGAAACGCTTTATAAAGAAACACGGCAATCCAATCGTCTATGGAGCGGACGAATTATATCTGAAGGCGGGACAACCCTTCCCTCCTCTGAAAGAATACGGCGAACTTTACCAGTTGGAAAACGGCGTCGGCATGCTCCCGTTGTTTCTGAATCAGGCGAAGAAGATCAAAGTCCCCAAAACAGTTCAGCTCAAAAAGAAATTCCTTACCTTTACCGGGGCGTCATTTTACCCTTTTCTGAAAAAGTTCCTTGAAAGGCTCAATGAAAAAGAGCAGCTTGATGTAGAAACGGTAGCTGTTGAAAATAAATTTTTCGGCCCGGCAGTTACCGTTGCCGGACTGCTTACCGGAAGAGACGTCATAAAAACCATCCTCGACAAAACGGACGGTTACGAAATGATACTTGTTCCCGACGTAGTACTCGACGCACAGGACCGTTTTCTGGATGACGTCACACTGCCTGACATAAAAGAAACGCTCGGTATCCCCGCAATAAAAATCGGCTCCACACCTGAAGGGCTTATAAAAGGCATAACGGAAATAATATAACCTGCAAAAAAACTCTTCAGTGAAAGTGTTTTATTCCTACCATAAATCTGTCCATATTTAGTCCGGATTATCCACAAATTTTTCTGATTGAACTGAGGATAGAGTATTTTCGCTCATTCCCGGTCGTTCCTCCCTCCGAGGCTTTTGTCTCTTTATTTTTTAAAATTGTATCTGACTATCGGCAAAAAAAACCGCTCAAATACTCTATCCTCAGTTGCTGTTACCAGTGTTATGAATAATCCGTGTTAGGTAAATCAGGGTTTTTTGGCACGAACATTGCTTTCATTATTTGCATAAGGTTCAACCGTTCTAAATAATTATTAAATAATATCAATATGTTATACTATTACATAAGGGGCGGCAGGCGGCAGGATGTATTAATTTGACACATTCGATGAGAAAAAATGTCACATTAAGGGGCAAAAATTTGACAGAACAAATACTGAATGCTAAGATTTTAAATATGAGAACAGTCTTCGTAATCATTCTGCTTTTATCATTTATTGTATCTTCCGCTTATGCGGACATCTACAAATACACGGATGAAAAAGGCGTCGTCTGCTATACAGACGTGCCTTTCAACAAGAAAGCAGACCGGATACTAAAAGAAAAAGCAAAGGAACCAACCGACCAGGACCAGTCTTCTAAACCAAGGGCAAAGTCAAAGACCTATAATGACGTTTATACCGCTTCATACCATGACATCATACATGAGAAGGCGGCGGCGTATAATGTTGACCCTTCCCTCATAAAGGCTGTTATCAAAACGGAGTCCAACTGGAACAGCAGGGCCGTATCGAAAAAAGGCGCAATGGGACTGATGCAGCTCATGCCGTCAACAGCCAGTGACCTCAATGTGCACAACCCCTATGATCCTGAAGAAAACATCGAAGGGGGAACAAAATATCTGAAATATCTGATCGAAAAGTTTAGCGGAAATCTGACCCTTGCTATTGCCGCCTATAACGCTGGACCAAAAAGAGTCGAGAAGTACGGCTACGTGCCTCCTATCACGGAGACAAAACAGTACGTAAATAAAGTGCTTTCACTGTATAACGGCCCTACGCAATACGCTGCAAACATTGGAAGTGATTCGGACTCATCGGGTCCGGTGAAAAAAGAGAAAAAGTCCGATCCGATTTATAAGATCGTTCTGAATGACGGAACGGTCCTCTTCACAAATTCCACCTTTTTATCAAAAAATACCGCCGGGTTTTAGATGCCTGCCGAAGAAGCCCTTCTAAGGGATGAAATACTAAAGCTTAAGCGGCAACGCCGGGCGATTATCCTCGCACACAACTATCAGAGGGATGAAGTGCAGGAGATAGCCGACTTTACAGGCGATTCCCTTGAGCTTTCGAGGACTGCCTCAACAACAGACTGCGATGTGATCGTTTTTGCGGGCGTGAATTTTATGGCTGAAAGCGCATCTATCCTCTGCCCTGACAAAACGGTCCTCCTCACTGAAATCGACGCCGCATGCCCTATGGCGGATATGATCCACGTAGATACCCCGCGTTGGGAGAGAAAAAGTTTCCCGGGATTCAAAAACCCTCCTCCATATATCTATCCTGCTGAATTTACATTAAAAGACATAAAGGCGCAATATCCTGAAGCGCCTGTCGTATCCTATGTAAACACCACAGCCGATGTTAAGGCGGAGAGTTATATATGCTGCACTTCGGCAAATATCGTGAAAGTCATAGAGTCTCTCCCGCATGAAACAGTCATCTGTGTGCCTGACAGAAACCTGTCCATGTGGGCGCAGAAGAACACAAAGAAAAAGATCATTGCATGGGACGGTTTTTGCCATGTACATGAGAGGGTTACAAGGGAAGATGTGGAAAGGGCAAGGAAAGAGCATCCGGGGGCTGTGCTAATGGCGCATCCTGAATGCAGGCTTGAGATTCTTGAGATGGCGGATTGCGTAACGAGCACCTCGGGGATGTTGCGCTATGCAAAGGCTTCCTCTGAAAAAGAGTTCGTGGTAGGCACGGAGATAGGTCTCATGTACCGCCTGAGAAAGGAAAATCCGGACAAGACCTTTTATCCGCTGAGAAAGGACATGATCTGCCCCAATATGAAGAGGACCACACTTCACAGTGTTTACAGGGCATTGAAAGAGAATACTTATATCGTAAAAATTCAAGAAAATATAAGGGTCCCGGCAAAAAAAGCCCTCGATAGAATGCTGGAAGTTAGTTAATAGTGCCGCATGGACGCTTTCTGGAAAATAGCTGAACGACGCATTGCGGAAGCGATGCTTAACGGCGAGTTTGACGACCTTGAAAACAGGGGCAAACCCCTGCATTTTGAAGACGAGACGTGGATCCCTGAAGATTTAAGAATGGCCTACCGGTTTCTGAAAAATGCCGGCTGCATCCCTCCCGAACTGGAGATAAGTAACGAAATAATCAATTTAAGTGAACTGCTGAATACGATTGACGACGATAAAGAAAGACTGAAGAAAATTAAAGAACTGAACTTCAAACTCCTCAAACTGAATATGAACCGCAAGAAACCCTTAACCTTCGAAGACTTTCCCGAATACGAAGGTAAACTCATCGATACGCTCACAAAAATTCCGGATAAATATTGCAAATAACCGGCAGAATAAGCAGGATGGTGAATAAGGGAATATGAGATTATGCAAGAAACAAGACCTGACCCCTTTATGTGCTTTATCTCAGTGTCATAGCGGGCATACCCCACATAAACTGATTCTTTCGTATAGATTTTTAAATGAGTCAACGAATCGATTTCATATAGATTTTCGATGAGGCAATTCGTCTTGTTGACCGGATCAAAACTTTCTGGTATTATCGAGAAACTATCTAATAACTGGTTATTTGGCGGACATAAGCTTCTCCACTGATTTGAAAGTGAGACAATTGAACTAATTGAATGGAAATGGTTTTTTAATTATTAAATTTTCGGCAAAATAGGGCAGAGGGTTTGATGTTTTATAAAATAAGAGTCAACTCGTGGAGTGAAGCTGTATCAATTTACAACTTGATCAGTTTGAAAAGTCCAATATGGGCTTTTAGGGGGCAAGCAAACTCGGATTGGTCCTTAAAGACCACATTTGAGCGAGAAGGAGAAAGGCACAAACTCGATCCATATTATTACAAAATATGTGAGTCCAATATATTAACTGACTTTAAACGTCAAGCATATCAGTATGTTCAGAATTTACCAGATAAAGAAGAATTAATAGATTGGTTAGCATTTATACAACATTTTGGAGGGCCAACAAGACTCCTTGATTTCACTTATTCTTTTTATGTGGCAGCATTTTTTGCAATTCAGTCTTTATCTGATGAATCGGCCATTTGGTCAATAAATATAAATTACCTGATAAACCAAAACGAGACCTTTTCAACTCAAATACAAAAAATTGGGTATAGAAAAATTATAAGTGCATATGTCTCTGCCGCTAACGATAATATAAAGGCGAAGCAAAACTTCAACCAAAAAGGGGCTGCTGCTGGTGTATACATAGTTGAGCCATTTAACCAAGAACAAAGACTAGGTATACAACAGGGATTATTTCTATATCCCACTGATATTGAAAAACCTTTTCACGACAATTTAAGTCAAGCCCTCAATACAAGTAAAAAAAACATATGTTCAGAGGAACTAAAGGATATTTCTTATGATGGTCTATCTAACATAAATGGTGATGACTTATGTCTAATAAAAATTATCATAAGTGAAGATATGAATTATGAGGCTGTAAATCAACTAAGAAATATGAACATAAGTGATGCCACACTATTTCCTGGAATTGATGGATTTGCAAGAAGTTTGAATTTTAACTTCCATGATATTAAATGGTCAATTACTAAGCCAAGATTGTAAAAACAGATATAAATAAACTTCAAATAACCAGGCGCTTCACATGGATTTTTCAAACGCTGCGCGTTTTCAAAACCAGTGAGCTTAACGTTAAACAGGTCAAATGAAAATAAATATGATTCATCCGGTTATTGCATACTCGGAAAAAATGTCTTTCTTCCTTGTTATCAAGCATCCAGCGATTTTGAAGGACATTCAACATTACAATGCGTAATCCTGACCAGATCCTCTTGGCTAACACAATAAATAGAGGGGGAAAAAGCGATGAAACGAGAAATATCTGTAGAGTTCAAGAAGGCAAAGCGCGAGATGATGGAAAGAAGGACAAAATGCCATGAATGCGAGGATTATGCAACAGAGTTACACCATATTATAGCTGTTGAGGACGGAGGGACAGACGACATAGAAAACCTCATGCCTTTGTGTAAGAAATGCCACAAGGAATATACAAGTGAGCAAACCATTGAAAGAAATAAATTGTGGGTTGAATTGAATATCGATGACGTTGGTGAGGTGACGGCAAAATGTAGTGGTGATAAGGATGTCGAGCATTTGGGAAATATAGGGTCTGCAGGATTTAAATCGGCGCCATCGGTTGACCGCGAAGGGAAAACGACTACGGCAGTCCCAGTACACTATGAATATGAGTGGATCGTTACTGTTGAGATTCCAGCGATGACTGAACGAGAAAGCAAAGAAAAGCTCAATAAATTTAAGTCGGAATTGTTCCATCGTTATGCTGTTACGGATGATGTCTGGCTGACAGGAATCAGGAGATGGAACGGGAATAAATAAACACCCTATGTAAGTAGTAGAGTAAGTAGTAGGGTCAGGTCTTGTTTCTTGCATTTTAGCATTTGTTATGGTATAAAACGACATGGCAAGACCGTTAAGAATAGAATATGACGGAGCAGTCTATCACATAACATCACGAGGAAACGCAAGGAAATCCATCTACAAAGAAGACGAAGACAGAAGGATATTTCTTGAGGTGCTTCATAGAGCAAAAACCCGATACAACTGGCTATGTCAAGAGGCAACAGGGTCAAGTCTTGTTTCTTGCTATCTCCCTGGATTACTGGGAAGGGGGTCACCATTTTTAACTCATATTTCATGAAATAAACTGCCACTAATAAGGTATATACTTAAAATCCAATACTTCTCTTATCAGCTTGAAATCCTTCTCATTTCTTGTTATCAACACCGCTCCGATGTCTCTTGCTGATACGGCTATGAGAATGTCTGCAAGAAGGCATTTGATTCTTAGAGGGTCAATTTTCTTATCTTTTCTTAATCTCAACATTACATTGCCCGCAACATACCATTGCCTTTCGGTCACCGTTATAACAGTAAAATTATTCTTTATCTGTTCAATAAGTTTTTGTTCCTTGGTGTCGTAAGCACCTGAAAGGAGTTCCATCAGGACTACAGAACTGAAAGTAATATGATAGAATCTGTTCAAATTTAAAAAGGAATCATAAACTGAGCCTTTTCTGAAATGTTCTATGAGAAAAGAGGTATCGAGTACGGCCTTCTGCCTCAATCAAGCCCCTCAAATTTAAATTTTCCTTTTGTCTGCTCAATAAATTCCCTCATCCTTTCCTGATATATCACATCAGAAAGTGCAGATTCTATTGTCTCTGTTTCGGTTTTTGCCCCGAGTATTTTCTGTGCATTCTTAATTAAGGTTTCGTCGAGCCTGAAATGTTTAGGCACTTTTCTTGCTGCAGTATGCATATGACCTCCTTATGTTGTAGTATATACAATTTAAACTATTATGGCTACAATGTCAATAGATATGTAAAAAGCAGGTTCTTCAGACAATCGAGAAACGACGGAAGGCTGATAAATAATTTGACTTATCGATTAATGAAGCAAAAAGCTCAGGGGGTTGCCCTTGTCATGGGATAAATCATACGATGGTCATGATTACGATCCCCGCCTCCTCTCCGAATGTCCGCAACGCAAGAAACCCCCTCACCTTCGAAGACTTTCCCGAATACGAAGGTAAACTCATCGATAGGCTCTCAAAAATCCCGGATAAATATAGCAAATAACCGGTAGAATATGATAGAAATTTTAACGGTTATTTGGTAACATGAACCGAGGATAGAGTATTTGAGCGGTTTTTTTTGCCGATAGTCAAATACGGTACGTGAAAATAAAGAGGCAAAAGCCTCGCAGGGAGGAACGACCGAGAATGAGCGAAAATATTCTATCCTCGGTTCAACCGGAAAAATTGTGAAGAATCCCTGCGATAATGAATTTATTTTAGACATCGGCGTTTTTCTTTTAATCAAAGGAGGTGATGCGCATAGTAATCGATAATTAAGATTTCAAGTTTCATTGGCTGGATGCCAGGGAAGAGGAGTGAGCCGCCGAGGCGATTCTCCCGCTGCCCCGCAGCCGTGAAGGGAACGAAAGCCAAAAGACAGTGAATAGCGGACGGTAACTGAATATTACTAAAACCTCTTATTATCATCAGTACCGACACTAACACTGATACTGAAACTGTCATAAAGAGAGCCACTGTTATGAGTAATATCATAATGGGAAGGCAGGCAAGTAGGCAGCCCTAAGCCGGAAGACCTATCCAGACCGCAAAACTCACAGCAAATAATCCCGAGGGAGGAACAAATGAATTTAAAAAATTCACTTCAAATATTATTCACTTTTACGCTTGCCTTATTGTCAACTCTTTTCACTTTTTCATCAACCTTCGCAGAACAGCCGGTCAAACTCGATGAAGTGGTTGTTACCGCGACACGAATAGAAGAATCGATTGAAGACGTTGCGCAGGACGTTACAGTCATAACAAAAAAACAGATTGAATCCGGCAGTTACCAAAGCATATCGGATATCATAAGAAACGTTGCCGCTCTTAATGTAATCGAATACGGCAACCGCGGTTCCGCCTCCACAGTCAGTATGCGGACATCCACCGCCGAACAGGTGCTCGTCATGATAGACGGCAAGCGCCTGAACAAACCGGGCGATGGTCAGGTCGATCTGAATACCGTTTCCGTCCCCCTCGAAAACATCGAGAGGATCGAGGTTTTGAGAGGCGCTTCATCCGCGCTGTACGGCGCCGATGCAATGGGCGGAGTCATAAATATCATTACAAAAATTCCCGATCAGCCGGTTACAAACCTTTCCGTGTCCTATGGCAGGTTTGTCACAAAAGACATTAGTTTAAGTACATCACGGAAAATTAATAACGCCGGTTTTTATCTCTCTCTTTCAAAAGAGAGTTCGGACGGGCCCAGAAAAAACTCGGATTATGATGCGGCCGCAGTCAGCACAAAACTAACCTATGCCTTTACAAAGGATATCCGGGCAGATATAACGCTTGACTATAACCACAAGGACGCCGGCTCTCCCGGACCTGTTACATGGCTTACGCCTTTGGCGTCACAAGAAGATGAAAACTTTCTTGCCGGCATTGATGTAAAGATAAAAGATACCCTTTTAAAACTCTACAGCCATAATGCAAGGATCGATTATGTAAACCCAGGATCCGAGAACAACACCCACAGGAACCATATCCTCGGGCTTGATCTCCAGCACAGCCTTTCAATCGGTCCCTCCAACCTGCTCACAGGAGGGATCGAGATATTCCAGGAAGACATCAACAGCAGCGACAATATAAATGACGCTAATTCCATCGGGAAACACGGCAGGACAAGAAAGGGCATATTTCTTCAGAATGAAACATCCCTGACGGAAAAGGCAATACTGACAATCGGCCTTAGATATGATTCTATTGCTTCAGAGGAAAGATTCAGTCCGAAGGCGTCGGTGCTGATAAAACTCCCCTGGCAGACAAACCTTTCCCTGTCCGCGGGGCAGGGCTTCCGCGTGCCTGAAATGAACGCCCTTTACTGGCCTGACACTGATTGGGCTGTGGGCAATCCTGACCTGAAGCCTGAAAAGTCGACCGAGTATGAGATCAATGTGCAAAAATTTTTCGGCAATACGGGACATATAAAAGTTGTCGGATTCGAGAAGAGATCGACTGACCTTATCCAGTGGGGGGCGCCTGTGACCAACCCCTTTAAATGGTCTCCCGTAAATGTAGCAAAGGCACGGATAAGGGGCTTTGAGACGGAAGGAAAGCTCCATCTCGACGTCTTTGATCTGGGATTAAGTTACACGTTCATGGATCCGGAGGAATGGATCAGGGACATTCCGTCATTACCTATCATTAGGACCAAAATACCCTTCAGCACACGACACCAGATAAAAGGCTCTGCTTCGGTATACCCGATGAAGGATACAACCGTTTCATTCGAGGCAAGTTACATATCAAGATACATTGTACGTAAAGGAGACCCCGGATGTTATTTCCTGCTCGACGGAAAGATCAGCCGGAAGATAAAGCTTCCGAAGGGTACAACCGAGATATTCATAACGGGCAAAAATATCCTGGACAGGGATTATCAGACCACAAAAGATTATCCCATGCCCCCGGTCCGGTTTTCAGGAGGCATTAGTTACAGTTTCTGATGGATATCAGGAAAAACATGGCGCTGTCGCTCCTGCTTCATACATTGCTGATAATACCCGTTTTTTCTCTTGCAGGCAGGACCGGCGACAATCCGGAGGTATCTTCAAACTGCGTGATGGTGTCTTTGTTGAGTGAGATCAGAGATATGACTTCTCATATACAGGAAAAAGTAAAAATAGCAGACACGATTGAAGGCGCCGATTCCCCC
>Ga0315283_10000764_pt1 | contig 24293 bp, 20 predicted proteins | sample YL17G09_0_MG_FD_204541 | JGI IMG/M metagenome (GOLD analysis project Ga0315283, IMG submission 204541) | Sediment microbial communities from Yellowstone Lake, YNP, Wyoming, USA - YL17G09_0 | ecosystem: Environmental > Aquatic > Freshwater > Lake > Sediment | place: USA: Wyoming | collected...
CTTCAGCACAGAGGTTTGCGCGCTGATTCAGCAGAAGGCATTACAGAAGCGCTTGAGAAGGTTATGGAGGAGATACAACAATACCGTATGGGAGGAAAACACCAGGATATGTTTCCGCAACGCTGGCTTCCTTCTGCCATTGGCATCCTGAGCGAATCCTTCTCCGAGGAAAACCACGAGCTCAACTCCCTTCTGAAGATGGTACGCAGTAAAATTACAGAACATCACACTACCCTCCTTAAATATCTGTACACCACGGAATCCCGTGATATCTTGAATGCCCGAAACAGGGAAGCTATGCAGACATTCTTGAAGTGATGTGAAGGCAGTTCCTCCTGGAATTCCCAGATTTGGGATTGAATGTTTGAACTCATGAAAGTTCATAAAGTTAATGAAGTTCAGATAACAATAAAAGATTCAACGATAAATATCAGTTACAATAAAAAAAACGTCATGAACAGATCAGGGAAAGCCTTATTGGTTGGTGCTACAGGCCTTATCGGAAGCCACTGCCTGCAAGCATTGTTGTACGATAATGCATTCACTGAAGTAGAAGCATGGGTGCGCGAGCCATTAGGGTTGATTCACAGCAAACTCAGAATTGTTCTCATCGATTTCCCTTATATTTCGCGCATACCTACTACCGATGCCAGCTATGTGTTCTGCTGCCTGGGAACCACTATCAGAAATGCAGGATCACAGGACGCTTTCCGAAAAGTGGATTTCGAATATGTTGTTGAAATGGCCAAACTTGCGCAACGCTCTGGTGTTGAGAAGTTCCTGGTGATCTCATCACTTGGAGCCGGTGTTGGTGCATCAAATTTCTATTTACGCACCAAGGGTGAAATGGAAGAAGAGGTTATCAGATGTGGCCTACCGGCAGTTGTTATTCTCCGGCCATCCATGCTTCTAGGCAAAAGAAAAGAGTTCCGGCCGGCAGAAGTTGTCGGCAAAGCTGCGATGCAGGTTTTCAATTTCATCCTCTTCGGCAAACTGAAGAAATACCGGGCCATTAAGGCCTCAGATGTCGCCAGGGCCATGGTAAGGCTGGCAAAGGACAACAATACGGGTGTTCTGAAAATAGAATCTGATCAAATTCAGGAATTAGCCAGGAATTGATCTGATTCCATAAATGGTACCAGGGACTAATTAATAATGATCAGCTTCCTGGTCAGCAGTTCGTTTCCTGCTTTTATCTTCACAAAATAGCAGCCCTGTGGCAATGTGCCTGTATCGAAACGATATTCGGAATCTCCTTTACACATACGGCTCAACAATGCCGCTCCTGCCAGGTCGCCAATGGTTACCTGCATTGTGGGATATTTTGCTTTATCCACTATAATTTTGAACACACCTTTTGAAGGATTCGGGTAAATGCGGATACCATTGCCGGAATGGTCGGAAACAGAGACCACTTCTTGACCCTGTGTCAATGTAACCACCTGCAACAGCCCGGCAGCACCTACCGAAATCTTTGTACTACGCTCATTGGCATAAGGATTAAAGGAATAATCGGCGGTGATATTTCCATTGCCTGAACCTGACCCTGTAACGATGCACCACACTGAATCTGATGAAGCCGTCCAATCGGTATTTGACGTAACAGTATAATTTATTGAACCGTTATAAGCATTCACACGCTGGTCTCCGGGATTTACAGTCAGAATAGGTGTTACGCCTGCCTGAGATACTGTAACAACAACAGGAGTTAAACCCTCAACTGTAACGGTGATATTAGCGACACGCGGATTGATGGTGGAGTTCAGGGCGAAATCGGCTGTAATTATTCCTGTATCGCTTCCTGAGGGATTAACCGTACACCAGGTCTGATCGCTTGATGCAATCCATCCTGAATTGGAAGTTACCGTGAAACTGGCATTTCCTGCGTCTGCTGTCACATTCTGGTTGGGAGGTGTCACTGACAATGAAACAAAAGTGCTGGTGATAGTAACGTCATCCACAGCCCAAGAATAACCCCATGTCGCGGTGTAATTCCATTTGAACTTAACTTGCGATTGATTGCCAACCGCGGTAATTACCTGATTAAAGAGTTCCGGATTGTTAATAGAAGTGGCGGTAAATTGTTGTATCTGTGTCCAGGTTGTTCCATTATCAATACTATAAGATAAGGTTCCTGATGATCCCGAATAGCTTAAGAAATAATGCTTAAATTGCAATATAACTGCCGAATATCCCGTAAGATCGAATGTGGGTGTTATCAAATCTGCATTCTGCGAATTATTGCTGCCATATTCATCGCTGTTCAGATAAGCATAATTTCCTGTAAGTACCGGATTAGGTTTTTGTCCGGTAATGGTACCGAAAAACCATATCTCTCCGTTTGCCTGGTTATCCACCTGCGACCAGCAATAGGGAATAGTTGTATTTGAAAAACTTTCGCTGAAAGGTAAAGTATAAACTCCGCACAAAGTATTAAACATCAGATCCCCACCATAATAGGTCCCGCTTGAATTAGTGGCATAAGCTCTCATATGATATGTTGTACTGGGCGATAATCCGGAAAGAGTGCTGGTAAATACCCCCAACCCCGAGCCATCTGTAGAATGGCGGTCCGCAATAGTAGGATCTGCAGCTATTCCCCAACAAACGCCACGCTTTGTGACTGCCGAACCTCCGTCTGAAGTGACAGCTCCACCTGAAGTGGCTGACGTCTGGGCTATTGCTGATGCAGCTGTTGTAGTTACTGCAGCTGCTCCCGGGGTGAATGTAAGGTCAGCTCCAAAGGATGTTCCATCACTGTTGGTAGCGACTAACCTGAAGTGATAGGTTGTTCCAAAAGTTAAACCGGTTAGGTTTGCATAAACAGAAATAGCTGAAGTTCCTGAGCCTACTGAAATAGTGGTTGTATTATTCCCATAAGTGGCAGTAATTCCCCATTGGAAATAATAGCTTGTTGCCAGGCCAATAGGATTAACTGTTCCGTTTATGGTGGCTTTTGTCCTGGCGATAGCAGTAGCAGCAAGTGTAGTGACGGCAGGGTCATTCCCGAATCTGAAAGAGGCAATTTTTGTTCCTTTTGTGGTACCACCTGCCTTAAGATGCTCACTTGAAAACCAAAATGTCTGGTCATCAGTTGGATCAACTGACAAGAGAGCATAATCGCCCCAACGGTTATACGATATTTGTGCAACAGTACCATTATGAATGACCTCTTCAGCAATATCCAAAATTCCGGTTGCACTGGCATAAGCACTCGACGACTGCCCGCAATAACGGATTCCGGGATAAATAGTGGAACTGGAAATGGAATAACCTAATCCAATCTTGCCGCTACTGTTCAACATAATACTTCCCATCCAACGCGAATGGGCATCGGGAGAATAGGTTCCCTGCTGCCGGATTGTCCAGGTTGTGGCAGGAGAAGTTTTTCTTAATTCATACCAACGTATGCCGGCGTGATTAGTACCGTCAACATCCACCGTGTGGCAACAGACAATAGTCTGATAAGTTCCGAAATTACGGTATTGCGGAGCATTCATGATGACCTGCGGAACAGCATCAAGTTTTTGTGAAGTTGGTTGGGTAATATCATCCCATGAAGAGGTAAACTGGCTGTCGAAAGGAGTTACATTAAGTTGCTGTGTGCGGTTAAAAGTTGAAGATGACGGAGTTGTCCAGTTAACAGCCAAATCATAGAGCCAAAGCTGATCCGATCCTCCAGCTACAGCATCATCGTTAAAGGCAATAAACATGCCGGGAGTTCCGGCCGGGGCTGCTGCACCATCGTTATCAAGCGGAGGAACACACAGGAAACCGGTACCAGGCCTCCACGAGTTGTCAAAAGCCACCATCTGGGCTGATTGTCCGAGTAACATCCTGGACCGCTCAAAAACATAAATGTCATTACCTGAATTGTTATTGGTTCCCATGTAATAGCCATCCTGCCACACTCCAATTTTCTCGTAATCGGGCATATCATCTACATCGAACGAATATTGATACCAGGTACCGGTTGGATCATTGGTAGAAGATACTGCTATCAACATAAAGTCATTTGATCCGCAAAATGAGAACTCCGCTGCAATCCACCGTCCGGCCTGTTCATCATATTGAATTAACGGATCACCGTCGTTGCAGGTTGCTCCGGCAACAGAACCAAATAACAAGTTCATGTTGGTAGGGCCTGCCAGTAATCTACCGGTCTTGCTATAAATGGCATAAGTTGCATTAACAGTCTGCATATAGTGGTTCGGACCAGCGGTACCATTACAATCAGGAGGGAAGAAAGAGGTGGTTTGTCCTTTGAAATTGACTACCGGCGCTTTTACCCCTGATGATTTCCCCATCGCTTTTTGCCATGCTTCATCAGGTCCTTTTGGCAGAGCCGTTTTGGCATAAGGATAGAGACGTGGCTCAATCTTTTTGTTGGCGGCCTTTTTAAATGCTTTTTCTCTCATCAGTTCAATTTCTTCCGATGTTATCGTAGGAAGGTCCCTCAAAGGGCGCGTCTCACCCTTAAAAACCCCTTTTCCGACCAAAGTGGGATGCACAGGTTTATTCTGTCCTTTCAGCGAGGGAATTGTAAAGAAGAGAATTGCTGCAAGTAGTAAAATTCGCAGGTGAATTGTATTTGTATTTAACAAATTAATAAGTTTTAATGTTTGCAATTCTTCTTATAATCCCATTTTTACATTGAATTTTCCGCATTTCTTCATCATTGATAACTTATTGTATTGGTAATCATAAAACCATCAGAAGTGCATGTCCGTCGAATAATTGATCTTTATAAGACACAAAGGTAATGGATATTAGATTACGCTGTCTCTAACGGATTGTGAGTTGAGTCCTGACCCGGGAGTATGCATGAAGCGTGGCTAATATGGTGGCGAAATTTTTCGGTAATGAATAAACATTGGTGGAAGGTTTACAGTTGAAGGCTACGAAATCCCCGCCCACGGATAGCAGCATGACCTTTATGTGTATTTCTTTGGATTTTCAGAGATTATTCACTACCTTTATGAGGAAACTTCTGAAAGTAATTACAGCGAAAAGCATAGGAGTTCAGTACGCTTGAATGTCTTAACAATTTATTATTCACTGATAAAGTTACGGTATATGTTATCAAAGAACCTTGGCTTGCATATTGCAAGTTTCATTTTCGGAGTGGTAGCAGTAATCCACCTGCTGAGGCTGGTGACAGCAGCTCCGGTTTCAATTTCGGGCTGGCTGTTGCCAATTTGGATTAATGTTTTAGGATGTATTGGTTCATCTTTCCTCTGCTTCTGGCTTTGGAAACTGGCAGGAATCAAAGAAGGGTAACCACAACACCTGGCTGCACAATATTTTCCTGTCTTGATTTCTGTCAGGGCAGCATGCATCTGGCATTCAGCCAGTGGACGAGGCTGTACTGCACTCGGATTTCGCGCAGCGATCAAACGCTAAAAGCTAGCTACAAAAACTATGTGCTTTTCTCTTACGCCATTTTTCGTTTTTCGATAAGTGCGAAGAAGTTACTGCGATAGGTATCGCTTACAGGTATAAGTTGATCGGCAATTTTAATGCGGTTGCGCTCAATAGAGTTGATCTTGTCGATGGCTACGAAGAATGATTTATGCACCCTGCAAAATTGTGGTTCGCGAAGCATATCTTCGATACGTTTGGCATTCATCAGCGTCATAATACGCTTGTTTTTAGTTACTATGCGCCAATAATCACCCATTCCTTCCACATAGAGTACTTCGGAAGCATCCACTTTTTCGATACGCGTCTCAGTTTTCACGAAAAAGAAAGATTCCTCGGCAAGTGCGGGCGGATGGATTTCCTGCTTAACCATCTCCCGCATTTCAGGTAGTATGCGTTCGCTCGCCCTGTTCACACCCTTCAGGAAACGCTCGAAGGAAATAGGCTTCAGCATATAATCCAACACATCCAGTTCGAATCCTTGTATAGCATAATTGTCGTAGGCAGTTGTAAGAATTACGAATGGCCGGTTTTTGAGCGCATTCAATAACTGCAGGCCTGTAAGCTCTTCCATCTGGATATCCAGAAACATGAGATCCACCTTGTTATTGTGGATAAATTGAATGGACTCAACAGCATTGTCGAATGTGTGCAACAGGTCCAGGAAAGGAACCCTCGAACAGTAATCTCTGATGATATCGAGCGCAAGTGGCTCATCGTCGATGGCAATACATTTTATGTTCATTTCTGATCCTGTATTGTTAGTTTCACTGTATACATTTCTTCACCCGGAATGATGAATAAGTGGTGTTTCCCGGGGTAAATAAGCTCCAGCCGGCGTTTTGTACTGGTAAGTCCGTTGCCACCAGAACCATCCCGTGGCTCCAGTACATTTTTCCGCATGTAACTGGTAACTTCAAAATGAATCTGCCGCGAATCAACAAACAAATTTATTAAAATGCCCGGATTAGCAACATTCCGGCTCCCGTGTTTAAACGCGTTCTCCACAAAAGGAATCAGAAGCATTGGTGCAATGGTGCGGCCATTCAATTCGCCCTGTATGTTCATCACCACAAAATCCTTTTGCTTCAACCGCAGGTTCTGGAGTTCAATAAAACTTTGCAGATATTCCACTTCCTTTTCGAGTAAAACTTTGTCTGCAACTGCATCATATAGCATATAGCGCATGATACCGGAGAGTTTCATAACCGCGGCCGGAGCATCATCCGACTTTTGATACACCAGCGAATAAATATTATTGAGTGTGTTGAAAAGAAAATGCGGGTTTACCTGCGAACGCAGCAATGTGAGTTCACCTGCTTGTTTTTGTTGAATCAGTTCGGCTTTAAATTTCTGAGATTCGTACCAATCGATAGCTAGCTTTATCAGCAGGGCATATATGCTGTAAATGATTGAAAGACGCAGATTATTTGAGAACCAATAGGACACCCATTCCATAACCTTGGCTGGCGAATGCATCAGGTACTTCCAAAAATATAACTCCACATAGTATTTGAAACCGGCGAGTATTAGTACTAATACAACACCCAATGCGATACTTTTAAGCTTGTTTCTGAATCCCAGGAGGAGCGGCAGGAAAAAAAATATGACGTAAAAATTAATGAAATTCAGCCCTAACGATACCAGCAGATCTGTGAAGAAAAAATCCTCTGTTTTCCCGAAGAACAAAGGATAAAGCATCTGGTTCAGCATGTAGACCCAGAATGCAATGTGGATTAATATTTTATACTTCGTTTTCATTTGAGTTGCAATTCCCATTTATAAAAAGTACAGCAAATTTAAGGATTTAGATTAATGTGTAATGCACAAATCGATAAAGTAACCATAAAATCCGGCAACCATACAGAAATGACAGTTAACAGCCGGAAAGTGAGAATTTTGACGACTTAACGAATATTTTCATGGATACGACGATTCAATTTTTAATAGCGCATTTTTATGCTGAATTTTGACTTGTTTTATCAGACATAGGTAATGTTGGATAGAGGTTTGTTTTCAGCAACATTTGATAACTCAACAAGGAACAATATATATATACGAAGATCTAATGACAGATCAGTTAATTTTAAACCATAAAAATCAAATATATGAAAAATAGTATTCTTCCCATCGTGCTGATGCTCTATCTTGCCCTATGGAGCATAGGTATAACCAGAAGGTTGGGAGAGTCCGAAATTTCAGGCCAATCCGGTTGCGATTCCGGATTAGTTATTTTAGGGAATGAAGCCAGGGTAATAACCGGTATTTTCTTTGTCGACAAATTTCTGAGCCTACCCCACCCTGCTGGAACTATCCTGGAATACGGAAACGGGATAAAAACACGCTCGCTGAACCTGGTGCGCGATATCTGGACGAAAGGGATCAAAGATCCTCTTGTCGATGAATATGAATATCTGACTAACCTGGGCAATAAACTGAGCAAGAGCCTGAAATTGGAGTCGCTCTTACATAAAGCTATAGAGTTTGTCGTAAAATTAAGCGGATAACAACTGGCTTATAACTGGCATCCCTACTGCAAAAATGGTTAGAATAGTGAAGAAAATCAATCTGTGATGCATCCAGAAGCTTGCAGATTACAAGATTTAACACGTATATTTCATTTAAATTTCGCGGCAATATCCAGTGATAGCAATGCTTCCGGGAACGCATAGCACAGAAAGCCCAGCAAAATGCAAAAGGAATGCTTACAATGCTTACCTTTGCGCCATCAAATATCCTACCTATCCTCAACAATCGCAACCTTACTTCAATTACGAACGCACAGGAAGTTATTTCCCTGCACACATTGGTTTTGTCGAAGCCGGGAGTGCAGGAATCTGGTCTATATTTAATATATGTTATCCACAACTGCTGATATGGCCTATGCAAGGAATATTCAGCCATTCTAAAATTAAAAAATGTCATTCGAAAACTTAAATTTGATTGCGCCTATCCTCAAGGCTTTAAAAACTGAAGGATACACAATTCCCACTCCTATACAGGAACGGTCGATTCCCGTCATTCTCAAACGCAAAGACCTGCTGGGCTGTGCCCAGACAGGCACCGGAAAAACGGCAGCATTTGCTATCCCCATTATACAGATGCTGCAGGAAGAACCAACAAATATTGCTGCACCGCGCGTTATCAAAGCACTTATACTCACACCAACACGTGAACTTGCCATTCAGATAGGCGAAAGCTTTACATCTTACGGAAAAAATGTGGGGCTAAAACACCGCGTAATATTTGGCGGCGTACCCCAAAATCCACAAACCACCGCACTGAGAGCCGGATTAGACATCCTTATTGCTACACCAGGCCGTCTGCTCGACCTCATCGACCAGGGATTTATCAACCTGCGGCATATAAGATTCTTTGTACTCGATGAGGCCGATCGTATGCTCGACATGGGATTTATCCACGATGTGAAAAAAGTGATCGCCAAGCTGCCATCTAAAAGACAAACCCTGTTTTTCTCGGCAACCATGCCGGCAGAAATCCAGAAACTGGCTGACACCATACTGGTAAACCCAGCTATGGTGGAAGTAAAGCCTGTTACAGCAACAGCCAACCTCATCAGTCAGTCGGTTTACTTTGTAGAAAAAAACGACAAAAGATCGTTGCTGCTACACTTGCTGGAAGACAAATCCAATGAAAGCGTGCTCATTTTTACACGCACCAAGCATGGAGCCGACAAGGTGAGCAAGGACCTGCTCAGAATGGGTATAAAAGCAGCCGCCATTCATGGGAATAAATCACAAAACGCACGTCAGAATGCGCTGGAGAACTTCAAGAACGGGCTAACGCGTGTGTTGGTAGCCACAGATATTGCCGCCCGCGGAATTGATGTGGAAGAGCTTTCTCTCGTCATCAATTATGAACTTCCAAATGTGCCGGAAACCTATATTCACCGTATTGGCCGTACAGGCAGAGCCGGAGTAAGTGGCATAGCCATTTCATTTTGCGATGCAGAAGAAAAGGCATTCCTGAAAGATATTCATAAACTCATATCGAAGATCATACCTGTTGTATCTGATCATCCTTATGCCATGAACGACACTTCATTGAATACACCTTATATAGCGCCAAAAAAAGTCGTGCTGCAGCGCAGACCGGCTACCACCGGTTATTCACGTGGAGGGGTGAATAAATGGCATGGCCGTCAGCAGTCAAGGACACGATAAATCTGCACTTTTAAGACAGGCTATAATTTTAAGTGAGCCCACAGTTAGCAGGATTTGGAAAAAGCATGAGAAGAGACGAATCATTTTCTGCGATACTAAATGATGGTCATCCTGGATAGGGTATAATCCGGCGCTTAAGTTTATTTATCTTTGCGGGACAAGAAACGCACTATGCTCCCTTTGTTAAGCAAACTAAATAAATTGCCCGCTACATGTAACCGGGTAATGCTGGTTCGTGGCACGAACGAAATCAAACCTGGCTTTTTGACTGATCAGGAATTCAGCTATCTGCTGAAGCGAAGGGAATTAAAAAAAGACCTTATCGTCCTGAACAGGTATAACGAATGGTTATTCATCCAATTTATTGCTCCTCTTACCGAAGGACAGCCCAAAGGACCTTACTTTGAAAAGTGCCGCAAATCAGGTGATAGCCTTCTTTCGCTGCTTCACGACCACGATATAACCGAAGTAGCGATTACGGCCCTTTCAGGCATGGGCAATGAAGTGCGGGCATATTGCGAAGGGATGTTGCTGGGAAATTACCAGTTTCTTAAATACCGTGCCGATGCCAGAGAAAAAGGCTTCGCACTGCAGCTTATTCAGTTGATATGTTCCGCCGTATCTGCCAAAGAAGTAACAGAGCTCAACCAGCTCGCCAAAGCGGTGTACAAATGCCGCGACCTTGTTAACGAACCACTCTCTGCGATAAATGCCGCCGGTCTTGCCAAAGCCTTCGAAAAAATGGGATCAGAGGCTGGCATTAAAGTTGAAGTGCTCACCAAAAACAAGATTGAAGCCTTGAAAATGGGCGGCTTACTTGCCGTGAATAAAGGTAGCCCCGACCCTCCCACTTTTACCATAATGGAATGGAAGCCAGCCGGTCATTTGAACGCAAAACCAATCGTATTTGTTGGCAAAGGTGTGGTTTACGATACCGGCGGACTCAGCCTGAAGTCAACCAGCAACATGGATACCATGAAAAGCGACATGGCTGGTGCTGCTGCTGCTGCCTGCGCAGTATATGCCATAGCCCTGGCTAAACTGCCTTTGCACATCATCGCGCTGATGCCGGCCACCGATAACCGTCCCGATGGAAATGCCTATGTTCCTGGGGATATCATTACCATGATGGATGGAACCACCGTGGAAGTGCTGAATACCGATGCCGAAGGGCGCCTGCTGCTGGCAGATGCATTGAGCTACGCTAAAAAATATGAACCAGCTCTGGTGCTGGATCTTGCCACGCTTACTGGGTCTGCAGATGCAGCTATAGGCAAATATGGTATTGTGGCAATGAGCGCAAAGGCTGGCGAGGACTACAGCCATCTGCAAAATAGTGGTGAACAGGTATGCGAGCGAATTGCTCCATTTCCTTTCTGGGACGATTATGCCGAATTGCTTAAGTCAGAAATCGCCGACCTCAAGAATATTGGCGGACCTAAGGCCAGTGCAATAACAGCTGGTAAGTTCCTCGAACATTTTACGGACTACCCCTGGATCCACCTGGATATAGCAGGGCCTGCCTTCGTGGATAAACGCGATAGCTACCGTGGACAAGGTGGTACAGGAATCGGTGTAAGACTTTTGTTTGATTTTGCTAAAAGCTTCGCAGCTAAAAACATGCAGATACTTCAATAAAACATGTTTTATTTTAACCTGACATATCCGGATTTTCTATATTTGTATCTTTCTTACGGACTACGCTTGAAAAAGATCTTTCCTATATTAGTGCTTTGGGTTTTCCTATCAGGTTCGGGTGGTTATTTCTTTGTGTTCAAAATAAAGCAGCCTGTCTATAATTACCTATCTCCTGTTAACAATATCCTTTCGCCCCCACCGAAACAAATTCGGATCACTTAAATTCATTTCCGGCTTCTCTGAAATCAGTTAATTCTTTTATGTTAAAAATTTACCCTTTTGTGGCATGCCGAATGATTCCGCTTTACTCAATAATAATTTAATTTAAAAGTTACACTTATGAAATCAGGATATTTTTCCATTCTCATTCTCTTTGTCTTGCTTTCTGCCCGGATTTGGGCACAGAAAAACATAGAACATCTCATCACGAAAACAGATACAATTACCACAAAAAACCTGAATGAAGTTGTTATATCCGCATTAAGGTTAAATACTCCGCTCAAGGAAATACCTGCTTCAATCTCGCTTATTTCGGGAATTCAGCTTAGTTCGATGACGAAAACCATAGCTGCCGACGATGCTTTCAGGCTTGTACCCGGCGTGCGAATCGAAAATGGCACAGGAGGCTCCAGAGTTCATGTATATATCCGCGGACAGGGTATTTTAACAGAAAGTGGATTCCGGGGAATTGGCGTTCTTGTTGACGGGATTTCCATAAATGATCCGGGTGGATATGCTCCCGACTTTTACGATGTTGATTGGGAAACCGTTAAAAATGTGGAAGTGGTTAAAGGACTTGCAGCATCCATGTATGGTGCCGGCTCTACCGGTGGTGTTATTAATATTACCACAAAAGATGGTAGCGAAAAACCAGTAAATGGTTCGATATATTCCTCTGTCGGGTCAAATGGTTTCTGGAAAATCCTGGGACAAGCCGACGGTACAACGGGAAATGTTAATTACAGGATTTCTTACTCCCACATGCAGGGAAACGGTTATCGGGACCATCAGGCTTACTGTGGGGACAACTTTAGCGAAAAACTAACCTGGAATCCTTCTTCCAAAGTAGAAGTTACGCAATTACTCACCTATACCAGTTATTTTAACCAGAATTCCGAAGGCATCAATTTAGGCCGCTACGATACCATTGGTCCAAAGGCTGCCAATACGGATGCAGTTCCTTACAATGAGTTCCATAAAACGCAAAGGCTCACAGGTGCTTCAATATTTAATTATTCTATCAGCAAAAACCAGGATATCCAGGTAAAAGGATTTTTCAAAATGAATAATTACAGGGAAACTTCTAATAATGGCGATGATTATAAACCTTTTATCAATAATGGTATTTCAGCACAGTATAATTTTCATTCCGGGACCGAAAACCTATTGAACCATTTTAGCCTGGGTGCAGATTATCAGTCGAAAACAATGACTGAACATGAATATGCTGTGCCGGATGAAGAACATATCAATCATGACCGCGTCGATAGCCGCTTCAGCGAAGAATGTTTTGATACGGACCAGATATTGATAAACCAGATAATTCACCAGAAAAGCACTGGAATATACTTGATTGACAAACTTGATATCTTAAAAAAACTCTTTGCTACTCTTAACCTGCGGTACGACAATGTATATAATAAACTGGAAAATAATTTACCCATGTCCGACTCGCTATCTTCTGCCGGCAGCAGGACTTTTGACAAGCCTACATTTCGTCTGGGCCTTGCATTCGACCTGGCTAAATATGCAAATACAAATATCTATGCTAGTTATGGCACAGGATTCTTAGTGCCTACCGAGGACGAGTTGTATAATAATCCTACTGCATGGGGTGGATTTAATTCAATCATTAGACCTTCCACATCAATGGGGTTCGAATTGGGAATACGTGGCGAAATTGGTAAACAATTTTATTATGACGTCAATGCATTTAACATCAATTCCAAAGACGAATTCTACCGGTATAGTGTACCGGGAAGAGGTAATAATACAGCATTTTTTGGAAATATGGGCGAAAGCAAACGTTACGGTATCGAAACTTATTTGTCTTATTCTCCGGTAGAATCAGTAAAATTAGATATTGCTTATACGTATTCTCATTTCCAGTATTTTTCGCCTGACAGTGTGAAGAACCATTGGATTCCACAATGCCCGCAACACATTCTGACGGCAGAAGTTTCATGCAAATTCCTAAAGAAATTCACATTTACTTTAAACACGGAATATCAGTCAAAATGGTGCATACAAGTTGATGATTCTATCTATAATAATTTTACTGAAAACGGAATAAAACGCAGTTCGTGGGTTGACGGATTCAATACCTGCAATGCAAACTTAAAGTACGATTGGAAATTAGGCTCGCTAAAAGGTGATATTAGTTTATTTTCAAAAAACCTATTTGATGAACATTATTTTGGCTTCACAGAACCTAATAACGGACCCGATTACAACAGTTTCCAACCGGCTCCTGGAAGAGAATTTTTTGTAAATCTGCGCTTGCGATTCTAGTATTGCAATTTTATAAATATCTCTGATGCACGTGTAATTCCAGGGAAGAAACCAGTTTAATTTCAGGTTTAGTAGTTGCTGCAAATAGAATTGCAGCTGCGATAATCAGAACCTTTTTCATTATCAGGATTATCCGGAAAAACAATTATTTTATGTGAAAACGCCGCTCTTAGCACTCATTTTTGTTTTTATAACTAGTTTTGCAGCCAGGCTATCTGAACAATCCGCCTTATGATTATGCTTTCTTCGGAATGCGATGTGAATCGGTTAAGTATAATGTGCTCAGACACTATAGTCACGTATACCCAAAAAAAATGGAACCGCAACCAAATAATCCCCTTCACGGAATGACGCTGCAGATGATCCTCAATCACCTGGTGGATTTTTATGGATGGAAGGAACTTGGATATAGGATCAATATAAAATGTTTCACTGACCATCCAAGCATTAATTCGAGTTTAAAATTCCTGCGAACAACGCCCTGGGCCAGGCAGAAAGTAGAAGCTCTCTATCTCGAATTTATGAAGAAGCAGAAGAAGTCTGGAATGCCTAAAGTTTAGTCAGTAATCTGGCATTCTGCATGATTACCTCGTACGAGTACCCGGCGCCAAAGTCTTTGTTCAGCGTAATTGCACCTTCGAAGATTACCACATCGCCTACTTTTACGACATCTGAGGTTGTGATGGTAAGATCGAAGTTTCCCGAATCATTGGTACCGTCCTGGATGTGAACCCAGTTGGTCTTCATGATGTCGCTGTTGTATTTTACAACTTCGCCTCTTATCTTCACAGTTTTACCGGCGTAAATATCTCTTTTTGTGAAGAGTTCGGCAATTGTAATACCACCTTCGGCTGGTTTAACAGAGATTCCTTTTTTCATCTCCGGGGCCTTTTTCCCAGAAACGGCACCCATAGGCATTGTGTTGGCAGCTGCCTCAGGCTGGTTGCTGAATTTCTGAACAAAGAAAATAGACGTGAACGTTCTGTTCAATTCCTTGCTTTTGAAGTTATTCATCTCCATTGCATCTCTAAAATAATATGTTCCTCCCTTTTTCACTTCCTGCTTTTCGATAGCAAGCCAGATTTCCTTACTTCCTTCGATAGCGCGCAGATAAGTGTATGCACTTGTCTGGATAATTTCCTCGACAGTGCACATGTGCTCCCCGGGAGCCAGGTTAGTAGCTGGCTGGTTGCTGTTGGGATTGCAGGAAGCCAGCAGCACGATGATGCCGGCGAGCAGAATAAACGATTTTGATTGTATTCTCATTGTGATATCTCTTTTTAGATATGATTAATTTGGGACTATTTTAACTAATAGAATGCAAATGTATTTATAATTCGCATATCGGAACATATCTTTTAAAGTCGTATGGCAAGCCCACGAGCGTTAAAGGCTTTTGGAATAAAATCAATAATTTGTTTTTGAACTGGTTTGTCAGTATTTTTGGATCGCCTGTAGCGTCGCATTTTTTTTGTTTTGTTAGAGTGACTGAAAATTTATTTGATTTTCAAGCTCTTATTTTCTATGTACTTTCGGATTTTTGTGATCGACATATAAGTACCGCTTTAAACAAAGGACCGTCTATCAGCGAAATAGTGGAATTGCATGAAATACTATAAACAATCTTTATATTTGTTCATTTAATAACCCAAAGCTTTCGAACTCATGAAAGTTGCAATTGTAGGAAGTGGATACGTAGGTCTTGTAACTGGTACATGCTTTGCCGAGGTAGGTATTGATGTGATGTGTGTCGACATTGATCTGAAGAAAATCGATAATCTTAAAAACGGGATTATCCCTATCTATGAACCGGGTCTCGAAGAAATGGTGCACCGGAACATAAAAAAAGGGAGGTTACGATTCACTACCAGCATAGCTGAAGCCCTGGAGGATTGCGAGGTTCTGTTCACCGCTGTTGGGACTCCTCCCGATAAAGACGGTAGCGCCGACCTTCAGTATGTCATAAACGTTGCGCGTGATTGCGGGAAGCACATGAAAGACTACCTGCTCATCGTAACTAAAAGCACGGTGCCTGTTGGTACAGCACTGAAAGTGAAGGAAGCTTTGCAGGAAGAGCTCCGCAAACGTGGTGTGTCAATTGAATTTGATGTAGCATCCAATCCTGAATTTCTGAAGGAAGGGGCTGCCATTGACGATTTTCTGAAACCCGACCGCATAGTTGTTGGCCTTGATTCGCCCAGAGCTGAAGAACTCATGAAGAGCCTTTATAAACCATTCACGCTGAACGGTCATCCCATAATTTTCATGGATATTACTTCAGCAGAAATGACCAAATATGCAGCTAATTCCATGTTAGCTACCAGGATCAGCTTTATGAACGACATCGCTAACCTGTGCGAAATTGTTGGTGCTGATATTAATATGGTACGCAAAGGTATTGGTTCCGATTCCCGTATTGGTACCAAGTTTATTTACCCCGGCATCGGTTATGGCGGCTCCTGCTTCCCTAAGGATGTTAAGGCACTCATCAGTACAGCCGGAGAATTTGATTATGAGCTTCGTGTCCTCAAAGCCGTTGAAGCTGTAAACCAGGATCAGAAAGCAGTCCTTTTTAATAAAATTATTAAATATTACAATGGTGATATTAAAGGGAAAACCGTTGCGTTATGGGGATTATCCTTTAAACCACAAACCGACGATATGCGTGAAGCGCCATCCCTTGTCATTATTAAGAAATTACTGGAAGCCGGGGCACATGTTAAAGCTTACGATCCTGTGGCCATGAACGAAGCCAGGCATATTCTCGGCGACAGGATTGTCTACTCCGAGGATCAATATGAAGCCCTGATAGATGCTGATTGCCTGATGCTGATTACAGAATGGCCGGAGTTTAAATTTCCAAACTTTAATATAGTTCGCAAACTGCTGAATGAACCCGTGATTTTCGACGGCAGGAATATTTATGAACCGGCAGAGATGAAGCGTAAAGGCTTTAACTATTTCTGCATTGGCATAGATACGAACCGTTAGGGTTTAGGGATTTAGAGATTGGGGATTTAGGGGAACATGCTCTGATTACACGACTGAGCGAATGGGCGAAGGGGGCGAGAAGGCGATTTGAGAATATGAAGATGTAAGGATGTGCGAAGGGAGAAGGGTGAAGGGTGAAGGGTGAAGATGTGGGAATTTGAATTTGAAAATTTGAACTTAGCAAAGCGATCTCACGAGCGAAGCGAGTAAAATGTGAGAATTTGAGAATTTGAGAATTTGAGAATTTGTAAATAATGGGGAAAATGAAAAATGAAGTATTAATAACGAATTCTGTAAACAAATTTCAGGACGAGTCATGATTAAAAAAAAGGTACTTGTTACCGGCGGAGCAGGATTTGTAGGATCACATTTGTGTGATCGGCTTCTGAAAGAAGGAAATGAAGTAGTTTGTCTGGACAACTATTTTACGGGGCAGAAACAAAACATTGTGCACCTGATGGATAATCCATTTTTCGAATTGATCCGCCATGATATTACCATACCATTCTTTATCGAAGTGGATGAAATTTACAACCTTGCCTGCCCTGCTTCACCTGTTCATTATCAATACAATGCCATAAAAACGATGAAAACTTCCGTGATGGGAGCCATCAACATGCTGGGCCTGGCGAAGCGGATAAAAGCAAAGATTTTACAAGCTTCCACCAGTGAAGTGTATGGTGATCCTCAGGTACATCCTCAGGTTGAATCATATTGGGGACATGTTAATCCGGTTGGCGAACGTTCCTGTTACGACGAGGGAAAGCGTGCGGCCGAAACCCTTTTTATAAATTATCATAAGCAGAACAAGGTACGCATCAAAATCATCCGGATTTTCAACACCTATGGTCCGCGCATGCATCCAAATGATGGCCGGGTTGTATCTAATTTCGTTGTACAGGCTTTGCTGGGACAGGATATTACGATTTACGGCGATGGCTCGCAAACACGCAGTTTCCAGTATGTTGACGATTTGGTTGAAGGTATGGTCCGCATGATGGCTTCCAGGGAAGAATTCACCGGGCCTGTAAACATCGGGAATCCTAATGAATTTACTATTTTGCAATTAGCTGAGCTCGTCATGAAGCTTACAAACTCAAAATCCAGGATTATCAGAATGCCACTCCCTCCCGACGATCCTTTGCAGCGCCAGCCTAATATTGATCTTGCTAAAAAAGAACTGGACTGGTCGCCGAAGATTCAACTTAATGAAGGCCTGATAAAAACGATTGACTACTTTTCTTCCATCATGAGATAACAGTTTATTAAATGAAGATACTGGTAACAGGAGCAAAAGGACAATTGGGCAATGAGTTGCGGGCACTTTCGGGTGAGTTTCCTCTTTTCGACTTTTTATATACTGATGTTGAAGAGTTGGACATTACCGATTCGGCAAAAGTGGATAAATTCTTTGCGGACAACAAACCGGATGCAGTTATCAACTGCGCTGCTTACACAGCCGTGGATAAGGCTGAATCGGACGAACCGCTGGCCTTGCTTATCAATGCCACAGCAGTTGGCATCCTTGCCGGGGCAGCAGCAAACTATAAGGCTCTACTTGTTCATATCTCCACTGATTATGTATTCGATGGAACAGCCTTTTCGCCTTACCAGGAAACTGACAAAACAAATCCCGTTTCTGCATATGCCCGGACCAAGTATGCCGGAGAGCAAGCTGTGGAGAAGTATGCTGACAAAGCATTAATAATCCGTACATCATGGCTCTATTCAGCATTTGGGAACAATTTTGTAAAAACGATTCTCAAATATGGGAAGGAACGTGGTTTGCTGAATATTGTTCTCGACCAGATCGGAACTCCCACATACGCGAGGGACCTTGCTAGAGCAATCCTCACCATAATTCCTCAGGCAGCCAAAAGCGATGGCATTGAAATATATCACTATTCGAATGAAGGCGTGGCCAGTTGGTATGATTTTGCGAAAGAAATAGTTGAAAGTTCAGGTCTGGATTGCAGGATAAATCCGATTGGCACAAAAGATTATCCATTGCCTGCTGCCAGGCCATTCTACAGTGTTTTAGACAAATCCAAACTGAAAGAAAAATTTTCAATTGAAATTCCCTATTGGCGCGACAGTGTTAAGCACTGCCTGCTTAGGCTTGAGAAGGTGGTATGACCGCTGTAGGCTAGGTGGTTCTAAATTTTTTTTATACCTACCTGCCTAACCTGATTAATTCCTAAACCTCAATAAAGAAGAGAAAACCCCGTCAGTCAATTGTCTGGCGGGGTTTATTGTGCCCGGAACAGGACTCGAACCTGCACAACCTTAAGGTCACTAGTCCCTGAAACTAGCGTGTCTACCAATTTCACCATCCGGGCTGATGGAACTCTTTGCATTTTTTGTGCCCAGGACAAGACTCGAACTTGCACATCCGTATGGAAACCAGCCCCTCAAGCTGGCGTGTCTACCAATTTCACCACCTGGGCAAAGAGGGAGCAAAAATACTATTTTCTGCTGACTAATATTCAAACTTGATGAACTTTATAAGTTATACCTTTGTATACATTCAACTTAATTTGGTTCTCCGACCATAATTATCGGGATAGGCGGAGTAAATCTTGCGGGAAAAATGTTTCTGGCCGGACCTATTTCGCAAATTTGATATGCTGATGATTGAAGGGAAGGTGGATTTCAACATAGGAGAAGTATTGAAATTTTCACTATTTTTGAGCATCATTATCAAATCCTTATTTTATGCTTACAAAGGAAGACCTTAAGCTATTGCAGACCAAGGGCATTGACCAGAAATCGATAGACATCCAAATCAGTAATTTTAAAAACGGCTTCCCTTATATCAAACTGGCTAAACCTGCCACAATAAAAGATGGTATACATGCTTTCGGCCCCAAAGAAGTGCAACGCCTTTCTGAGTATTATAACTCTAATTATAAAGGTTATGAAGTTTTAAAATTCGTACCTGCGTCGGGTGCTGCGAGCCGCATGTTTAAGAACCTATTCGAATACAGCGCCTTACAAACCCAGGAAGAACGTCAGAAAGTTTTTACCGGTGATAAGTCTTTACAGGCATTTTTCGAAAAACTTACTGAGTTTGCCTTATATCCTGACCTTGTTACTGCGCTCTCGAAAAACGGGCTTTTAGTGGAACAATGCCTTGCAAAACGTGATTATTCGGTGATTATCGATTATCTCCTTACGGATAAAGGATTAAATTATGCCAATCTTCCCAAGGGGCTTTTAGTATTCCACCGTTATGAAGATAGTACACGTATGGCCATCGAAGAACACCTGGTAGAAGGTGCCAATTACTGCAAGGGTAAGCAGAACAGGGTGGCTGTACATTTTACCATTTCGCCGGAACATGCCGATAAATTTATTGATGAGATAAACCGCAGGAAGGATAAATATGAAAAAACTTTCAACGTCACTTACGAGATTACATTTTCCATTCAGAAATCATCTACAGATACCATCGCCGTTGATATGCATAACAAACCTTTCCGCGAAGCAGATGGAAGCCTCCTTTTCCGACCGGCCGGACATGGAGCGCTTATCGAAAATCTGAACGATCGCGAAGGTGAAATCATCTTTATCAAGAACATCGATAATGTGGTTCCTGATGACTTAAAAGTTGATACTTATTTATACAAACGTGTGATTGGCGGGTACCTCATCGAATTGCAGGAGATTATTTTCGAATACCTTGAAGCGCTCGAAAAAGGTAATACAGATGACGAAGATATGAAAGCTATCCTGAAGTTTGTCAGGAAAGAGCTTTCACTGGTTCCTGAAGCTGATTTCGCCCGTCTGCCACACATCGAAAAGATCGATTACCTCTTCAATAAACTAAACCGACCTACCCGTGTATGCGGCATGGTTAAAAATGAAGGAGAACCCGGGGGCGGACCTTTCTGGGTGCAGAACGGCGAAGGCGAACTTTCCTTGCAGATTGTAGAATCGTCGCAGATTGATATGAGCGATGCCCGACAGAAGGAAATTTTCGGACTAGCCACTCATTTCAATCCTGTTGACCTGGTGTGTGGCGTATTGGATTATAAAGGCCGCAACTTCGACCTGCGTGAGTATGTAGATCCTTCCACCGGGTTTATCTCTGTAAAATCCAGTGATGGCAGAAAGCTGAAAGCGCAGGAACTTCCCGGCTTGTGGAACGGCGCCATGGCTGATTGGAACACCGCCTTTGTTGAAGTGCCTGTCAGCACATTCAATCCTGTAAAGACTATCAACGACCTGCTGCGGAAAGAACATCAGTAAAATATTACTCAAAGACCTATTAAGGCTTCTTCTAGGTAAATAGTCACTTTGATGACTCTAATTCAAAATGAAGAGTTCAAAATGCAAATTGCAAATATTGTTACTACCCTTATCCGGCAAGTGCTCTCAGGACTTAAAGTATTGCCGTTAATTACCAAGTGAAATAATTCTAAATAATTTCAGTAGCTCGTTCTGAAATTTGCATTTTACATTTTTCATTTTTTAATTTGAATTTTGTTGATATTCGTATTTAATTCCCGGTTACCAGTTGCGAGGTACATTTCGAAAATTCAACTCTTATGGAGCAAGCCTCTCTTTACGCCATTTACCATCAACCAAAAGATACTGGATGCGGTCGTGCAGGCGGCTATGGCGACCTTGCCAGAATTCGATCCTCTGCGGCAATACGATATAACCACCCCAATTGGCGGGACGCTGAAGCTGTTTGTCGGTATTACTGGCTAAAAAATAATCGCGAAGCTGTTCGAGATATCTGCGCGAAGGGACTGGCTGGCTCTGGGGCGATATTATAGCACTAACCTGACTCTCGTGCGGACGCTCCTGAAAATATAAAGATGCTTTATGCTCATCAATCCGGGCAACATGGCCTTCTATGCGAACCTGCCTTTCGAGCGCGGGCCAGAAGAAAACAAGCGCAGCTGATGGATTTATTTGCAATTGTACACCTTTCCTGCTATTGAAATTAGAGTAGAAAACAAAACCTCCCTGTTCAATATCTTTAAGCAATACAATCCGTGCCGATGACATATAATCACTGCTCACGGTGGCCAGCGTCATCGCGTTAGGTTCTTCGATACCAGCTTGAAGCGCCTGCTCAAACCACAGCCGGAACTGATCCAGCGGATCGGTTGCTGTGTTACGCTTATCCAGTGTACTCAGGGTGTATTCTTTGCGCAATTGGCTGATATCCGGTTTTAATGGAAGCTTGTCAGGCATGTTTAAGGAGCTTTAATAATTTGTAGTTCAACAAGCATAGGTATAAATTGTTCGCTTTCACGTAAAGATAAAGACAGGGCATACGGCTAATTTCGTAATTTTGGAAATCAATATTTTAATCTTTCCATCGTTCCGTGGCTCTTCAAAAACGCAACCGCTATATCCTTGCAGGAAAGCTGGTCCCTCACCTACCCTTTATCCTCCTCGCCATGCTCTCAGTCTACCTCTATAAGGAAAGGCTTTATGCTGATGCCGGATATTATTTGTTCAATGCGGTGAATAGTGGCTCCTTCTGGATAGAGCACAACCGTTATGTTCTGGCAATTTCCCAATTGCTGCCGCTCACCGGTGTTTGGCTGGGGCTCAGCTTGAAACCTATATTGCTTATGTATTCTGTTGGGCATGTATTGTTTTTTTACTTGCTTTTTCTCTTTGTGTATTTTGGTCTGGACGACCGGCGGTCGGGTGTTATGCTTATTCTGTTACAAACAGTCGGGATCATGCATAGTTTTTTCACACCTCAATTTGAACTTTACTACGGAATAGGCCTGCTTATTACATTCTACGCCATTTTCAGACAAGATATCCGTGGATGGTTCGCTATTGTGCTGATGGTAGTTCTCGAATTTTTTGCGCTTACCAGTCATCCTTTGGTCTTCATGTTGTTTGCATTTCTAATGCTGTTTGATATTCAAAAAAAAGAAGCACGCGACTGGAAACGATATATCCTTTTCGCCCTTGTATTCGGAAGTGTGTTGTACTTTAAGTTCACCACTTTCAGTGCTTATGAACAGGGGAAAGTAAACTGGCAATTCAATTATAGTGAAAATAAACAATACTTAAATTTAACTTCAACCGACTATCTTCTGAAACTCGGGCTTTTTCTTTTGCGTTATTATGCCGAAGTGGTCGTGCTTTGGATCATCGGCATCCTTATGCTGTTACGCCATAATGCGTTAATGAAAGCGCTGATGGTCACATTTTTTTTTATTGGATATGTGGCGCTGGTAAATTCAGCATATACTGGCATCGAATACAGCCGGTATATCGAGCAGGTCTATTTCCCTTTGGTTTTTATTGCGATTATTCCTGTAATCTACTATTACCCGCGCACTGCCCGCCCCGGATTGAATAATGTTTCCTTTTTATCACTTGCCGGCCTTATCCTGTTCAGGATTTTAATGATCTATAACGGCAGCAAGCCTTTTGTGCTACGAACGCAACAGATGGAAAACATGATAGCTTCGGCCATACAGATGGGAGGCAGTAAGTTTATTGCTTCTGAAAAGCAGTTCGGGCGACCGTATTCCATGATCAATTGGTCGTATCCATTGGAATCGCTCTTGCTTAGCACATGCGATGGGAAGTATAGCTCAATTACGATTGCACCCCAGTCCGATATTAACTTCCAACAAAACGACAAGAAGCTGAGACCCTCTAATTTTCTTTTCAGGATGTGGGAAATACACAATTACTCCTGGCTGAACAGCAATTATTTCACGTTAAAACCTGGACCGTATAAGCCGCTTTGCGATTCGCTTGCAGCACCTAACGATTATCAATACCTTATTGGCAATATCAGTATCAATATCGATCCTGGAAAATATTATAAGGCCTTCGACACTGTATATATTCCTGTAACCATTCGAAATCTTTCCGACTTGCCATTGCGTTGTAATACCGGCGACCGCATAAGCTTATCCTATTTTTGGATCCGGAATAAAGAAATGGTGGATTGGGATGGTTTGCATACAGAGTTAGAAACTGATGTTTACCATAGTCTAACGCAGAACATGGCAGTTGCGACTCCTTCACACAAGGGCAGATACCGGCTGATGGTCGACATTAATGTGGAAAACAAGATGTGGTTCGGGTTGAGCACCCAGGCAGATATGCTGATCTATTAGCAGGCACCGGATATCATACATTCATATCTTTCAAACGTGCCAGCATGGTTTCGAGTTTGTCGATAAGTTCCTTCTTAATTGCCAAAGTTTCACCCGATGAACTGACATTTTCAGCATAATTCCTTCCCGGATGTGTAGCCAATAAACCCTCGAGCCGCGTATTCTCTTCTGCCAGTTCGTCGATGCGTAGTCGCAATTGATGCATCTTTCCCTGGTAATCAATAATGCCTTTTTCTAAATCTGCTTTGATTTCTTTTTCGCGGCTTTTCATTTTCTTCACTTCTGATTCGAGAAACTCCATGTGTTTGATTTTACTGTTAAAAGCCTCTTCGCTCTCGTCCAGCGTTCGGCGTATCTGATCCATTCTTATTGAACGAATTATCAATATCACCAGCAAAACGATTACCAGTATACCGCTGACTGCCAACGCGGT
>Ga0315283_10000766_pt1 | contig 24274 bp, 21 predicted proteins | sample YL17G09_0_MG_FD_204541 | JGI IMG/M metagenome (GOLD analysis project Ga0315283, IMG submission 204541) | Sediment microbial communities from Yellowstone Lake, YNP, Wyoming, USA - YL17G09_0 | ecosystem: Environmental > Aquatic > Freshwater > Lake > Sediment | place: USA: Wyoming | collected...
GACATCGCTGAGCTGATGGCTATGTCGCTTGGGCTTTAACGTATTTATTAACTGATTCGGAGTCCACCCCAAACAGAAGTCAGCGCCTCTAACCTGCCTTAGATTCCACCACCACGGCTGTTCCGTAACATATTACTTCGGTAACGTTGCTCATTACTTCAGCCGATTCGTAACGCATACCCACCACCGCGTTGGCGCCAAGCTGATCAGCATGCATCATCATTTCCGCATAAGCATCGAAACGGGTCTTTTCGCAAAGTTCGGTAAGAAGGGTAATATTTCCGCCTACGATTGTTTGCAAACCGGCTCCGATCGTACCAAAAATTGACCGCGAACGGACAATAATTCCCCGGACCACGCCCAGGTTTTTAGTAATAGCATACCCGTGTATTTCAAAGGTAGTAGATGTCATTCTCTGTTCCATAATTTACAGTTTAAGAGGATTAATATTCAAACTTACATAATATTATCAGGAATTGATGTTTCCCCCGCCGGAGCCGGATATCAGATTATCCCTGGCTCAATTACCGGATAACTAGTTTCCTGGTTTTAAGCAGAGTTTTAGATTCGTCAAGTAGCTGCACAAAGTAAACTCCTGCGGGAAAGCTTTCACAATTGATCGTTGTGAGCGCATGAATGAAATTTGCCTGAAAAACTTCTTTCCCAATAAGGTCAATTATTCTGATAGTTCCTTGCTTAGCGGATTTTGTCCTGATCGTAAATTGCGAAGTAGCCGGATTGGGGAATAATTCGAAAATCCTTTCATTATCCGCCTGGTGTTCATCAATTCCTACCCAGGTATCGCTGCTGATTTCAATATCATCGAGGCGGAGTTTGGGGCGGGTACCTCCATTTCCGGCTGCCGACTCGTAATAAATCCACCTCACCTGGACTACAGGTTGATTTACGCATTCCACGGGTAATGAAACCGGCCCGAGAGTCAGCGAATCGCCGGTAGCGGTTGTTGAAACAAATTCGATTGGACCCGGCACATCCGCGAATAAACCAGTGATTCCAACGCGGTATTGCAGGCGGATTTTCCATTCCCTGGGATTTGCAGGAATCCCATTCCCATCGCCGGGTGTAATGGTCTCACTTTTCCATTGCAGGCGAATATTCGTCCTTGCTGCAGCATCAAGTGAAACAAGTGCAACACCTATAAATCGGTTAGCTGCAGTGCCTGAAGAACTGCAATCGTTATACTGTGAAGTACTGGTTGTAATAAAATTAATCCCATCTCCTTCCAAACCGTTAATCCGCGGCCGGCTCGTTTTGTTATAAGCACAATTGTAGTCGGAGGTACCATCCATATAAAACGGCGCCACCTGGTTGGCCGGAACAAAATGAAATATCATATTCGGGGGGTAGGTCCCTGCCGTTGAAGTGGAATTCCATGCTGTAAATTCATAAGCGCCACTGCCCAGTTCGAATGGAACAGGGTTCGATTGTCCATATAGTTCAGTATTCAGCGCCAGGAAGGATGAACACAACAGCAGAAACACGCTGGTTTTTAGTAAAAGACGCTTCATAATCAGTGGAATTTAACGATAGATTTTTATGCAGCAACTAATCTGCTCTGACAATCAAAGGTAATAACAAAATATATATCGCGTGCTTGCTTTTTACCTTTGTTTCGACTTTCCTGCACCTGGCGGTGAAGTATTCTTCAACTTCTTAAATTCAAGTTTTTATTGACAGACCCGTGCAGTTATTGTATCGGGCTTCCTTGATTTGGTAATTAATTACGCCCCTTATCTTCAGAATCTCTTAACATTTACTTAACATACGATGAAAAACTTAATTATTTCTTAACGTTAAGATAATCACTACAAAATATTCAGCGCGTTATTTTGCATCAGATTTTAACTCAAATGCAAACAACACAAACCAAAATTAAACCAGATCAATGAAAACCTATTTAAAATCGTTATCGTTTTTACTGTTGGCTATTGCCGGCACTGCAAGAGCACAGGATGCAGAATTAACTCCTTTGGATACCGTAACTGCTAATGTACAGAAGTTGAATTCTGCCATGAGCATACTTCAAAGACTAAAAATATCGGGCTATCTGCAGGCTCAGTACCAGATTATTGAGACTCCTGGTGCAAAATCATTTGCCGGGGGCGATTTCCCCGCAGCTTCCGACAACCGTTTCATGGTTCGGCGCGGACGTATCAAATTCGCGTATGATGCAAAACTAACAAAGTATGTTATCCAGATTGATGTTTCCGAAAAAGGAGTGAACATAAAGGATGCATATCTTAATATATCCGATCCATTCCTGAATGCATTTAGTTTGACGGCCGGAGTCTTCAACCGCCCGTTTGGATACGAAATAGCTTACTCTTCCTCACAACGCGAAAGCCCCGAACGGTCGAGGTTTACCCAGACGCTCTTCCCGGGAGAACGCGACCTGGGTGCCATGCTTACCTTCCAGATGCCCAAGACTTCACCCTTGAATTTCCTTAAAATAGACGCAGGTTTTTTTAATGGTAACGGACCACTCCCGGAAAATGATAAGAAAAAGGATTTCATTGGTCGCATCGGGATTGCCAAAGCTACCAAAAAGGAAAACATACGATATGGTTTAGGCCTTTCTTATTACAATGGGGGTGTTTATCAAGGTAAACAAGCCAACGGACTGGCAGCTCAAACCTATGAAATGAAGACAGTTGGTGATACAGTTTCCTTTGTAAAGATTGTCGGCGATAGTATTGTTGGTTCTTTTCATAAAAGATCCTATATAGGTATTGATGCGCAGTTAACCATAGAAACGCCACTTGGATTTACTTCATTTCGCGGCGAATATGTTACCGGCAAACAGCCTGGGCTCGAGAAATCAACTGTTAGTCCACCATTTGCGCTTCTTGCGGGTGACACCTATCTCCGTAATATAAGCGGCGCATACATATACTTTGTGCAGTCTTTTACTGGAACTAAACTATCCGTTGTCGCCAAATACGATATCTACGATCCCAATACGGATATTTCAGGCAATCAGATCGGCTTAAGCTCAAAAACCGGAAAAACCAAGGCTTCTAATGCTGGGGATCTAAAATATACCACAACAGGCCTGGGCTTAATCTATGCTTTCTCACCCAATGTAAAGTTCACAGCTTATTATGATATGGTTAAAAACGAAACCAGCAAAAATCTGGCAGGTTACACTTCCGATATTAAAGACAACGTTTGGACACTCAGACTTCAATATAAATTCTAATTTAACAGTTAAGACTTAACATAAAAAATAACAAAAATGAAAAAGATACTATTTGCAATACTTGCTTTAACGCTTGCTGCAGGCACACAGGCCCAGAAAATTAAAGGCAGCGATACCATGCTTCCATTATCACAGAAAGAAGCTGAAACATATATGAAGGAAAACAAAGGCGCCAATGTTATGGTTACAGGCGGTGGAAGTGGCGTGGGAATTGCCGCCCTAATTGATGGAACCACCGAAATCGCACAATCGTCACGCAAGATCAAGATGGACGAGAAACTGAAACTCCAGGAAGCAGGCGTTAGTTACAAAGAAGTAGTGGTAGCATTCGATGCGCTTGCCATACTCGTAAACCCATCTAACAAAGTGAGCCAGCTAACCCGCGAACAACTCGAAGGCATTTTTACCGGGAAAATTAAAAACTGGAAAGAAGTCGGTGGCGATGATGCGAAAATAGTTGTTTATTCCCGCGAAACCAGCTCCGGAACTTATGAATTCTTCAAGGAACATGTGCTGAATAAGAAAAATTTCGCGTCCGATGTGCTGAGTATGCCTGCAACAGGTGCCATTGTTCAGAGTATTTCCCAGACCAAAGGTGCGATAGGTTACGTTGGATTGGCTTATCTGAATAAAGATGTGAAGGCCATCAAGGTTTCTTACAACCAGGGTAAAACCTACACTGGCCCAAGCATGGAAACAGCAAAAAACAAAACTTACCCCATTATTCGACCGTTGCAGTATTATTACAACTCAAAGTTCGAAGCAAAAGTGAAATCATATATGGCCTATGTGCTTTCCGACAAAGGCCAGAAAGTAATAGAGCAGGTAGGTTATGTCCCATTGAAGTGAGTTAGTTAGATTAAACCTGGTTGATGCTTGCCGGTGCTCCAAATACAGGACCCCGGCGGGTTTTTTCTAAAAATTTCAATTCTGAAACCCAATACAGCGTGTGAAACTATTCTATAAAAAAGTTGTTGAAAAGATTGTTGAAGGGATACTGGCTATAAGCGGAAGCATAACCAGCCTGGCTGTCCTTTTGATAGTAGTTTTCCTGTTCAGGGAAGGTTTTGGCTTATTCAACAGGCCGGATATTACCGAAGGTTATAAACTAGCGGTAAACAGGAAAAATCCGGTTGATAAAATGGACCCTAAAACTATTAAAGTTGTTTTCGACCAGGAAATAACCAACTGGAAACAATTGGGGGGCAATAACGATTCTATAATTATTTTCAGGTTCGAAGATATCGGTAATTACTATACCGAAGAACAGATCGGTGCCAAATTTGAAAACCTGCCCTTGTGCATCAGCAAACTTACTGACAGCTTGCCAGGTATCCTGGCTTTTGTACCAACAAAGTTCGTCCGCAAAGATTTTAAAGGAAAATTGCTGAAAGATAGTAAAGTATCTGCCGACGACTTTTTTCTGGGGAAGGAGTGGTTCCCCACTTCGGAACCATCTGCCCAGCTTGGCGTGCTGCCTTTGATACTCGGAACGTTGTGGGTAAGCTTTGGTGCCATTCTGCTCTCGTTGCCGCTGGGTTTGGCAGTTGCAATTTATCTGGCAGAAATAGCGGATCCGCGCATTCGCGGACTACTGAAACCAGTAGTGGAGTTGCTCTCAGGGATTCCTTCGGTCGTTTATGGATTCTTTGGTTTGGTGATTATTGTTCCGTTGATTCAAAAAGCCTTCAATCTGCCTGTTGGAGAAACAGCCCTTGCCGGGAGTGTTATTCTCGCTATTATGGCATTGCCCACCATTATCACAATAGCCGAAGATGCACTTCGCACCACGCCACGTGCAATGAAAGAAGCCAGTCTGGCCCTTGGTGCCAGTCACTGGCAAACTATTTACCGGATTGTAATTCCATATTCCATATCGGGGATCACCGCAGCGGCTATCCTGGGTATTGGCCGTGCTATCGGTGAAACCATGGCTGTGTTGATGGTTACAGGTAATGCAGCAGTTATTCCGCATTCTTTCCTGGAGCCGGTACGCACCATTCCTGCCACCATTGCAGCCGAACTGGGGGAGGCTTCGCAGGGCGGTTTACATTACGAAGCCCTCTTTGCGCTGGGCTGTATCCTGTTCATTCTTACCCTTCTCGTTAACCTTTCAGTAGAATATGTATCAAGGAGAAGAAGATATTCAAAATAGGAGAAGACTTTATTGTTCAGGTAAATGAATTATAAAATGAATGGGAATATAAAACTGATTACTTATCCATCAGCTAAAGCTATATAAACATTAAAAATGGTTCTTGCATTAAAGAAAAAATTTACCAAGAGAAAAAGGCGAAGCGAAATACTGGCCTTTGGAGTTTTCCGGGCCATGAGCATGCTCGTTGTAGGCATCCTCTTTATTATTCTTGGATTTATAATCATCAAAGGTATCTCTGTCATCAGCTGGGATTTTATTACAAAGATGCCTGGGGATGGAATGACCACAGGTGGAATATTCCCTGCGATCGTTGGCACATTATGCCTGATTGCCGGAAGTATGATCTTCAGTTTTCCGATAGGCGTGCTCTCTGGTATATACATAAATGAATATTTACGCAACGGCTATACTGTTAGGTTTATTCGTTTGATGACGAACAACCTGGCCGGGATTCCTTCCATCGTATTCGGACTTTTCGGGATGTCGCTTTTTGTAAATACGTTGGGATTCGGCGATTCTCTGCTGGCAGGTTCACTCACACTGGGATTGCTGACACTCCCTGTTGTTATACGTACAACCGAGGAAGCACTTAAGGCGGTAGACGACTCATTCCGGCAGGGAAGCTATGCTTTGGGAGCATCAAAATTATACACCGTGCGCAAAGTGGTATTACCGATAGCATATCCCAATATCATAACCGGCCTTATACTTTCTATTGGCCGCGTATCGGGCGAAACTGCACCGATCCTGTTTACTGTGGCAGCTTATTTCCTGCCTAAACTTCCTTCCAGCATCTTCGACCAGGCAATGGCACTGCCCTATCACCTGTATGTATTGGCAACCAGTGGAACAGATATTGAGAAATCGCGGCCGATGGCTTACGGAACTGCACTGGTGCTTATTTTACTGGTGCTGGTGATGAATCTTTTAGCAAATGCATTGCGACGTTTTTTTAGCAAGAGCGTAAAAATGAATTAAAAATATGCGTGATTACAGACCAATCATGTGGGGTTCTTTTCGAACTTAAATAAATAATATTTTATGTTAAAATGGCAAAAATAGAAACAAAGGACGTTAACCTTTTTTACGGCGAATATCAGGCTTTGAAGAACATCTCCATTCCCATGGAAGAGAATTCTGTTACGGCGCTTATTGGTCCATCGGGTTGCGGAAAATCGACCTACCTGCGTCTTTTCAACCGAATGAACGACCTCATCGAAAATGTGAAAATTACAGGTGAAGTAATTATTGATGGTGAAGACATTTACCGTAAGGGAATCAACGTGGATGAACTTCGCATAAAGGTTGGTATGGTATTTCAGAAACCTAACCCATTTCCTAAAAGTATCTTCGAAAATGTGGCTTATGGGTTACGTGTGAATGGCTATACCGATAAGGAAATGATTGAAGAAACAGTCGTAAAATCGCTTCAGCATGCCGCACTGTGGAATGAAGTATCCGACAAGTTGAGCAAATCAGCATTCGAACTCTCCGGCGGTCAGCAGCAGCGCCTTTGCATTGCCCGTGCGTTAGCGAATTCGCCTTCTATCGTACTAATGGATGAGCCGGCTTCGGCCCTCGATCCGCTTAGCACAGCAAAGATTGAAGAACTTATCCATGAATTAAAGAAGGATTATACTATAGTAATCGTAACCCATAATATGCAGCAAGCAGCCCGTGTAAGCGATCGCACTGCTTTCTTTTATCTTGGTGAACTTATAGAATACGATCTAACTTCCAATATCTTTACAAGTCCAAAAAAGCAGCAGACCGAACACTATATAACCGGCCGCTTTGGTTAAGACATAGCCCAAGGCAGCATATAGCAGAAGTTAATCGGCTGCAGAAAACAGAATTTTAATAAATAATCAACAATAGCCATGACAACTCATCTGGAAACCGAATTAAACAAATTAAAGCAGGAACTTTTTGAAATGTGGGATCTTGTACTTTCGCAAGTAAAATCTGCTCAGGAAGCAATCCGGGATTTTGATAAAGGTGCTGCTGCCGAAGTGCTATTCAAGGAGAAAATGGTTGATGTATTTGAATTACGCCTCGACCGCGACTGCGAGAACATTATTGCATTATACAGCCCGGTAGCTGTTGATTTGCGGCTTACACTTGCTACGCTCAAAATCAACACAAACCTGGAACGGATAGCAGATTTTGCCAAAGGAATAGCCAAATACGTCGCCAAATCGCCGAGAGACAGTATAAATCCGGAATTGCTCAAAGTTACTTCTCTGATTGATCTGCTGGAGAATGTTTATACGATGCTTTCCGATGCCAGAAAAGCGCTCCAAATGGAAAATGCGCGCAAGGCTGTCAGTATTTTTGCCAAAGATGATTTCCTCGACGATATGCACAGGCGTTCCAACGATATCATTTCCACTTATATCCGCTCACATCCCGACGAATTGGACGAAAGCCTGAATGTACACAGTATGATCAGGAAGATTGAAAGGATGGGCGACCATACCAGCAACATCGCGGAAGAAATTGTTTTTTACCTCGAAGCAAAAGTGCTAAAACACAGCGGGAAAGATAAAACCACAAAACCCTCGCCCAAAACGCAGGAATAAGAATTGATGCTAAGTAATTATTGCCTTTAGCACGAAAGGATTTTTAACAAAGGGTATATTTATTACCGGTTTTACTTGTGGCAGGCAACGCATCCGGCTGCAGTTGCAATAGCGTAATCGCCTTCTGCTTCTGCTTCTTTGAATACTTTACCATTCAATAAGATTTTTGCCTTGATTTTGGAATGATGCGTATTCGATTGGGCAGAGAGATAAACGAACTCCCCATCTTTAACCGTAAATGTCTTTCTCCAGCTTTTGGCAGCATGTTGTTCCTGAAAGGTATCTGCATTACTGCCTGTGTATGTTATATTAAAATCGCCGGGCGATACTCTCAGGATATAGGTAACCTTTCCTACTCCATGAGACGGATGAAGTAATTTGCTCAATAATTGCAGTGGCTGTACCATAACGATTGTTTTTTTTCCAAATATAGTGTATTCGAGGAGGAAAAGCAACTGTTATTTTCGGATTTAAATGGTTTGGTATTTGAACAAAGTTGGAAAATCAACAAAATACGAATTACGAGCCAGCCTCTGGCATAAAAAAAAGGAGGGCAACTCCCTCCTTTTTCAATAAGTATTGTAAAGAATTACTCAGCAAGTACCAATATCCTGTTTGCCGAAATCTCTACCACGCCTCCTTTTATTTCAAAGAAAACCGGTGTTTTATCCATCCCCAGAACCTTGATGCGTCCTTCTTTAAGGGAAGCAATCATCGGAGCATGGTTGAGCATTATTTCAAAAGAACCATCGGAGCCGGGAAATTGGACCAGGCTGGCATCGCCGGAAAATATGGTTGTATCAGGCGTGATGATCTCTATCTTCATATATTAAAAATTAATGCGGAAAATATAAGCAGGATTTACTGCGAATCTGCCAGAAGTTTCTTTCCTTTTTCAATTGCTTCTTCGATTGTGCCAACAAGATTAAAGGCTGCTTCAGGATATTCATCCACTTCACCATCCATAATCATTTTGAAGCCTTTAATAGTATCCTCGATAGAAACATAAACGCCCTTAAGTCCGGTAAACTGCTCGGCTACGTGGAAGGGCTGTGACAGGAAGCGCTGCACACGACGCGCGCGTTGTACCACCAGTTTGTCTTCTTCCGAAAGTTCGTCCATACCAAGGATGGCAATGATATCCTGCAATTCCTTGTAACGTTGCAGAATTTCCTTAACGCGTTGGGCTGTGTTGTAATGGTCTTCTCCAACAACATCGACAGTAAGAATGCGCGAGGTGGAATCGAGAGGATCAACAGCAGGATAAATTCCCAATTCGGATATTTTACGGTTCAACACTGTGGTGGCATCCAGGTGCGCAAAAGTTGTTGCCGGAGCTGGGTCGGTAAGGTCATCAGCAGGAACATAAACGGCCTGTACTGATGTGATAGAGCCGCGTTTGGTTGATGTGATGCGCTCCTGCATGATGCCCATTTCTGTTGCCAGTGTAGGTTGGTAGCCTACTGCCGAAGGCATACGTCCAAGGAGGGCAGATACTTCGGATCCGGCTTGTGTAAAGCGGAAAATATTATCAATGAAAAACAGAATGTCACGTCCGCCACTTTTTTCGTCGCCATCACGGAAATATTCGGCCATTGCCAGGCCTGAAAGCGCAACACGGGCGCGTGCTCCTGGCGGTTCGTTCATTTGTCCGAAAACAAGGGTAGCTTGTGATTTGGCGAGTTCGGCAGGATCTACCAATGATAAATCCCAACCACCTTTCTCCATGTCTTTTTCAAAGGCTTCGCCATAGCGGATAACGCCCGATTCGATCATTTCGCGAAGCAGATCATTCCCTTCGCGGGTTCGCTCGCCAACACCTGCAAATACAGAAAGACCTGCATAGCTCTTGGCGATATTATTGATAAGTTCCATGATGATAACCGTCTTTCCAACACCGGCACCACCGAAAAGACCGATCTTCCCACCTTTGGCATAAGGCTCAATCAGGTCGATTACTTTGATGCCAGTATAAAGCACCTCTTTCGTTGTGGTGAGGTTTTCGAATATTGGTGGATCGCGGTGTATACTGTAAGATGTTATTTTTTCGACTTTACCCAAACCGTCGATAGCTTCACCGATTACATTGAAAAGCCGGCCTTTTACAACCTCTCCGGTTGGCATGGAGATAGTTCCTCCGGGGGCTGTAACTGTCATGCCTCGACGCAAACCGTCGGTGGAGTCCATAGCTACAGTGCGGATTGTGCTTTCGCCGATGTCCTGCTGGCATTCGAGTACTATTGCCTGACCGTTATCGTTAATCACTTCAAGGGCATCGTAAATATTTGGAAGTTTAACATCCTGTTCGAACGCAACGTCAATCACAGGTCCGATAATCTGTGAAATTTTTCCTGTAATTTTTCCTGACATGGGGAAAGCTTTAAATGGCAAATTTAACAAACAATTTCCTGTTTTAATGTTCCGGGCGGAATTATTGCAGCTAATTGATTATAAATTCAAAGGATTATTTCTTCGATACGCTACCCTGAAAGAATAGCAGCAGTATCACCCCAACAGTTATAGCTGAATCGGCAACATTAAATACCGGCCTAAAGAAGATATAATCCTGTCCTCCCCAGAACGGAACCCATGAAGGATAGTTTCCGTGCAGAATTGGGAAATAAAACATATCCACCACCTTTCCATGCAGAAAGCTACTGTAGCCACCACCGGCTGGCATAAAACGGGCTACATCAAAGTAAGTGCTTTCGCTGAAAAGCAATCCATAAAATGCGCTGTCGAGGATATTCCCAACAGCGCCGGCGAGTATAAGCGACATGCTGATGATAAAGCCATTGCTGGTTTTGTTCCGGGTTACGCGAAACAAAAAGTAGGCGATCAATATTACGGCAATAATGCGGAAGATACTCAGGAACAACTTGCCATAATCACCGGCAAACTGCATGCCGAAAGCCATTCCGTTGTTTTCCGTAAAGTGAATGATGAACCAGTTTCCGGCAATGTGCATCTCCTGACCGAGCGTCATATGCATCTTTATCCAGAATTTCAAAGACTGGTCAAAGAGTAGGGTTATAAAGACAATTAAAAGAGATTTTTTCAAAACCAGGAAAGCGCTTTGTTAGTTTTTATCTTGCATCAGCTTGGCTTCAATGCTTAGCGTAGCATGAGGAACGATGCGCAGGCGTTCTTTGGAAATGAGTTTGTTCGTAACTCTGCAAATACCATAGGTTTTGTTTTCGATGCGGATGAGCGCATTCTCAAGCGATTGAATAAATTTCTCCTGCCGGATAGCCAATTTGGCATTTTCTTCTTTGGACAGCACCTGGTATCCTTCTTCCAGCACTTTAAAAGTGGGCGAAGTATCATTTGTATCGTGCTCATTATGGTTGGTATATGCTTCTGTGAGCAGGATAAAGTCTTTGCGGGCCTTTTCCAGTTTATCGAGGATCAAATCCTTGAATTCATTTAGTTCTTCATCCGAATAGCGCATTCTTGCCCTCTCGTCAGTTACTTCTTCCTTTTTCATATGGCAGGCGTTTTAATAAAATTTAAACTATTAATATATGTAATCTTCGATCTGCTAAAAGGTAATTCTCTCCACAAGGATATTTACCTTTATTTCATCAGTTATCTCAATATTGTCAAATGTACCCGGCGAATCAGGTACAGAAATTTCCAGCGATTCAGCCAGGGTTTCAGAACAAATATAAGCTAAATTGTGTTCAATTGCAGGTGCAAGATCGGTGTTTTTTTCGATTCTCAGCCTGATTTTATCAGTTACATCAAAACCTTTTTCTTTTCGCAGGTTTTGAATGCGGTTGATCAACTCCCTTGCGATGCCTTCCTCGCGCAAAACCCCGGTTAGCGTAATGTCCAGCGCCACAGTAAGATTGCCTGAATTGGCTACTACCCATCCCGGGATATCCTCTGTAACAATATCAACATCTGACAAAAGCAATTCTACACTCTCGTCCTGTATGGAAAGATGGTAGACGCCTTCAACTTCAATGCGTTCAATGTCGGCCTGATCGAATGTTTCGACCACTCCGGCAATTTGTTTCATCAGCCTGCCATACCTTGGTCCGAGTGTTTTAAAGTTGGGTTTAATCTTCTTTACCAGGATATGATCATCGCCCGAAAGATAATCGATCTCTTTCACGTTTACTTCCGACTGGATAAGGTGGCGGACAGCTTCTACCTGGAGGCGGAAAGCATCGTCCTGAGCCGGTATCATTATCTTTTGCAACGGCTGGCGTACACGCAGGTTGTTTTTTTTGCGCAGGCTAAGTACCATCGACGATACCTGCTGGGCTAATTCCATGCGCTCTTCCAGCGCTTTGTCGATCATACCGGCATCAGCTACCGGGAAGTCGGTGAGGTGGATGGATTCGTTTTGTTCCTTGCAAGTTACCGAGTTTAAGTCGGCCCAAAGTTTATCCATAAAGAATGGCGCTATGGGCGAAGAAAGTTTGGCAACGGTAACCAGGCATTGATAAAGCGTTTGATACGCCGAAATCTTATCAAGCGTATAATCGCCTTTCCAGAAACGTCGACGCGATAGGCGCACATACCAGTTGCTGAGATGTTCGTCCACAAAGGATTGGATATATCTGCCGGCCCTCGTAGGTTCGTAATCGGCATAGCTTTCATCCACGTTGTTGATGAGCGTATTCAGTTCCGAAAGTATCCAGCGGTCTATTTCCGGGCAGTCGGCATAAGGGATTTCGGCCTCTTTGTAACAAAAGCCATCAATATTAGCATAGAGTGCGAAGAAATTGTAGGTATTGTAAAGTGTGCCGAAGAATTTGCGTTGCACTTCGCTTATACCATCCATGTCGAATTTGAGGTTGTCCCAGGGCTGTGCATTGGTGATCAGATACCAGCGGGTGGCGTCGGGGCCATATTTTTCGAGTGTATCGAAAGGATCCACAGCGTTACCCAGGCGTTTGCTCATTTTGTTGCCACTCTTGTCGAGTACCAGGCCATTGGAAACCACGTTGCGGAAAGCTACCGAACCGAATACCATCACTGCGATGGCATGCAGGGTAAAGAACCAGCCACGTGTCTGGTCAACGCCTTCGGCAATAAAGTCGGCAGGAAAATATTCTGTCTCATCGGCATTTTCGAATGGATAATGGAACTGCGCGTAAGGCATGGCACCAGAATCGAACCACACATCAATAAGATCGGGTTCGCGGAGCATTTTCTGTCCAGTGACCGATACCAGCACAATATCATCAACATAAGGCCTGTGAAGATCGAAGGTGTTATAATTATCTTTCGAGAAATCGCCCGGTACAAATTTACCGTAAGGGTTATCCTCCATCAATCCTGCGTTCACCGATTTGTCGATTTCAGCTTTGAGTTGTTCCACAGAGCTGATGCAGATCTCTTCGCTGCGATCCTCGCTAACCCATATCGGCAATGGTGTGCCCCAATAGCGTGAACGCGACAGATTCCAATCCACCAGGTTTTCGAGCCAGTTGCCAAACCTGCCGGTACCTGTGGATTCTGGTTTCCAGTTGATCGTGCGGTTAAGTTCGAGCATCTTATCTTTTACGGCTGTGGTGCGGATGAACCAGGAATCGAGCGGGTAATATAATATAGGTTTATCGGTGCGCCAGCAATGTGGATAAGAGTGTTCGTACTTTTCGCTTTTGAAGGCACGGTTTTCCCTTTTCAACTTCACGATGATATCGATATCCACATTCTCCTCGCGGGCTGAATCATAATCAGCTGCATATTCGGCCCTAACGTAACGGCCTGCAAATTCGCCCATCTCTTCTGTGAATTTCCCCTGCTTATTAACCAGTGTAAGAGCGCCTATGCCATTGAGCCGCGCCACTTTAAAATCGTCGGCACCAAAACTCGGTGCTATATGCACGATGCCTGTACCGTCCTCGGTTGAAACAAAATCTCCGGTTACTACCCTAAAGGCATCGCCTTCTGCGGGCTGCGCATAAGGGAGTAATTGCTCGTAGCGGATGTTTTCGAGTTTGCTGCCCGAATAACTTCCGTTAACTTTGTAAGGAATGGCTTTGTCGCCGGGTTTGAAATCCTCCAGGGCAAGGTCAGTGTTCTTTTCGGGAAAATATTTGCTGACCAATGCTTTAGCCAGAATTACAGTAATTGGCAGCGAAGTATAAGCATTAAAGGTTGACACCTTTACGTATTCGATGTCCTTGCCTACAGCCAGGGCAGTGTTGGAAGGAAGCGTCCAGGGTGTAGTGGTCCAGGCCATGAAGAAAAAGTCGCCATGCGGTTCACCGAAAAGAAATTCAGAGTTGGCGGCGCGTACGATCCTGAACTGTGCAACAACCGTATTGTCCTTTACATTGCGGTAGCAGCCGGGTTGGTTAAGTTCGTGCGTACTCAGCCCGGTGCCGGCAGCGGGCGAGAATGGTTGGATGGAATAGCCTTTGTAAAGCAATCCTTTGTTGTAAAGCGTGCCCAGCAGGCTCCACACGGATTCTATATAAGTATTTTCGAACGTGATGTACGGATCTTTCAGGTCCACCCAATAGCCAATTTTCAATGTAAGGTCGTCCCAGAGATCCTTGTATTTCATAACCTCTGTGCGACAGGCTTTGTTGTAATCGTCAACGCTGATCTTGCGGCCGATGTCTTCTTTTGTTATGCCGAGGGTCTTCTCCACGGCCATTTCGACGGGCAGGCCATGGGTATCCCAGCCGGCTTTGCGCTTTACATAAAATCCCTTGAGTGTTTTGTAGCGGCAGAAAATATCCTTAATTGAACGGGCCATCACATGATGGATGCCGGGAATGCCGTTAGCCGAAGGCGGACCTTCGTAGAATACAAACGATTCGCGGTGGCTGCGGATTTGGAGGCTTTTCTCAAAAATATGATGTTCCTGCCAATACCGGAGAATATCCTTTCCGATTGTGGTAAGGTTAAGTTGTTTGTATTCAGGATATTTATTTCCCATTACCAGGCCGATTACGCTTTTTCTAAAAAGGCTGCAAAGTTATAAAATATTCTGATAAACAAAGTGGTGTCATTATTTCGAAAAATAACTTGCATAACAATAATAATAGAAGTAATTTAGTTCTCTGAAAAACCCCTAAAACTTATCGCCATGGGAAAATCGATGGATAAAGAAAAAAAAGAAGAAAAGAAAAAACCCGCCAAAACCTTGAAAGAGAAAAGGCTTGAAAAAAAAGAGAAAAAAGGTAAAATCTGATTTCTCTCTACTGTAGCTTTCTACTACTTGCACCGGGGCGAACCACTCCCCGGTTTTTTTATTTCTAATCAGAAACGAAGTGGCCGGGGACTAAATAAACCATCTACACATCAGGATTGACAATAAATAAGTACTCCTCTACCTGGCAAAAGGTTGTTAATACCATACTAGAACTAGCAACACTTATCCTGATTAATTCCTAACCTAAATAAAGACAAAAGATACAAGGTTAAAGATAAAGAATATTAAAAGTGGTTTGCAAATGCCTGACTTTTATCTTTTTACTTTTGTCTTTTATCTTCTGAATGAATAATGCAGCCTATAAAAACCCCTCTGAATAATACGATTTAACCTTTTCGCGTAAGTTGTACATCGACGACATTACCTCACCATATGCCCCGGTGGTTCTGATGGCTATAATATCACCCCTTCGGGTTACCGGCATCTGCATAGCTTTCCCAAAGCAATCGGAACTCTCGCAAACGGGTCCGACTACATCGTAGCGCTGGGCCGGGCCGTTTGGATTTGTCAGGTTTTCAATTTTATGATAGGATTGGTATAAAGCCGGGCGGATAAGTTCAGTCATGCCCGCATCAAGGATCATAAAATTTGTATTCACGCCGTCTTTAATATACAGCACCTTTGAAATGAGCGATCCGCACTGGGCTATTACCGACCGGCCTAATTCAAAATGGATTTGTTGCCCGGGATATACATCCAGGAAATCGTGAAACAACTTGAAAAACGATCTAAAATCAACAATCTTACCGACATCAGGATCGTGATAATCAACACCTAATCCTCCACCTAAGTTCAGATCAGAAATTGAAATCCGATGCTGATGAAACCACTTCTGCAACTCGTTTACCTTGATGCATAGTGATTTAAATGCATTCAGATCGGTGATTTGTGAACCAATATGAAAATGCAAACCAACCAGCTTAGTGTGCTTGAATTCCTTTAACTTTTCGATAATGGGATTTAGTTCCCAGGGATTGATCCCAAATTTGTTTTCCTCGAGTCCGGTGGTAATATACATATGCGTATTGGCACTCACATTCGGATTAAGCCGCAAGGCAACATTTGCAGTTTTATTCATTCCGGCTGCCAGCTGGTTTATAACTTCCAGTTCCTGTGTGCTTTCGCAATTAAAGCTATGAATATTATTCAGCAGCGCGGTAATGATTTCCCGGTCACTTTTCCCTACACCGGCGAAAACAACATATTCAGGCTGGAAACCAATTTCAATGGCTCTTGCGACTTCATTGCCACTCACACAATCAGCGCCAAATCCATACTTCAGTATCTGGTTCAGCAGGGGCGGGTCGGCATTGGCTTTAAGTGCATAATGAACCATGTATCCAAATTTATCTGCTTCCTTTTTCAGGATATGCAGTGTTTGGTTCAGCAAATCCTGATCGTAGTAATAGAAAGGAGTGGGAGTGGTTTGGAATCTATGTATCAGTTCTTTTGAAAACATTTTCGCTATTCGGATTGGGGTACTCATTATTCGAGGTTGAAAAGGCCTTTGTTTAAGGCAATAAGCGTTTCTTTCTTCAGGCTGGTTTCCACCAGTACCGAAATATTATGCTCGCTTCCACCGTAAGATATCATACGCACAGGTATGTCCTTTAGCGCATTGAAGATTGAATTGGCATAGCCGGGCTTGTTGGCCGGGAAAACACCCACTATACTAACAATACTGAGGCCGGTATTTACTTCCACTGTCCCGAAAGTGCGCAATTCCTCAACGATACTTTCAAGCTCCGCATCATTGTCGATGGTAATGGAAACAGCAACCTCAGAAGTGGTAATCATATCGATGGGCTTATGGTAACGCTCAAAAATTTCAAATATGGCGCGCAAAAATCCATAAGCCATCAGCATTCGTCCCGACTTGATCTTGATCGCAGTAATACCATCTTTAGCTGCCACAGCTTTTATTCCTTCCGCTGGTTTATTGGCTGATATCAGCGTGCCGGGAGCCTCCGGATGCAGCGTATTCAACAATCTCACCGGGATATTCTGATTTTGGGCAGGCAAAATACATGTTGGGTGAAGGATTTTTGCTCCAAAATAAGCCAACTCAGCAGCTTCATCAAATGTTAGTTCAGCGAGGGGATAGGTATTATTCACGATTCGCGGATCGTTATTGTGCATGCCATCTATATCGGTCCAGATCTGTATCTCGCTTGCCTGCAGCACCGCGCCTATAATTGTAGCTGTGTAATCGCTTCCGCCTCGCTGCAGGTTATCGATTTCGCCGAATGCATTTCTGCAGATATAGCCCTGCGTAATAAATAAGTTTTCACCTGTAAATTTGCTGAGCTCCGCGGTCAGGCTATCGGTAATAAACGGTATGTCGGGCTCGCCATTCTCATTGATGCGCATGAAATTTAAGGCCGGAAGCAGCACCGAATTAATTTTCCGCTCTTCCAGCAGAATATGAAAAATAGCAGTCGAAAGCAATTCGCCCTGCGCAAGTACAGCTCTTTCCTCGTTTAACGTGAACAGGTCGCGGGTAAAGGACCGCAGGAATTCAAAATGAACCGCTATCAATTCATGGCTTCTATCGTAGGTGGCCTTTTCGTTAAAGGTACGTCCTATCACAAGCCTGTATTTTTCCTCCAGCAAATCTATCAGCGCTTCAGCTTGTTCATTGTCCTTACGGTAAAGTGCCTGGCTTATGTCCACCAGGTCGTTTGTAGTGCCGCTCATGGCCGATAAAACCACAATTTTAGCTTCCCCGTCATAAATAATATCAACCAGGGCATGCAAGCGCTGAGGAGAACCAACAGAGGTGCCTCCAAACTTCATTATTTTCATCACGCAATATTGTTTTTAAAAATTAGGTGAGCTGCAACAGCCATTTTAATTCATCCGGTTTAATCTGTCTGATAGTTTATAACAATTGTGCTATACCAGTTTGCGCAGCCAAAGCGCAAATTTACGTACAAAAGCAACAACCGGCAAAGTGAATAGTTCAATCCGATAGCTAATCATGCTGTCAGAATCTTAATGAAAGGCAACTTAATCCCCCATCCAATTTTTGGAATTCTGAAACATCTATTTCTATTGTTGTATATCCAGCCTTTTCTATTTTATTTTTCGTCTCATGATATCCCCTGGGGACAAGTACTTTTCCATTGATCCACAAAGAATTTGCGGCATATTGTTCCTTTTCATCAACAACTATTCTTGAATACTTTTCAAATTCAGGGTTATATACAAATTCTCCACTAATTAAAAGGTTATTCTGCTCCAAATATGATAACCCTGTTTTTAAATGAAGCATTTTTTTCATCGGAATTTTGAAGCCGGTCATATTCTTATTCTGCAGGAAATTAATTAATTGATCTGCTCCGTCATGATTTGTTCTTTCCGAGATACCGATATAAAAATGATTATCCACCATCATCACATCTCCGGCATCCAATGTCCCTGGATATTTTATTTCTTCAATATTATTGTAAAATTCCTGAAGAGCTTTTCTAATTCCGTGTTTTTCTCCATTTCTTGTCATAGCGCCTGGATTGGTAATTGTGGCAAACTGTGAAGTGCAAAGTGCAACATCTTCGATAAAGGTTGAATCAGGGTATTTATTATCCCCATCTAATACCGTTACAAATAAACCACACTCTTTCAATATATCAACATACCTGCTATGTTGTTCTAATGCTTTTATATAATCCGGTTTCCCTAATTTAGCCGTTGTAAGCCCGTTCACCATTTCCCGGCAAGGCTTGCGAACAATTGCATTTGTAAATATTCTGTCATTCATATTATTGTTTATTTATTATTTGCTATTCCCCAAACCGTCAAAAAACCCAAATTAATTATTTTTGTTAAGTCTTCAATATTTGCTTTATCAGAATGGTCTGAAAATCTATGATAGTCAGAATGTAATCCTGTAAAAAAGCCACAAATCGGGATTCCTTTTATCCCAAAAGAATAAAAATCTGTATCACCGTCTGGCAAATCCTGCGGTTTGAACCTTATTTTTAATTTAAATAAATCATTATTGTTATAATTCGTAATAACTTCATTTATGTTTTTGAAATTTTTGGTATAATTAATTTCGAGAATATTTGCACTATCATTTTGATTATAACGGCTTATCATGTCGAAATTAAAATAGGAATTTATTTTATCATTGTCCCAGTTCTTAACAAAATATTCTGAACCTAATAATCCTTTTTCTTCTGCTGTCCAGAGTGCAAAAATTATTGAACGCTTAGGCTTAATCTTCATCTCCCTAAACGCTCTTGCAATTGATACAACTGCAATTGTTCCAGAAGCATTATCATCTGCTCCATTATAAATGAAACCATTTTGTTTCCCAAGATGGTCATAATGAGCACCAACAATTATAAATTCATTTGAGATTTCTCCCTGTATGTATGCAATTATATTTTGAGATTTTATCATTTCCGAATTAGTGGAAATTTTAAAATGAACAATTTTACTGTTTAATAATTTAGAGGCTGTTTTGAAGTTTTGACTTGCATTATTCTCAAATTGAAGAATATTCACATCTGTTTTATTAGTTAATTCATTTGCAATTCTACTACTTATTGCTACAATTGGTATTGATTTTGATATACTATCATATGCAATATTATAATAAGACCTCTCTGCTGGCGGAACATCGCCTTCATAATCTTTGTAATTATATCTATAAATATTTTTAGGAATTAACCATTCTTCGGTAGTATTAAAGCGCAATGCGGCAATTGCTCCTTTTTGTTTAGCTGTTTTAAATTTTTTTCCTTCAATTGCCCAGGTATTACCAGTGTAATTCAATTTCTTATAAGCAATTGATGTAGTATCTTTGTAACCTGGATAACCAATTAGAAAAACTACAATTTTACCTTTGACATCAATATCTTTATAATCGTCATATCCATTATTTAGGTCAGAAATACCGTAACCGACAAAAACAACAGGTGCATTAATTTCAATGTTTTCGGCAGCAATAGAATGAACAAACCAAAAATCATCACTAAATTTAAAACTATTTTGTTTTTGGGTTTCATTTGAATTAGTAATAATTGTTAATAGCTCTTTTTCTGAAACTGTATATCGATAAAATGGTATATTCTGAAAATAATCTCCTGATTGTGAGTAATAATATCTTTTGTCAATTTTAGGATTTTTACTTAAATTAAATGGCAAAAGTCCAATTTGCTTAAATATTGATGCAAGATAATCGGCGGCTAAATCATTCCCCTTTTCTCCTGCTTCTCTTCCTTCAAACCAATCAGAAGAAAAAAAATCAAATTCCGCTTTTATGGAATTTTGTTTGATTAGAGAATTACATTTAAAATCAATATTTTGAGCATTGGCATCCCAAAAACTAAAAACTAAAAATAAAATCAAAAATTGATTTTTAAGTTGTTTAAATTTTATCATCATCATTTGTTTTTGTTTAGTTAAGCATAACGATTGAATAAATGCCATAGCGATGTTTATTTCTGGCCCGGCTGTGGTGAATCTTTCTCATCAGCCCTATCATTTAGTAAATATAAAACAATTTTGAATACACAATCTTTTTTGTAAAAATCTAATGTGACGCGTCCTGAAATTTGTTTACAGAATTCGTGGTTAATACTTCATTTACTTTTCAAATTTTGAGCCCACTCCGAAAACTTAAAAAAGAAGAAATGCCACCAAATGATTATTTTTGCACCCTCATGAACGCCATTAAGAATCAATTCATGTGAATAAACTTCGTCATTACACCATCCCCGTTTTTGTACCCGAACTGGCTTGCCCCAACCGTTGTGTGTTCTGCAACCAGCAGAAAATCTCCGGTACGCTTTGCCAGCCAGCGGATAAAGAAATATATGAAATTATTGAAGAGCGAATAGCTACGATACCCGCCGGTAGTGAAGTTGAGATAGGTTTTTTCGGGGGAAATTTTACGGGTATCCCAATGGCTGAACAAGCGAATTTGCTGCACATTGTACAACCCTATTTGCAGCATGGCCAGGTTTCATCTATCCGCATTTCCACCCGCCCCGATTATATCGACCGGCAGCGTCTGGATTTGCTGAAACGCTTTGGTGTGCGGACCATCGAACTGGGCGCCCAATCACTCGATGAAGAGGTGTTGAAACTCACCGGCCGCGGGCATACTGTTGAAGATGTGCGTAAAGCTTCGCGCATGATCCTGGATAACGGTTTTTTGCTGGGCTTGCAGATGATGACCGGCTTACCGGGCGATACGCAGGAGAAGTCCGTGCAAACTGCCAAAGAAATCGTAAGGCTTGGCGCCTCTTCGACGCGCATTTATCCAACGCTGGTTGTAAAAGATACGGAGCTCGAAACCCTTTTCCGTAAGGGAAAATATGTTCCACTGACAATTGAAAATGCCGTTGCATGGGCCAAAGAAATCGTGCTGGTATTCGAAGCCTCAGGAGTTAAGATTATCCGCCTCGGCCTGCACCCTTCGGAGGGCCTGCTTCATGGCCACAACTATGTGGCCGGGCCGTTTCATGTTTCCTTTTCCGAACTGGTGCATACCGAAATATGGAACAATTTGCTAAAACCATTGACTGAAAACGCTGCAGAAAAGAATCTCAGAATTGCTGTGGCCGGGCATCAGCTAAATGCAGCTGTTGGTTATGGCGGTAAAAACAGGGATATGCTGAAACGGTATTTTCACCGCGTCAAATTTTATAGCGATCCGGCGCTTGAAGGGAGGGCTTACCTTGCTGATATTTGTTAACGAACGATTACCTCAAAATGCAAAGTCGGCCTTGGGGCGCTTCGCCGAAACGGTAGATTTTTCTGCTCCCGGTTTAGTTTACGATGCAGTGAGTGGTCATCCTGATCTGTTCCTTGTGAAGATTGGGAATAAACTAATGGTTCCTCCCAACCTGCCTCAGAAATTTTTTCAACTGCTTGAAGAACGGGCGATCAGTTTTAATATTGGACAATCTCCGGTAGGCTTCCGCTACCCCGGATCAGCAAAGTACAATGCTGTTCTAACAGAAAAGTATATCATCCATAACCTTCGTATCTCCGATCCGTTGCTGCTTGAACAGGCTGCCGCGTTGCAGAAAATACACGTGAACCAGGGTTATACGCGTTGCAACCTGCTTGCGATGGGCAATACACATTTTATAACTTCCGACAAGGGCATATACCGGATCTTAAGTGCTAGGGATATGCAGGTATTATTTGTTGATCCCAACGGTATCAGATTACCGGGATTCAGTCATGGTTTCTTTGGTGGTGCATGTGGCGTCATGGAGCGAACCGTTTTTATTTCGGGGAGCCTCAGGTATCAACCGCATGGAGAAGTTATACGGCAGTTTATCGCAGCAGCAGGTTTTGCAGTGGAAGAACTATATGATGGCCCTTTGTTTGATGGCGGAAGCATTATTTTTGTTGTATGATTCGATAAGCACCACTGAGACACTGAGTTCACGGAGATTCACGGAGTTTTATTAATGTATCTTCGTGTAATTATATAGGAGGCTCTCTGTGTCTCAAGTGTTTTTTCTTTCATCTCCATGGTTTTTTGTTTTCATTTCCGTGGTTCTCTGTGTTCTCCGTGTCTTCGTGGTTTTCTGTTTGCTACAGAACAGTTCCCTTCCTTTTATCTCTATTTCCATAATCCGGGATAATGTTTACTTTAGCAGATGCATTCCCCAAACAGTAATTCCTTGTGATTAAGCCTGATACCGTTGCAGCCATTATCGAAACCGCCCGCATTGAAGAGGTGGTTGGCGATTTTGTGACACTGAAACGCCGTGGTTCCGGCCTTATCGGGCTTTGCCCTTTCCACAACGAGCGCACCCCTTCGTTTAATGTTTCGCCGGCAAGGGGCATCTTCAAATGTTTCGGATGCGGAAAAGGTGGCAACGCCGTTAACTTCGTGATGGAACATGAGCATTATTCCTATCCGGAAGCGTTGCGTTACATAGCCAAAAAATACAACATTGCCATTGAGGAGGAGGCCCAAACTCCGGAGCAGGCCGCAGCAGGCAACGAACGCGAAAGCCTTTACAACGTTTCTGCTTATGCCCAAAAGTTCTTTTCGGAGCAATTGTTCGGACAAGAACAAGGCAAAGCTATCGGTTTGTCGTATTTCCACGAGCGTGAATTTACCGAAGAAACCATACGTAAATTTCAACTGGGTTATTGTTCCGATAAATGGGATGATTTTACGCAGTCTGCCATCCGTAATGGGTACAGCTATGATGTGCTGGAGAAATCGGGGCTCAGCATCAGCAAAGATGGCAGGCATTACGACCGGTTCCGCGACAGGGTGATATTCCCGATCCACAACCTTTCGGGGAGGGTAATCGGTTTCGGCGGGCGCATCCTCATTTCCGACAAGCTCAAACCAAAGTACGTTAATTCGCCTGAGAGCGAAATTTATAACAAGAGCAAAGTACTGTATGGCATTTATTATGCCCGCACAGCCATTGCCGCTGCTGATAACTGCTTCCTGGTGGAAGGCTATACAGATGTGATTGCACTTCACCAGGCGGGTATCGCCAATGTGGTGGCTTCGTCGGGAACTTCGCTCACAAACGATCAGATAAAGCAAATCCGGCGCTTCACCCCGAACATTACGATCCTTTACGACGGCGACCCTGCGGGAATAAAAGCTTCCTTCCGGGGTATCGATATGATCCTGGAGCAGGGTATGAATGTGAAGATTGTTCTATTCCCGGATGGCGAAGACCCCGATTCCTTTGCACGCAAACATCGCACCGCCGAAGTGCTGGAATTCATCACCAAAAGCGCTTCCGATTTTATCGGGTTTAAGATCGATCTGTTGCTCGGCGAAACAGGAAACGACCCGCTGAAAAGGGTTTCGGTGCTCAAGGAATTTATCACCTCCATTTCGCTCATCCCCGATCAACTGACGCGATTGGCTTATGTAAAGGAAAGTTTTGAAAAACTTGGTTTATCGGAGCAGGCTATTCTGAACGAACTGAATAAAATCATGCGGAATAAGCATATCCAAAAAACAGCACAACCACAGGATGAAGAGGACGCCGGTGTTGAAACTGAAACATCGCCTTCCCAGCGGATAGAATTGGATACTGCCACTACGGTGGTTCATGAAAAAGAAATTCTGCGGTTATTGTTGCTTTACGGAAACAGCACCATCCCAATTGTATATACACCCG
>Ga0315283_10000767_pt1 | contig 24263 bp, 26 predicted proteins | sample YL17G09_0_MG_FD_204541 | JGI IMG/M metagenome (GOLD analysis project Ga0315283, IMG submission 204541) | Sediment microbial communities from Yellowstone Lake, YNP, Wyoming, USA - YL17G09_0 | ecosystem: Environmental > Aquatic > Freshwater > Lake > Sediment | place: USA: Wyoming | collected...
GGCCGAACATCGCCTGAGCGATGCGGATGCACTTCGACGCCTTGAGTTCCATCGCCGCGCGAAGATTGCGCGAAGCTTCCTTGCCCACGCCTGCGGGGAAGTAGTGCTTGGGGTCCGTCGCCGGGTGGCCCTGGGGGCTCTGCATTCCAGGATCTGCCGGGGGCGGAGCCGGGTTCGGGTACGGACCCGGATGCGGATCCTCGGCCCACGACGACGGATCGCCGTTCATGTACTGATCCGCGTCCGGATCCGGCTGCGTGTAGGCGGGGTGGTTGGTCCCCTCCATGTAGCCGGGAGTGGCCGGGGGTGCGGAAGCCTTGCGGTCAGCGGACTGGGTCAGGCGGCGTCGGGTCGTCATGTTGTCTCCTTCAGGATCGCTTCGTGTCGGCGTGACGCCGAAAGTACCGGTGAGCCTCCAACAAGGACGCTAGACGAATCATCGTCTTCGCCTCGGTGGGGGTAGGTTGATGTCCTAGAGCCTTTGAGGCTGCCCTCAAAAAAGGATTGACTCCCGGATATGAATTCCGGGCTCCAACCTTTAGCATCGCCCTATAGAGGGAAACGGGAACCGAAATTCCAATCTCCTGATTGAGCGTTGCGACTCGGTTCAGCAAGTCCACCTCTGTCGAAGAGGTCGAGAGGATCTCCCGAATGGACGCACTGTACGCCTTCCTCATGCCCGCCAGGCGATGAGCGACCGCCTGCTTAGCCGCCGCCTGCTTGACCAGCGTGTCGTTCGGCGCATCAGAGGGAGGCAGCGTCTGATCGTCAATCTTCGTCTTCTGAAGCTCGGTCTTCAGTTGCTCCTGCACATTGTCCAAGATGAACTTCTTGAGTTCATCTTGGATCCCATGAAGCGGAGAGGGTGGGGCAGCAGGGGGAGGCGGAGGGGGTGCAGCTTCTGCCGGAGCACCCTCCTCAGCAGGCACATCATCGAACATGTCAGCGACATGGTCCTCTGAGGCGGCCTTCTTCATGGCGTTCGGGTCTGCCTTCGCGGCAGGCGACTCGAAGACCCGCTTCATCTTCTGAGCGGTCTTCTTCTGCTCAGGGTCGGACTCAGTGTCCACGGAGATGACGTTTCGAGCAACAGCGCCTGTGAAGGCAGGCACCTCTACCCAGGACGCCTCGATGAACATGACGCCGCCGTTCGGCTCCAGGCTCTCATCCCCACACAACTCAGCGACTCGGTACTTCTGCCCGTCCTCACCGAAGAAGGAGTTGCCCTTCTCGTACCGGACGTGGTCGCAGAACTCAGTCTCATCAGCGGCCCAGTGCCCGCACTTGGTGCAGGTTGAGCCATCAATCGAGCAGCCCATCGACAGGGTCGAGAGCTTGCCAGATTCGATGTCCTTGATGAGGCTCGCGTGCTTCCGGTCGTTGGCGACCAGGATGTCAACGTAGATTGAGTCACCAACATCACGCGCCACAGCGTCGATGATGCGGCCCTTCGAGAGATCCTCAATCTGAACGTGTTCTACGAACGAGTGCCCACCAATGAACGTCGGGTAGCTCTTGAGGAGGACGGGCCTCGCCCAGGAGTCGAGGTTGTTGTTGATGTACTTGTCGCAGTCGGCCTTGATCCTGAAGCTCGCCGTCTTGCGGACGATCTGCTTGCCGTTCTCGGTGGTCTTCCCGACCTTGACGTTCGGGACGACCATCGTATCGACCGATGCGACGATGGTCGCGTGGGTCAAAAGGTACTGCTTGGGATCGAACTCCGCCTTGAGGATCTTCGACGCCTGATCCACCAGGTTCCGGTCGGAACGGACGTTCCCGGACGCGACGCGAACCTTGTCCCAGAGCGAATCCCGGACATGAGGGTGAGTCACCCGCGCTTTGGCGTACCGGAGAAAGGGCACTTTTCAGGCCCCCATTCCGATGATGTCACCACGGCGAATCAGGAAGAGGCAGTCCGGACAGCAGTGGAGCTTCTCGTTCCGACCGTCCTCACGCTTGTAGATCACACGGCGAAGACCGACGCCAGTGCATCTCGGGCAGGAAGGTACTCCTGACTCCATCTCGGGCTTGCTCATCCGGTACTTGCGGTCCGGGGCATCCCAGTAGAGTGCCTTCTTGACGTGGGCCTCGATGATCCGACCTACGCTGGCCTCACGGATGAGGCTCTCATCCGTGAGTTCCTCACGCATGTCCTTCAGGAGCGGGTCAGGACCACCCGGCACCGAGACTGTGGGCGTCCCACCGGGAACCGAGTCTGCCTGGTAGTCGGTGAAGTTCTCGAAGGTGTCCGAAGAGTCGATGACCAGATCCTCTACGGGATACCGAACGGCACCGTAGGGAAGCTGGACATCGACCATGCCGATCGCAGGCCACACTGAGACGACCGTCCCACCGATGGCTGGATTTCCGCCGACCATAGTGAACACACGGTCCCCCACCGAAAAGGCGGAGGCCCGTGCCTGGTAGTCAGCGTAGGTGGCCTTGCGAGAGGGCAAGGGACAGCCTTACTTCGTCTCGAAGAGACCGAAGATGGCGGCTGTCTTCTCAGCGTCGTCACCCTCGTCGGATGCTTCGTCGCCGTCCGGCTCTTCGCCTTCGGACTTCTTGGCTTCCTTCTTGGGCTCTTCCTTGGGCTCCTCAGCTTCGTCCTCGGACTTCTTCGCAGACTTCGCTGCGTGATCCTTGAGGATCGAGAACGCGAGCTTCGCTGCCTGCTTGGCGATGTACGCCGCGAGCTTCGGGTCCGCGACGTGGGCCGCTGCGTTCGCCGCGAGTTCGCCGCTCATCTGCTTCGCAGCAAGCTGCGAGAACCGCTCCTGCGTGAACTCACCCGTCATGAACGGGTTGTTCGAGTCCATGACGAGGGGGCCAGGGACTTCCTTGCCGATGATCGAGGGATCGACGTAGCCCGCGTTCTTGGTGGCGAACCTGCGCTCGATCGCGTCCGAGAGCATGTCGCACCGAAGTGCGAAGTCCATCGCGATCTTCTTCGGGATGCCGAGAGACTCGTGCGAGCCCTGGAAGAGACTCGCGAAGCGGTCGAGGCCCGAGGTCACCCGACGAGCGCCCTGTACAGTTGCCATCTTACGAACAGTCATGGATTCTCTCCTGTGTCGTCGTGGGTGGGATCGACGCATCCATTGTCTCGGCTCATAGGGTACCAGGGTACCTGTGAACCAGTTTCGCAGGATGCGAAGGCACCCTACCCTATTGAGCCCTAAGATAAGGAACTAACCGGAGCCCAATCCAGATTGGGCTCCCAAACTCGACAAAACCTGGCCGCCACACGGCTCTGCATTTGGGCAGGGGGTGGCACATCCAATCCGGCGTCACCTGGGTCGTACTTCTTCGGCTTGGTCTTCGGCTTGGACTTCTCAGACTCAGGGATGTCAAGCTCGACATCAGCGATGGCCTTTTCCACCTTTTCCGTGTGATCACCCTCTTCGGAGGGGCTCTCAATGTCGCTCGGCTTCGCCTTGGCTGGACTCTTCTGGGCGTCCTCATCAGCGTCCTCACCAGCGTCTTCGAGCACTGTATCGGTGAGCAGACCAGCGAAGATGTCTTTGGCGTTCTCAATCTTCTTGCGGTCCCCCGAGTCGAGGAGCTTCTTCCAGGTGTCGGCCATCTTGGGATCCACCGCCTGAAGGGCGTCCTCCATGTGCTCGTCCTTGAGGCTCTTCATCATGGAGCGAACAGCCTTAGAGGCTGGCTTGGAATCCCTGAGCCCGACCCCAGCGTCCACCATGTCCTCAACGTCCTGACCGCTCTTGTGAAGGGCGAGAACGAGAGCCTGACTGTTTTTCCCCATCCTGGAGGGTGTGTTTTTGTCCCCCTCTAGTACTGCGGAGATCTCCAACGACCGCCAATCTGCGTCGAGCATCTCGATGGTGTTCTTGAGCGACTCCAGGTTCTTCTGGTCCTCTTCCCGGCCCTCATAGCTCTCCCCGGAGGAGAGCTTCTCTGCCAGCGAATCCCGCTCTTTCTGTTTGCTGATTGCAGCATCCCTGAAGGTCTTCACAGTCTCAGAGCGGTCCTCCGCCGTCATGCCTCGAAAGCGGTCCAGGCTGTCCTTGACACGACTCTTGGCACCGTCCTTCCCGAGTGGCTTGGAGGTATCACCGATGAAAGTCATCGGGTTCCGCATAGCGGTGCCTAGAGCCTCGTGGGCGTAGTAGGACTTGAAGTCCTCCTGAACTTCCTTCCCAACCTTGCTGTGCAACTCCTGGAGCGACTCAAGATCAGACTGGGCTTTCGCCTTCCCATCATCCGAGAGCCGCCCAGACTTCAAGTCCTTCTGGAGTCCCTTGATCTCGGCACTCAACGAGTCGAGCTTCTCCTTGCCCTTGTCAATCGTTGACTTGTCTGGCGGCTTCCTGCTCGGAGCGTCCCCCTTTGCCAGCGCGTCACGATCAGCATCCCGTGCTGAGGTGATCCCATCAATGAAGTCCTCTGATTCATCCGCCGACATCGAACCGAGGAGCGAGTTCAGAACACCGTCAACGTAATTGGCCGTGTCCTTGTCGAGGGCTGGAGCTTTCCCAAGAGACTTGGCCTTCGTGACCAATTCCTTGCGCTCCTTCTGGACGCGCTTCCCTTCGATGATCGCATCAGCCTCTATCTGAGCATCGGATTTGGGCCTCTCCTTAGGCTTTCCGTCGCCCTTCTCTGGGGTCTTACCCTCTGGCTTTTCACCCTCCACCTCAGCGGGAGCCTTGTCGTCCTCACCCTCCACGGTGTGGCTGGCAGCATCCGCATCCGGGTGGTCTTCGAGGTACTTCTTCTTGGCTTCCTCGGTAGGGAAGACAATCGCGACCTTCAGGAATCCTGCTGCAACACGGACTGCCAGAGCGACACGAGCCGCTGAATCCTTGAAGTTGAGCGAGAGGTCGTCATCACCCAGGTCCAGGTCATCGTCACCCAGGTCAATCCGACGCTCCTTGAGGTCGTTGCGGGGCGGCTTCTTCTTGGGGCTAGGCTTGATCAGGGCGTCTACAGCCTCATCCTCCTTCTCGGAGGTGGTCTTCGTGGCTGACTTGAACGTGGCGAGGATCGTCCCGTCCTTCATGAACGAGTCTTCGAGACCGGGCACGAGGTAGTCCGACCGGAGGGTGGCGGGCTCATGGCCCACAATCTCCGCGACTTCCTCCAGGGCATCCTTGAACTCGGCCTTGAGGATCTTGTCCCGCTCCTTCCGGGCACGGGGGAGGTCTGGACCCTCTCGGCGTGCGTCCCGGAGCGCCTGACACATCTCCTGGTTCGCCCGGAACCCACGGATGTCCTTCGCGGTGATCTTGAAGTCCTTGAGGTAGGAGTTCACGTCCTCGGATTTGACGGTGAACCCATCCAGTTCGAGGATCGGATCGCCCTTCTCCTTGCCCTTGACGAGCTTCTTGAGGAGCTTCACGACCGGTGCCTTCGACACGACCTTCTCGTGCTTGACTCCAGACTTCCCGACGTACTTGAGGATGGCCTCTTTGCCGTCGAAGGACAGGTGCTTCGTGAGCCAGCCGGTCACCCCGTAGTGGCCCTCAGCGGCGCTGTCGGCGTTCCCCACACGCTCATACGTCTCATCGATCAGGGCGACCGCGAGCGCGGGCAGATAGGTCTTTGGATCCTTCGAGGAGAGGTCGTTGGTGACCTTGTCCCGAAGGCTCTCAATGTCTCCCCGAAGGTTCTCGATGCGGTCCGCCTTCTGGTTGTGGCGGTTCTGGACCTGACGGGGGCCGTACTCGTAGTGGGTGTTCCCGTTCTCGTCCTTCGTCTTGGATTTGTACCTGGCGGCCACCCTGGAAGCAGAGGGGGCATCATCCGGAGGTCTGCACTCGCCCTCGTGGGCAGAAACGGTGATCAGGTGAGGGGTACACGCTCGCCCACCCGACTCCACCCAATCTGCCAACATTCTGAGGTGGTTGACTCTGTCCTCCCAGATTGCGACCCCTCGAATGCTGGGGTTTTCTTCGAGGATCTCCTGGATGGCCTTCATCTTGAAAGCTTCGGTCGCGCCGCCGCTGTTCAGCCGGACGAAATCGAAGTGCAGGCCCGCCTGGTTCAAGAGGTCTTTGAGGCGGAGGGAGAACTTCGGGATCCTGCCAGTGAGCAGGACCGCCAGCACGTCCGGGTTGTTGATCGCCTGCTTGGCCGCCGAGACGACAGACCCGTTCCACCAGTCAGCGGGGGGCCGTTCTGGGACACAGGGCTCGGAGAGGGAGTTCAGGTTCCCCCACCAGCCACCCTTCCACCAGTCCGGCTTCTCAGGACTCCTGAAGAGAGTCCCGTCGAAATCGAAGACCGCAAGCTTGATGTAGCCCACGTCTCAGACCCCTGTGTGCTTCGGACGACGCGCTAGGTGTACATCTGCCACATGCTTGGCGAGGGAAACCCTGCCTGATGCGAGTCGTGATCCCTCAGCCATTTCTCGAAGGTCGAAGCAGAGTGGGGAGAAGTCTTTGCGGATTGCACGCAGATCCTGCGCGAGATTGAGCGGGTCTGTGCCGTCGATCCATCGCTCCTGAAGCGACCGAACGAGGTCAGCCTTGCCCTCAAGCTGGCCGATCCACTCCTGCTCTGTATCGAGCGAGATGGCCTCCTCGAAGAGAGCCTCGATCGTGAGGAAGTGCTTCCGGATGCAGTCCTGGCACCGCTTCCGCTCGTTGTTGAGGTGGTCCTCCAGCAACGCGGACTGCTTGCAGATCTCCCTCAGGTTGTAGAGGGGGTGCATGATCGGAAGGAGATCCTTCGCGAGAACTGACCTGCGGAGTGTCACGGGGGCTTCCTAGCCTGCACGCACCATAGAAAGCGAACCGCGACGCCAGACTCACATCCGAAGCGGCGCTGGCTCCGTGTAGGTGAACGAGATCCCGTCAACCGTCGCACCCTGGATAACTCCCCATGTCGGGGTCACGCCGATCGGGTCCCCGACGTAGTACGGGGACGGGTAGCTCGGGTACGTCGGGTAGACCGGAAGAGGGACGGGCTGGATGTATGGGAACTGGAGGTAGATTGGGTACTGGAACTGGACTGGGTGTGTGGCTGCGGCGAGTCGCTCGCACTCCTCGACTGTGCCTTCGGCCTCGATGATGGTCCCGTCAGGACGGGTGATCTTGAGCTTCATTAGAACCGCCCTTCTTCCTTTTCCTCAGGCTTCTTGTAGTCCAGGCCGATGTTCTTGGCGATCTTCGAGACCACGTTGCTGTTCTCAGCGAGGGCACGTCCGGCCTCTGAGTAGATCGCCCCCAGCACGTCGTTGAACTTCGAGTCTGTCACCGTGAACATGTCGCGCTTGAGCTTCTCGCTAGTCGTGTGCGGATCGATGTTCAGAAGCTCCAGGATGGTGTCCACATCGAGCGAGCCCTTCTGATACAGATTGAAGAGCGCGTCGAACGTGTCGGCGTTGTCCCTCAGGGCCAGCCTGGTGAACGAGAGCGAGGGCACGATCACAGTCTCGTTGCCCACGTCGTCCTTCTCGATGAAGCCCATCCGACGACACATCGGGCGGAGGAAGTTGTCCTCAATCATGTCCTGGAGGATCTCTCGAAGGAGCATGTACCTGGTGTTGATCACCTCCAGGTTGATGCGGTCGCCCGAGTAGCTTGACTCGCCTGACAAGAGGGACTCGGTGACGCCCAGCCCGGCGTACAACTGCCGGTCGGTCATCTCGTACTCTCCAGAGAGTTCGAGGAGCCGTTGCTGGCTGCCCATCTCCTCCCAGTTCAACTGGAAGTTCGTCACGATCGAGTAGTCAGGATCCTGAAGGGCCAGTTCGACTTGCTCACGGATTGCATCTACGTCGCCTGCACTCGCGTCCTCAGCCCAGATGAGCCGGATCGGTGTCATGTGGCGGGAGGCGATGCTGGTCTGAGCCTGGCGGAGCTTGTCCCGATACACGAGGATACGGAGGCACCGCTCCAAGATTGAGTGACCTCTAGGCTCGTACTGGGACTTCTTCCGGGCCATGTAGTAGACGAAGGAACCTGCGTCCGGGTCCGTGTTGAGGGGGATGTTTCCACCACCTCGAATCGACGCGACCACCTCTGCTGGCATGGACTGAACCACCCGCCCAGCGTGCGGATCTCCAGAGTCTGCACGGGAGATCACGTCCTTCGTCTTGCTGTCTGGGATCAGTTCGATGAGCTTCTGGTCCGTGAAGGGGAAGCCCTCCATGTGGATCTGCTCAGGCGGAAGAACACGGATGGCCGTCCAACCCTTGTAGTTCTTCTGGAGCCATCTCGAAGCTCGCTCTACCCAGTCTGTACGCTGCTGTTGCCGCTCGACCGGGTGACCGCTTTCCTCGTCAATCTCCCGGATCATCTCGTACTCGATGTCATCCGGCATGTCCGGCGAGTCATCCTCGCAGAACACGAACACCTCCCCCAGGAGGTTGTAGTCGTGGACGATCTCAATCATCCGGTGCAGCAGACCAATCTTCTTGGCCCACGCAGTACAGAAAGCCAGTGAAGCGTCCGCGATGTCCTTGTTCTTTGCCTTCGGCTGGCTGAGTCGGATCTTCGAGAGGGGAAGCTCCGTGTGCAGGTCCACCGCCTGCCCTACGAAGGGGTCCGCCGCGTAGAAGAACCGGTAGTAGTTCCGCTTCTCGTCCGCCGACTGAGGCAGTTCGAGGAAGTCAGTGGAGAGTTCCGGAGAGTAGAAGTTGCCCGCCGTGGCCGACGACGTTCCACCCGTCGATGGAAAGGCGACCTTCGAGCGCATGGCACTCAGGATGACGCGGCGGGGCCGACCAGTCTGGACGTTGGCCCTCTTGCTGATCTTCCTGACCTCCTTGGCATCTGCGTCCTGTGCCTGTTTGCTAGTTCTCATGGAGGCTCACTTCATACCGTGGGAGTTGGGGCCGGGCGCTTCGCCTTCGGTGTGGGTTCAGGCGACGGCTGAAGATCTCTGTCGTCAGTGTCGTAGATTGGGCTGACGCGACGCACCCCAGAAACAGCCCCCAACACCCTCTTCAAGTCCCGAATCAACCCCCTGGTTCGAGTAGCTTCGACCGGATTCTTGGTCGAACGCATGTGCTTGTCACACTCTTGTAGTGTCGATAGAACCTTGCGCTCCACCTCCGACATGGAGGTGGCCACCTTCCGATCGATGTCGGATTTGGATAGCTGGGCGCGAAGACGGCTCATGTCCTGGACCTTACCGTAGTTCACTCCCACACAGGAGCGTGGGTCAGGTACTCGTGCTTGTAGGCGACCTTTGCGATCTTCTTGAGGAGGTGGATGTCCCCAGAAGACCCATCGAAGAGCCGCTCCCAGTCGCCCCCGGCCTTCTTGAACACGGCCAGCACCAGGTCGTACTCTGCGGGGATGTGGACCACCTCGATTGAGGAGGACTCCAAGATCTTCTTCAAGAACCGGTAGTCTGCCCTCGAAGGCTTGAGCGGGTCGCTCTTGGCGGTTCTTGTGCTCACCGTGTTGGCTTCCTTGACATACCTCTGGGGATCATCCTGGACTCATGGCTTCCACTCTGCTGAAGCCTTCTACGAGAGGTTCCCATAGGCGAACCAAACGGCCCGCCCTGCCCACCCAGGGATATTCCAGACTTGGCGATGTGCGGCTGCTTGCTCAGCCGGTTGGACGCAACCCAGACCATCCTGACGAGGGCGTCCGACATGTCATCGTGCTTCCCCTCGATGTTCGGAGCCTCGACGGTCGTGATGTACTTCGAGTGGTACCTGGCCTGAAGCTCCAGAAGCTCCTTGATGTAGGCGCAGTGGTTCTCGTGCGGAGCCACTGGGAAGTCGTAGAGGAGCAGCTTCTTGTCCCAGAGCATGTCCTTGAAGTTCTGGAACATCTGGGAGGTCAGCACCTTCGTCATTTGCACGGACTTCATCTGAGAGAGGCCGCGTTTCTTGAGAGCCTGCTCCAGAGGAATACCAGCCCATTGGTCGAAGATCCCGTCGATGATGTAGAACCGCTCGCTCAGTTCCTTGATCCAGTTGGCCACATCATCGAAGTCAAGACGCTCCTTGTCAGCGTGCTTGCCCTCCCCAGCCTTGACCTGATCGATGAGGTCGGCTCGGATCTTCCCTGTCTCATCAATGTGGCCGATGGCGATGGCGGTGCCGTCACCGACGAGGCCCAAGTCCAGACCGAGAAAGTGCGGACGACGTGGGGTTCCACGGACCATTGGGCGGAGATTCTTGTCAACGCAAACGATGACATCCTCCTCACGCTCAATCCAGCCCCTCGTGCGGTCGGTGAACTCGCCGCCGTACTCCGTGAAGAAGACGCCTGGATCCTTCAGGTAGTGCTTCTCGAACTCCGAAGCTGGGATCGTCGGGTTCACTTCCCAGGTCGGAGCCTGGATGCAGAGCATGTTTGCCGCGACAGAGCCGCCTCCCATGCCCATCTGGAAGAGCTTGTAGAACAAGCCCTGCCGTCCCAGTGGGGACGAGATGAGGATGACACGAGCTTCAACCGGACCCGTGGGGATCCGAACGTCATTCGGGTCTTTCGGTGAGTACGCCGAGGTAGACGGGACGACGGCGTTGTATACAGCATCAGCCGATGACTGCCCGGCATCAGTGAAGTGGGCCACCTCATCGAGGATGACGACGATGTTACCGGCACCACGCAATCCCTTTGCGATGCAGGACCGGAACGTGACCTTGATGGTCGCCTTCGCATCCGGGTTGTCTAGGTAGGTGCCGTACCGCTCCACATCCTTCGGCGTCTGGAAACGCGCGTAGGACATGGTGTTGTTCGCGGTGTACGGGACGAAGAACGCACAGTTCCGGTAGTGCCCAGAGACTTCCTGGTAGAGGAGTCCTGCCTGATCCTTGTCGGTGGCGACAGAGATCAACTGGATCATGTTCGACTGAGGGAGCCCGTAGTACGACTGCGGGTCAATCTTGGAAATCAGCTTGTACGTCTCGTAAGCCGCGATGCAGGCTGAGATCGTCGTCTTGCCGCTTCGGCGTCCGATTGAGAGAATCATCTCCCGCCGGTCCTCACCGGGAATGACCTCTTTGACGGACGACCGACCCTCGTTGAAGAGGTACTCCAGGTACTGCTTCTCAGTGAAAGAAGTGTACTTCGAGCGCCTCCAATCCGAGATCTGAAACGGGATCTTGTCATCTAGCTCAAGGCCATAGTGGGCCTTGAGGATGACCTTCTGGACCGGAAAGAGCTTCATGTGGAGTCCCCAGGACTCCTCGATGAACTCGGTGATGGATGCGACGGCTCGGTTTGGAGAGCTTGGAGAAGCGGCTCGTGCTCCAGAGATCGCGAGGTTACCCAGACTCATCTGGGGCTCACTCCGTCATTCGTGAGTTGGCTTCGCGCTTCCAGTCGTCGTCAAGCATCTTCGCAAACTGAGCGAACACCGAATCCATCAATTCCTGGCGGACACCCGATGCAGTCATCGCCCGAGAGAACGTCTCGGAGATGAACTTGAAGAGTTCCTGGAACGATGGGCTGTCCATGTCTACGGCAGCGTGCTGGATCTGCTCCTTGCGCTTGATCCAGGTGTCTCCGATGGCCTTGAGAGCCATGACCCGGCGCATCGAAAGCGAGGAAGTCTCCTCCCCGTTTCGCTCTGCCTCTTGGCGCTCGAACCGGATCGAAGCCGCCTCTTCAGCGATGGCGAGGAGAACTTGATTGAGGACTTCTGCCGACTCAGGCGTGGCTTCCGCCGCGAGGATCACCGGATCTGTCCGAAGGTTGGCCTGCTTGATCAGCAGAAGGTCACCGACGAGTTGGTTGATCGGAGGGGCGATGTCTGAAGCACTCTTCTGACGTGGGCGGCCCACAGGATTGTGCATCCACTGGGGCTGACCAGCCGTCGTCAGATTGATAGCATCAGTCTTGCGGACCTCTTCGATTCGACGCCAGCAGACCTTCCCCTTCTCATCTGCCACTCGAACTCGAAGTGCCCCATCAGGGACAACGTACCCTTTGATGATCCTGGCGACCGCCGGGTCGTTCTCGACATCCGAACCAGCCGAGGCATCAGGGATCTCAAGTTCTCTTCCACTCATCGGAACCTCAGTCGTTCAGCCTCCGCCTCATGGGAGGGATACAGGAGGCGTTTGCGTCTTGATGTTCTTCGTCACGAAGAATGTCTGTCGGTATTCTGGCCCAACCGACATCAAGACACCATTGAAAGCATACACTACAAAGGGAGGAGCCCCGAAGACGAGGGACTCATCAGCGGTTGCCTTGATAGGCAGTGTGGCGTCCGGGCGGTGTGACGTGATGTAGACCGAGTTGCCCGCTGCGACAGCTTCGATGTCTGAGTAGACATTGAGCGAGGCGGCAAGCTGGGTCGCGATTGCGGCAGCCGGTCCTGTTCCTGAGCCCAGACCTGCCCCGAACTCCTCACTGGCCGTGATGTACTGATCGAAGAGGGCAACCTCCTCTTTGTAGAGAAAAGGCCCAGGAGGGGCCACGGCAGGATCCCAGTACTCTCCGAGGCCACACACGATCGCTGCCGTGTGATTGAGAGCACTCGGGGGCGGAATGACGGCGGTTGGGCCACCAATTCGAGCCGTCGCGTTCGGCAGGACAATCTGCTGAAGCGTGAACCCAGTTCGAGAGACAGTCGGGTTCCCGATCGGTCCCCGGCTCGGGTCGGAGGGCGTCTTGAGGGCAGCGACGAGGATGGTGAACTTCTTGGGCGTGCTGGGCTGCATGTCACTCCTCGTCGGTGTCGAGGATCAACCCCTCGAAGAGGATCCCACCGAGGTCTTCGACCGGAGGGGTGTTGTTGAACTCGATGTCATCGAGGTTGTCGTTCTGTAGCTCGTACTCACCCTCATCGTAGGAAGGGGAGAAGAGCGACGCCGTGCGCTCCTGGTCGTCCGCGTTCGCCAGACGGATCATCTCCTTCTGGTAGCGGGCTGCGTGCTGTTCCGGAACTGCGTCCACGATCGCCTTGCTGTACTTCTGGCAGCGATTCTCGACGTTCGAGGTGCAGGAGGCACAGCGTTCCATCGAGAGGACAGAGCGAAGCTGGTTCGCCCGGTGGATGAGAGCGCCCTTCTCACAGCCCTCTGTGCCTGCTGCGCTCGCGTAGGCGCTCGCATCGACGTACAGGTGGCCCGCGAGCCCCTCGTGCTTCTTGCGAAGCTGAGTGAGCGGCTCGGACGCCTGCTTGCGAAGACCGTCCGCGAACCGAGCCGACAGCAGGTAGTCAAGATCCTTCCCTGCCGACCCCTCGCTCATCTGGACCGAAGCCCAACGAAGAAGTCTGCGGACCTCCAGGGGGAGCACAGGGCTGAGATCCTGGGCACGCTTCGAGGCCAGGGCCGTCTTGTAGATTGGTCCCGTGTAGGACTTCTCCGGGGTCGGAGTGAGTGCCGCAACCTTGGTCTCTGTGACGTACTCGGATGCCTGACGAAGCATGTCTTCCGGCTCCAACCCGCTCGTCAACAGGCGCTTCGCCTCATCCTGGGTGAGCCCACCAGACTTCACGAGCTTGGTGAAGATCCCCCGGACCCGATCAATCGAAGTCTTCTGGATCTCCTGATTCTTGTCGGAGGCCCAGGCCGCGTCTCGTGTGGTGCTCGAATCGCGGGTCGTGGCATTGATGCCAGACCCGAGGTACTCAGCGCGCTTCGCAGGAGAGATCTCCAAGGCGGCAGCCCGAAGCAGGTCGTGCGGATCAGCGACCGCTGCCCGCAACTGGTTCACCCGCAGTGCCGTGAGCAGACCAGCCCGCACCCATCGCTCAAGTCGAGCATCAGCCCGCTTCACCAGGCTGACTCGCTCGTTCCGAGCAACCACTTCGCGTGTCGTTGCCGGTGCCTCTGCGAACGCCTTGCGGGCCTCCACACCAGAGACAGTCGGAACCTCGTGGGTCGGGAAGTTCGTCGCAGCCCGGACCTTGGCGGCGTGCTGCATGAACGCCGCCTGAAGAACCTGCTGGGGGCTCCCAGAAGCGAGGCGCTTGCCGCCCGCCTCGATGATTGGGCGGTAGTGGTTGAGAGCCTCACCCCACGGGATTGAGGTCACGACCTTCTTGCCAAGGTAGTTCTCGTAGGCCGCGAGCTTCGAGCCCGGCGTCGTCAAGAAATACGCTGCCGAGGCACACCGACGCTTGATCGCCGCGTCCCACTTCCCAGAGAGGATCCCAGGGAAAGCAGAGTCCCGGACGTACACATTGCCGACCAGGCCGTGTTCAGCACGGATGGTGCGGACTGCCGAGGCGAGCTTCGAGAACGAGGGCGACGCCTGTGCCTTCGCGAGGTCTGGACCGAGGAACGCGACCACCTCTCGAAGAACACTGTCGAAGTCCTCCCCGAAGGCAGACTTCCGCATCGCGTGAGCGACGACCGCCCTCCACTGGTCTGTCCCAGGGAGGGCCGAAGTCAGAGGGATAGCCGGTCGCGGGTACTGGATGTTCGGGACGATGTTCTGACCGTCCGTGCGACGGTTCACGCCCCATGCCTGCTCCAGTTCGGCGCGCGTGCCCGACCCATCAACATCTGTGAACTCGGTCTGGTAGAGGTCGTTGATGTCGTGCTCGATCGGATTCACGGCTTCTGGAAGACGGGCAGGATCCTGCTCTGCACTTTCGAGCCAGGCGAGGTCCATGAGAGGCGTCGCCTCCTTGAACATCCCACTCAAGTCACCGAGGCCGTGCTCGTCCCCACCCTCCACGATGGAGAAGTCGAACTCTTCATCCGGGTCCACTCCCATGAGGCCGTCCGGAAGAGCCGCGAGACCACGAGTCGAACGGGGAAGCTCCGGGCTAGGGTCTTTCCTGGCCGAGTCCACACCTTCGCCGTACTCCGAGTCGAAGTCGAAGCCATCCATTCCGTAGTTAGAGCCAAGCTGCGGGTGGTATCCACCATCCGGCATCTGCGAAGACTTCGACATCAGAGACTCCTCTTGCGCCTGAGCGATGCGCGCTTGGTGAGGATGGCACTGTCCTCGTCCATCTGCTCTTCTTGGTCTTCAGCCCAGCCTTCGGGGTCGGACTTGATATCGAGAGCGTCCTCGACAATCTGCTCGACCTCCTCGCGCTCCTCAGGATCTTCCTGGCGAGAGACTGCGGCCCAATGAGGAGCCCGAATCTCATCGTAGAGCGTGTCTGAGAGCGCCGACAGAGCCTCGATGAGGTTCATGTACGCCCGACGCATCTCAGCGATCTTCTGGATGTAGCCCTTGCCACCGAGAGCGCCGTCAGGGGAGATGTCCGCCGACTTGATCTTCGTGAAAACGGAGTACGCTGCCATCGCGTGCCCAAGAGAAGCGTTCGTGGAGCGCATGACCTTCGCGAGCGGCTTCGTGTTCCTGGGATTGAAGGCGAAGTCCGGGGAGATCTTCCGCTCCTGCGGACCTGAGTCGTTCCACGCCCACTGGGAAGCGTCGTTGGACTTGTCCTTGATGAAACGGACCTCGCCCGCCGTGCGGATCATCGCACGCTTTGCTACCCGCTCAGGGCTGGCCGCTTTTCGCATGTTGCTCATACCTTCAGCGGGGATCCCGTCTCATCAAAGAGACGCTCGATGACGTACTCATTCCCGACGTGCTTCACGGCCCACAGATCCTTGGTGGACTTGTGGATGAGATCCTCGCCAGCCGTCTTCATGAAGTCGGTGAGGTCACCAATCGAGGCGACCCGAAGCGTGTAGACGGAGGCCGTCCGGATGTCAGCCGCCCGGCGGAGGTGTTCGTGGTGGACCGGCAGGAACGCGCCGCTGTCCCACTTCACGAACACGAGGTTGTCCATGTGGGTCGTGTCGCCAGAGGCACACCGGACAGTGACGATTGTGCCCTCAGAACCACCGTCAGGCGGATCCGGGTACGAAAGGACTGCCCCGAGGTTGTTCGCGAAGGACACCCTCGTCCCTGCCGCCAGGGACAGCGACAAGGCATTGGCCGCCCGGAGCTTGTCCGTGAGATTGCGGACACCTTCAGCGGGCACACGACTGCCGAGGTGGCGGTCCAGAGGCGAAGCCTCCTTGTGCATCCCGAGCGTCAGTTCATCCCAGAAGTCCGTCACGTCAGCCTCATGTCCCCGAAATTGTCCAGTATACCGTTGTGGTCTGTATAGCCCCGAACGCGATGGTGAACCCGGCTGCCGTCTTCAAGATGACGGCAGAAGCCGCCGCAACCCCAGTGTCGAGGAGCACCGCGTAGTTGGCGTTGGGTCGAGGGACCGAGAAGACCACGACCTCAGAAAGGCTCGCCACGAAGCTCGTGGACCCAGTGACCCCCGACTCCTCCAGAGTGCCGGTCCCAGCCACGGTCCCCCGCTTCGAGGACACGAGGGTCATGGCCGAGGTGCCGCCGATCGAGAGGTTCCCGACCGTCGAAGATTGGATGAGCCCGGTGCGGTTCCCGTTGAGGGTGACGTTCCCGACCGAGAGGCAGCCCAGAATCTTCAGGGAGCCCGCGTTCACCAGGGTCGAGGACAGCACCCCAACCGTCCGACCACCCTCGACCGAGTAGGCAGAACCGGCGGTCAACGGAGGTGGGAGCCCGGTGTCGTAGTCCATCTGCGTCGGCGGAACGGTCCCGCCCGACACAAGGTAGGACGCGCACTGGGTGACCTTCTGCGTGGCGCTGGGCACGCTCTCGTCCGTCCGGCACCCGTAGAGGGCCACCGAGTTCACGGTGTCAGCCCGGACGGTGTAGCCGCCCGCCCCGAGCGCCGCGAAGTTGCAGTCCTTGAAGACGATCCCGCCGTTGGCGACGGCGGAACCAGGACCACCCTGAACCAGCACGCACTCCAGGCCGATGAACGATGTCTGGATCTTGATACCCTGGAAGAGGGCGACGAGCGGGGTCGTCAGGAGGCCCGCCTTGATCGTGACCGTTGGCGTAGCCGAGACAGCCACGATTGAGGCAGGGCCGACCGCGACGATTGAGACCCCATCCTTGTCGATGACGAGGTTCTCCAGGTAGATCCCCGGAAAGCACAGGATCATGTACGGGTTCGTCACGCTCGCCGTGGACGGGATGGCGTTGATGGCGGACTGGATCGTCAGGTACTTGGCCCCCGAACCCGCCCGCCCGACCACCAGGACGCCCGTGATGGCGTTGAGGCTTGCGATGTCCGAGAGGTTGATCCCCAGCGGGATCATGGCGTCCCAGAACCGCAGGGAGCCTGTGGGGGCATCCCGCGTGATCTTGAGCGTCTGCCCGGAACCCGGCTCGACCTGTAGAACGTCTACCTGAAAGGGCGCTTGAGTCATCGTGCCCTACCTTCGAGGTACTTCGCAGCGACACAGATTGCACTTGCGACCCTGGAAGCCTCAAATGATTGGGCAAACCCAGGGTGCTCAGGGAGCGACATTGCGACGTACTCCATCTCCTTGAGGGACCAAGGCTTCCCCAACGGGGACAAGGCACCCTTGGTGAAGTACACCAGGAACTCCGCCCCGTCCGTGCGCCAAGTGGGGTCGTTGGCAGGGATCACGTCCCAGGATCGCTGCGCGTTTGACCAGTGGAGGCTAAAGCCCCTGGCCCCTTTGGGCTTGGGGACGCTCGCCGGAACGACGAGGTATCTCAGGTGCTTGCCAAGCTCCCGCGCCATGGAGGGTATGTCGGCATGAGTGATCCCATGCGCCCCGTCCTCGATAGGAGGAGAGATGACCACAGAACCCCGAAAGAATGTGAAGGTCAGGTCCATAGGGGGTCACACGAACACGTCGAAGCCGATGGTTCCTGTGTAGGTCACCCCGACTTCCACGGTGAAGCCGGTAGTGGTCTTGCCGACCACACGAGCAGGGATGAAGTCGGCAAGGGCAAGCTGGACGCGGTAGCTCGTCCCAACGAAGGGGACAGCAAAGGCGACGTTCTGGCTCGTCTGGGCCGCGAAAACGAGGTTTCCGTTGACTGCGCTCGTCTGGGCCACGAAGTTCTCCACTTGCTGGATTGCGAGGTCGATGTCGTCCACGACCGATTGGGGCACCCCCGTCTGGGAGTCGATGATTCGACCCGTCGGGGTCTGGATGTTCTTGAGGGTGATCCGCCCTGCCTGGTCCTGCGAGATTGTGAAGTAGTAGTACGTCCCGGCTGAGCCGGAGCGGTAGGTGAAGTCGAAGACGGCTCGTTCGAGTGCCATGCCGGGTTACCAGATGAAATTCGTCTCAAAACCACGGGATTCCATCCAGGAAGAGAGCTTCCTGAGCCCATCACAGTCCGTTGACCAGACCTCAATCGAGTTGTTCGAGGACTCCTTCACCCCGAGGTCTTGGATTGGGACCACGGACGCAATCCGTGTCTTGCCATCCCTCCAAGACCGGAGACACCCGGCAAGAAGCCGCACGTCCACCTCAGTCTTCCCTGACCCAGGAAAGACTGCGAAGCGGTACTCCTGACGGGAGACCTCACTGAGCCACCGGTTTGCGACCGTGTGGACCATGGCGATTCTGACCTCAGACTTCACGCAGATAGCCCTCCCACGTCGCGGGGGATAGGGCGGAAAACGTCCGCGTCAGTCGATCACGCAATCGATCCGAGAGGAGGTCCGCCGACGCCGGACCTCCCGCATGATGTTCAGGTTGTCCGCAATCATTGAGAAGATGTTGCTGTAAAGCTGCATCGACTCGAACGCCTGCATCTTCTTGATCGACCGGATGAACCGGTGCCGGACCAGCCCCTGGCTGACCTTGAGCCGCTTCGCGGACTCAGATTGGCAGGTCGTCTCGTACATGTACATCATGATGTCGATGTCCATCGGGTCGGACATGAACCGCGAGAGGTCCGCCCTCATCTTGTCCGTGTCCACCTTCGGCAGGGTCAGAAGGAACTTGATCCGGTCGATGGCTCGGTAGAGCCGGTAGCAGACCGTCGGCTGGCTGACCCCAAAGATTGAGGCGATGTCGGTCTGCTTGATGTGCCGGAAGAAGTACATCTCAACGAAGTCAGCCTCCACAGGGGGCAGAAGGTCCAGCATCCCCCGGACCTTCTCCATCATCTTCACGTCGTCTTCGTCCGGTTCTGTGAAGACAGAACCGAAGAAGGAGAGCGAGTCTTCTTCGGAGAAGATCGCATCTGGGTCGAGAGAAGACCTGTGTGAATTGTGGCTTGGGTTCTTCATCGGACCTCAGATTGGCCGTCAATCTTCCGGTATGAACTCGGGACCGACAGCGATGTCGAGCGCGTCAATCTCATCCCGGTTATCTTCCCCGTCCTCTGTAATCACGTCAATGAAAACTTTGGGGAGGAACGCAACCACGTCGAGCGACCGAAGTTTGATCCGAACGGCAGCCCTGTCGTCGGTCAAATCTACGATGACCCCCTCCAAATGCAGGTAATTGCCCCCGGTGATCTTGACCACGGCCCCAATCTCAAGGTCAGAGGCCACTTGTTCCCGCAACTGGGCCATCATCGACCGTATCCGTGCGTCGGGGACGGTCTGTAGGACCCGCATGTTGTGCGCGCCCTTCGTAGACATCACCCGCTCCACGAACGGACCACGTTCGAGGGAGAAGTACCGGGTCTCTACCAGACCAGACGCCACGAAGGCGTAGCCCTCGATGAGACGTACCGAGACTGACCGACCACCCTTCGCGTAGGAGGCGTAGGGGACGAAGACAAGATGCGAGTCTGGAATTCCAAGCGCGGAACGAAGAGCAACCGTGAGAGTGCTGTCGATCGCCTTCTGCTCACCCGCCTTGGTTAGCTCCAGGGCTACCCACGTCATCTTGTCGCGAACGTCCATCCCGCTCAGCCTTCAGTTCGTCCGCTCGTCGTTTGACAAGCTTGAAGAACTCCAAGGGGGCGAGTCCGTGAGGGTGTGCTGAAGGTATGGGCTTGACAGACTCATCGGATGGTTTGACTGCCTTTGGGTGGACATACACGTTGTCCACTTCCCTCGGCTGGTCTTCGAGCTTTACGTTACCTCGCGGTGAGGAAGTTGGAGTCTTGGGCGCAATCAAAACAGGCATCAGAGCCTGTGGTGCAACAGCTTCCCTGTGAAGCTGAGCCAAATCACACAGAAGCATTGAAGCCGTCGGCCTCCCCGGACGTGACGAAAGACGGCTTGCATAGGAGAGCAAGTGTGCGTCCGCCCTAGTACCAATCTCTTGGACGAGGCTTGCATCGAGATAGCTCGGTGCTGTCCCGGCTCCGATTCCGACCCTGTAGGCCAGCATCGCCATCTCAGCGAGACTCTCGTAGCAAGTAGTCGGGCTGGTGGTGGCTAGAAGCTCTGTGGCCTTGCGGAGAGTCCCAGGCAGATCATCTAGGAGCAACGACAAGATCTCAAGAACGATGAGGTGCGAGTCCAGGTGGAGGTACTTGGCTACATTCAGCCGGTTCACCTGTCCCAGCATCGAGACGCCTTCGATAGCCTTGAGGGCATCTCGAATGTGGCACTCAGTCAGTTCTCCGATGAGCTTGAGGGCGTCCCTCTCGTAGGGGATCTTCTCCGCGTCGCACACGAACACAAGCCTGTCTGCAATCTGCTCAGGGGTGACCGGCTTGATCACGAACGCCGGAGCGCACCGAGAGAGGATGGTCGCCCGCATCTTCTCTGGCTCTGTCGTGCAGAAAATGCAGACGAGAGACTTGTCCTGCGTTCCTGGAACGCAGTCTTCCATCGGCTTGAGCAGCGCGTCGAGCGCGTCGAGCGTGAGTCGATGGCTCTCATCGAAGAGGTAGATCCGCCTCTTGCCTGAGAAAGTCGCGTACTGAATCTCCTCGATGATCTTGCGGATCGAGTCCTTGCCGCTGTTCGTGGCGGCGTCAATCTCGAAGAAGTTTTCGGAGGAGCCCCCGGTCAAGATCGACCGGCACGAGAGACAGGCGTCACACGCGGCACCTTCGACCGGAGCATTGCAGAGCAAAGACCTGGCTAGGATCCGTCCCAGTGTCGTCTTGCCCGAGCCCCACGGACCCGCGAACAAGTACGACTGGTGGAAGCCTGAGCCGGTCTTCACATACTGGCAGAGGATCTGCACAGTACTGCCCTGCCCCAGCACCCCGTCATAGGTGAGAGGCCGGTATCGCGTGTCAAGTGCCACAGCGGTGGCTCACTCCTCGTCCGAGGATTCGTCCGTCTCGGGAGCCGTCTCAGGAGCCTTCTTGCTCTTCTTCACGACGCTGGGCTTGCCACCCGGCTTGCTCTCGGTCTTGCCGCCGATCATCTCCTCGATGTCCATGCTCGCCCCAGCCTCCTGCTGAGGACGCGGACGCCAGTCACCGTTCCGCTCCAACTCACCCCAGTAGAACTGCACGTCGGGAGGAGCGATGGAGAACTTGGCCTCACCTGACTTTGGATCCTCTTCGACGCGACACGCGCAGAGGAGGTGGTCGATGAGAGCGCCCTGTTGGGCGTTGGAGAGGAGTGTCCACTCGTCGGAGGCGATCTCCATGATGAACTTGTAGGTCGCCTTCCCGAGCACGTCGAGGATCGACGGCGACTTGCGGCTCGTCCCGAGAACGACCTGACCACCCTTCTTCGTCGCCTTGGTCCTGAACAGGACCGCGATGTCCCCGTCCACCATCGCGAGGTTCGGGTGATGGTTCGCGATGTAGTGATGAACGAGGTCCATCACGTCCTTGCCTGCTTCCCACACGTCGTTGCTCATCTTGATTCTCCTAGGAACGTCTGTCGCAGTTTCCGAATCCCGCCAGAGGACCAAACCTCACCGGGATCTTTGCCTCGATACCTGAAGTCGATGACCTTGAGCCCGGCCCGCTGAAGGAGGCTAAGTGCCCCAAGTCTGGGCTTGCCCGTCACAGCATCTTCCCAGCCCAGAGTTGCCTTACGCCCAGTCTCGTCATTGTCGTAGACCATGTAGACCCGGTTCCGACAGAACCTGGCGAGGAACTCTACATGTCTCTTTGAGAGCCCAGCCCGAAGTGTGGCTATCGCCACATCTTCGACAGGGATGACCAGTTCCATCGCAAGCTCATCGAACACACCCTCGGTCACCCAGATTGAACCACCAGCCCAGAGCTTCTGGGCTGCCTCAGGAGCGTTGACGAACACCGGATTCCACTCTGCTTCGGGTGTCCTGAACTCAGAGATCTTCTTCTCTGCCATTCCACGAGCCTCGAACCCAATCACATCTCCTGTGGGAGAACGAAGCGGGTACGCCAACGTCCCAGTCAGGTTCTCACCGCGTGATTTGTACCTGGTGCGAAACTGCGCGCTTGGAGATTCCGTGCTGGCGGGTGCCCACTCCACAAACCCCAATCTCTGAATCGCCTCTGGGGTCGCACCTCTCCCCAGCAAGTATCCTTCTGCCTCTTCGGAAAGCGAAAGGGAAGCAAGATGGTCCACCAACCACGAAGTGATCGGTGTCACCAGTCCCCCAACACCACCATTCCGCGACTCGGATTGTGCAGTACCACCGTGTAGAACTCTGGGCCGAATGTCCCGAGCAACCCCAGGTAGGTGCGATCCTGCGGTACCACCACCGCTTTGTTCTTGGGTATCCATGCCGACTCGGAGAGCCTTACGCCCTTCGGAGCCTGGAGAGTGGACCCCACCGGAACGAGCGCCTCAACCTGATCAATGTCGTAGGACTTGATGTACTTGGTGGCCTTCACCAGACCGTCGTCGGAGAATGGAAGCGTGTTCCCCCACTTTGCAGCAGCACCTTTCTTGGCGACCTCCTGAGTCACCTGAACAAAGATGTCCTTGGGGATGGCCCCTGGTCGCACAGCAGACCGGATGATCCCGGACCTGGAGCCCCTGATCCAGACCCAATCTCTCAATCCACTGATGAGAAAAGGAGCACCCTCCCCGTTGACTGGGATCTCAATCAGCAGCGGAGTCTTCTTCCCCGCTGAGACCATCGGCACTTGCTGGAGGAGGTCACCCACGGAAGAACCTCACGACCCTCTCCCAGAGGGCAAGCAGCCCCTCCAAGAGCCCAGACCTGTACACAAGCACGTCTGGAGAGTCCTCAGGTGTCGGGGTCACAGCCTCCACCCATGGTTGGATGGCAGCCAGAGGCTTCACAACCTCTTCAGCAGCCGGGGAGGTGTGGACGAGGGTCGGCTCCGCTACAGGGGCTTGTGGGACCACCTCAGGGGGAGGTGCAGCCTCTAGCTCATCCTCTCCGTCCTGTTCGTCCTGTTCGGGCAGAGCCCCAGGCTTGTCGAGGTCGAGCACCCAGAGGAGTGCCGCCATATCCGGGTACCGCTCAGCGATGTGAGCCCGGTCAGCCTTCGCCATGAAGGAGTCGAACTCGTCGCGGACAGAATCCTTCGTGTTCAGCGTCTCGAAGAGAGGGCACTGAGATGCCCGCTCATTGAGATTGTCGTCACACGAACCTCCATTCCAGCAGGCTGGGTCTTCCGCACTGTGGAGGCAGACTCCGACGTTCATGTGTCCAGGGAGGTCAATCAAGCCGTTGAACTTGCAGTTGACGGATCGTCTGGACAGATTGGTGCGAATCTCGCGCTTCAGGTGCCGGAACCGGACCTGGGCGAGCTTGTGCTTGATCTGTCCCTCAGGCTTCACCGCATCAACTCCGCGTAGTCAAAGTGCCTGTCGAAGACATCACGGAGGTACACCAGGGTGTCCGACCACTCCAGAACTTCGTTGTTGTAGATGAAGGCATGTGAGGGCACGGACACCCTACCACCCGCGAAGTCGATGCCCTTCTGGGTGGGCTTCCAAAGTCCAGACCCCTTCTTGGTCGAATCCAGATTGGTCTTGGTCACAGTGAGCCCCCAGACCGCAAGATACGAGTAGTCCAGTCCTGTGAGCTTGCACTCCTTGAAGTGGACCCACATGCCGTCTGCGTCGCCAAGCAATTCCTTGGCCTTGTAGTTCCTGACGAGAGAGCAGAGGAACTCAGCCATGTTGGAGTTCAGCTTCCGCTTGTAAATCTTGACGTGCTGGTTGCAGCACGGGCAATGCGCCCCCTTCTCGGATGACGCTAGGAGTTGCTTCCTGGCTTCACCCAATGTGAGCGAGTCGTTGGATGACGGAAGGAAGCCACTCAGAGAGGGTTCTGCTCGAACCGCTGGCTCCGGTTCGGGGGGTGAGTCGAAGAGCCAGTCAAGCTCCGTGTCCTGTGGCTTCACATCGACCTCATCGAATCCTGTGAAAGGACGAGTGCCCGTGCTCGCGACGGATCTTGTAGGCCCGATCTGCTGCTTCAACGAGGACTGGGTTGTGTGTCACGAGGAGGATGTCCACGTCCATTCGAGCACAGAGCGTCTTGAGGAACGACGCCATGTTGAGGACGTATCGCTCATCGAAAGCGGGGAGGCTCTCATCGAGAAACAGCACGGGCCGCAGCCCACGTCGGAAGATCAGCGCAAGCCGGAGCAGTACAGACTGCACTGTCGAGACAGCGCCCCCGAATCCTTCGAGGCTCACGCCCTCGATCACGTCACCGTTCTCCTTCGTCTGCACGGTGACGAGGGACACGT